>Ga0302326_10017777_pt1 | contig 14793 bp, 9 predicted proteins | sample Palsa_T0_3_FD_202264 | JGI IMG/M metagenome (GOLD analysis project Ga0302326, IMG submission 202264) | Peat permafrost microbial communities from Stordalen Mire near Abisko, Sweden - Palsa_T0_3 | ecosystem: Environmental > Terrestrial > Soil > Palsa > Peat permafrost | place: Sweden: Abisko... | reverse complement strand
TCTCTCTTCCTTATGAATAAGAAACTATTACTCGTGTGCGGTGCAGCCATAACCATGCTGGCGGTCGCGTGCATTACTCGCGAGGTTCGCGCCTCTGATTCGCCCTCGCCAACTGCTCAGCCCGAGCAGAGTGCCGGCAAAGGGTCGACCCCCCAAGATTCAACGGCACCCGCCACCCAATCTACGAAGAATACTGCTTCGGGGACGACGACTGCCATCGCGTCGGGGGCCAATTCAACCGCCGTCGCCAATGGGGCAAATGCATCCTCGGGCGGTTTCAATCGGCATGACAGAGGCGCTCCATCCCCGTTTATCGGAGTTGGAGGCATCCTCACCATCTCAGGCATCTCGGAGATCGTTCTGGACGGCAACCACTTCATGCCGGACGCGATGGCTCATTGGGTTGCGCCCGAGAAGGCCGAGGACTGCAAGATTGTGCTTTGCACAAAGGACGGTCGGCGCTGGGAGGCGACCTGGACAGAGGTTAAGAAATGAGGCGCCCGGTGGCGTTGGATTTTTCGCGTAGACCGGGAACATCACCGGCAGCTCTTGGCGGCATCGCTTAACCGGATGATTGCCGGACTCAGCTGGCCAACGCAGGTTGGACTCTTCGCGAATGCCCACAAGCGTTGTCCTGCGGCATGAGGGGCGAGAAATCTTAGTTCATTCCGACACGACCCCCCAAAAGGCGCAACAAGTAGCGTGGAAAGAACAGCCCCCTGACACCAATGCCGGTCGAAGCAGATTCGCCGGAGCAATGGCGGCAGCAAGACGGCAAGGAATCAGTGATAATTTTCGGCGCTCCAGCATCCAGCAAGGCGACCTTGCAATTCGGCAATACGCACGTGCGCCAACCTCCAAGACGGGGTTGGCACTCGCTCGCGCCAAAGCTCGCCAAGCCACCGGACGCATCCCAGGCTCCCAACGAACCGGTCAACCCCGAGTGATCATCCCCCAACCCGACTTGCAGCCGCGCTGCCAAAGATAACATGAAGAGAATCTCCTGCCTCGCCCTTTGCTTCGTCCTCATTCCCGTGCTCAGGGCAGACGGTCCGGCCGACGCGCCCGTCCCTGCAAACATCGATTTGGCTCACCAGGTCATCAAGGCCATGCATGCGGACAGGATGTTCGACCAGATGGCCGCGCAGATGCAGCAGATGGCCGCGCAATCGATAAACTTGAACTCGGCGAACTTGACCCCCCAGCAGAAGGAGTCGGCCGCGAAGATGAGCTCGCAGATCATGGCCCTCTCTATGGACGCGGCGAGGGGCCTCCTGACCAAGATGGATGTGATCTACGCCCAAGTCTATTCCGAGGCGGAGCTCAGGGCCATGAAGGCCTTCTTCGAGTCGCCCGAGGGAACGTCCATGATCCAGAAGCAGCCGCAGATCATGCAGAAGCTGATGCCCTACGTCCAATCGATGCAGAGGGACCTTGGGCCGCAGATCCAAAAGATCATCCAGGACGCGCGGGCGCAGGCGGCGGCGCAGTCCGCAGCGAGCGCCGCCCCGCAGGCTGCGAAGTGATCGTGGCCGGCCGCGCCGGCACCTTCCCTAAGAGGGCATCGTATCCCTAGAGGGCGCGGCCGTATTGCTTGGGCGGGGCCACCTTGTCGCCGAGAGCCTTGGCGGCACGCAGCGGCCAATAGGGGTCGCGCAGCATCTCCCGGGCGAGCAGGACCGCGTCCGCCTTCCCGCTTGCGATGATCTCCTCGGCCTGCTCGGGCCTCGTGATCATCCCGACGGCCCCGGTCGCGATGGCGGCATCGCGGCGGATCGCCTCGGCAAACGGCACCTGATACCCGGGGCCGACTGGGATCTTGGCATCGGCCACGTTGGCGCCGCTTGAGCAGTCTATAAGGTCCGCGCCCGCCTCCTTAAGCCGCTTGGAGAGCTCGATCGATTGTGCGAGGTCCCAGCCGCCCTCGACCCAGTCCGTCACGGAGAGCCGAACAAAGAGAGGGCTGCCCGCCGGCATCGCCCCGCGGACCGCCCGGGCGACCCTCAGCGCGAGGCGCATTCGGTTCTCCAGCGAACCGCCGTACTCGTCGGCGCGGTGGTTTGATATCGGGGAGAGGAACTCGTGGAGGAGGTATCCGTGGGCGGCATGGAGTTCAACCACCGCGAACCCCGCCTCGATCGCCCGGTGGGCGGCCTCGGCGAACTTCGCCACCACGGCGTCGACGTCGGCCGCCGTCATCTCCCTCGGGGAAGCCGACTTCGCGTCGAAGGGAATGGGGCTGGGCCCGATGGGCTGCCAGCCGCCCGCGGCCATAGGCACCGGGCCGTTACCCTGCCAGGGGGCATGGGTGGAAGCTTTCCTGCCCGCATGGGCGATCTGCATCCCCGGACAGGCGCCCTGGTCCCTGATGAAATGCGCGATGCGCCCCCAGGCCGCCACATGGGCGTCGCTCCAGATCCCCGCATCATCCGGCGAAATGCGCCCCTCGGGGGAAACCGCCGTGGCCTCGGTCATCACGAGGCCGGCCCCGCCGACGGCGCGGCTACCGAGGTGCACGAGATGCCAGTCCGTCGGCAAGCCGCCGGGACTCGAGTACTGGCACATCGGCGAGACAAAGACGCGGTTCCGGAATTCGAGGTCGCGCAGCTTGAAGGGCGTGAAAAGCTGGCTCATGGCCTTAGGGTCCGATCGTTTGCGGGCCGGGCCGCCCTTCATTCGCTAGCCTCGGGCGGGACGGATCCGGCGGGTCGCCGACCGCCAAAGCTTCTTCGGCCAGTCGCGCTCCATGCAGGGCCGCTCCAGAGCCAGGAAAAAGCCGGAGCTGATCGCAAGGACGGCGATGAGAAGCCACGGGCACAGGTCGCAGTAGTTTCTCCAGAACGGAAAGTCATGGCGGTATGCGAAACGCATGGCCTGCGCGCCAAGCGCGATGATCCAAAGATGATAGAGATAGATCGAATAGCACATGCCGCCGATGATCCAGATTGGGGTCAGGTTCAAGGCCCTTTTCAGAAGCCGTCCACTCAGGGCGGCGCGGCAGACAACCCCGAACAAGAGGGGGAAATGCCCCTCGTAGCCCGAACGGAACTCCGAGACCAAGATGATCACGAGAGCGCCCAGGGCCGCCCAATCCCAGCGGATGTCGCCGCTGGCAAGCCGGTCCGAACGCGCGCCATACAGGTCCGCGAGGAGAATCCCGGTCAGAAAGTAGCCCAGATACCCCGCGAGCGTAAACTGGAGGTACCAGGGCGGGTCGTGATCGGCGCCCACGGCGGCGCCGTGGGCCACGATCGCCGCGAAGAGAACCAGCGTGCGCATGTGGTTTCCCCGTATCAGGTAGATCAAGGTCCCCATCAGCGGCATCAGGAGATAGAACTGCGCCTCGACCTCCAGGCTCCAGGTGACCCCGTTGACGAGGCTCATGTCATGGTAGATGAAGCCGTGCAGATAGACGAGACTCGCGGCCAGATGGGGGAGCAACGCCGAGAATCCGGCGCCCTTGGCCCTCAGGCCGAGAGCGAAGAGCGTCGCCACGAGGAGGTAGCTGAAGAGCAGGTTCACCGCATAGGGAGGCTCCAGGCGGGTCAGCCGTCGCAGGTAGAAGCGTCCGAGGCCCGGCTTGGGCCGGCCGCTGAAATGCCTCTCGGAATACTGCAGACCAAGGACAAATCCGCTGATGACGAAGAAGAACTGCACGCCGAGGCGACCCTGGCTCAGCAGCCAGATGACGAACCGATCGGCACCCTGGTGGTCCTCGAAGTTGGCGCTCACGCCGTTTCGCGCAGCAATCTGCTGCATGCAATGATAGAGGACGACGCCCGAGATGGCTATGAACCGGAGGCCATCAATCTCAGGGATCAGGCGCCCGGACGAGGTGATGCGCGCAAAGTGGCGGGCGATGGCCGCGCTTAGGTTCCTTGTGGTCACGGCCGGGATGGCGACGGTTTCCCTGGAGTATCCATGGCTGCGGCGCTTGCGCGGTCACCTGCCGCGCAACGAGGCCGGGCGGTGGCTGCGCCGCCAGCCGGGCCGGCCGGGGCGGACGCAAAACCTGATGAGGGCCACCGTGAGCCTCAGGCCGATTTGCCGAATTGCCTTAACCATGAGAGCTTTTCGTCGCGGGTTTTCTGAAGGGGATTGCGGAAAACCTGATCGTTGAGGACAAGCAGGTCGATGTCGGTGTTGAGGAAGCATTCCCACCCCTCGGCGGCCGAACGCACGATCGGCTGCCCCGACACGTTGAAGCTGGTGTTGATGAGGATGGGGACGCCGGTGACCGCCTTGAAGGCGGAGATGAGCCGGTGAAAATCCGGATGGGTCTCGGGGCGGACGGTCTGCAGGCGCGCCGAGTAGTCGACGTGGACGACGCTCGCGATCGCGCACCTGGGGAAATCCAGCTGCTCGCGCAGGCTCGCGAAATGGGCCGGCTGTGCATTGCGGCGCGAGGGCACCAGCTCCGCGGTGTACTGCATGTAGTCGCTTGGGGCATCGGGATGAAACCACTGGGCGCAATCCTCGGCCAGAATAGCGGGGGCAAACGGCCGGAAGGACTCCCTGAACTTCACCTTGAGGTTCAGCGCGGACTGCATCCTGGGCTGCCGGGCGTCGGCAATGATCGAGCGGGCCCCCAGCGCCCGCGCCCCCAGCTCCATTCCGCCGCGGATCCAGCCCACGACCTTTCCGGCGGCAAGCTCGGCCGCCACGAACGAATGCAGGTCACCCTCGAATTCAACCCTCCATGGCCGCGCCTCCTCGGGATTTGGGCCCGGGTCGGGCCCAAGCATGAAGCCCCTGGTCTCCAGGACGAAGGATTCACCGCCCCGAATCTCGCGCTCGCGCAGGATCGCGGCCCCCAGGCCGCTGCCCATGTCGCCCCCGACCGGGGAGTTGAAGACGTCGCGAAAAATCCCGGCGGCCCGGAGCTTGCCGGCCGTCACGCAATTTTGCGCGCAACCGCCGCAAAACAGGAGGTTGGCCTCGCCGGTTTCCGCGCGGACGAAGCCGGCCATCTTCAGGACCTCGGTCTCGAACACCCTCTGGAGCGACGCGGCGATGTCGATGTGCGCCTCGGTCAGGGGATCCCCCGGCCTGCGAACCGGCACACCAGTCGCCTCGGCGACCTTCGAGAGCGCTCCCGCTGCCGCAAGCTCCGAGAAACGGAGCCGGGCCCGGAGTCCGAATCCGCCGCGCTCGTCGGTGGTGAAGAGCCGGGCAAGCTTCTCCACGTAGGACAGCTTCCCGTAGGGCGCGAGCCCCATCACCTTGTACTCGGATCCAAACGACAGGAACCCCAGGTAATTCGTGACAAGGGTATAGAACATTCCGAGGCCGTTCTCATAGGGCTGCTCCCAAAGGAGCTCCAGGCGGCCGCGGTCAATGACTCCCGCGCTGGCGCAGTAATCCTCGCCCTTGCCGTCAATGCACAGGAACGCCGCCCGCTCGAAATCGGAGGTGTGGAAGGCCCCCGCGACGTGGGTGAGGTGGTGCCATGCGTAACGAAACTTGGCTGCCGGAAAGAGCGCCCGAGCCTGCCTGGTGTAGTGGCCGCCCCAGTCCTCCGGCAGAATGCGACCCAGCGCCCGCGTGAACGCGTTGCCCGGGCGGTCGCAGCGGTCGAAGAGGAGGCATTGCAGCGGCTTCTCCGCAAAGATGACCTCGCCCAGGTCCCCTGGCGCGAGGTCCCCCTGTCGCAGGCAGTCGGCGATGGCCAGGCGCGGGAATGCGCCATCGTGCTTGACGCGCGTAAACCGCTCCTCCTGCGATGCGGCGACAAGCTTGCCGTCGATGATCAACGCCGCGTTTGCATCATGACCCAGCAGGCCGCCAACGCCCAGGACGGAATTCACCGGCATGGGAGCGGCCGGGCGCGCGGAGGCTCCCTCACGAGATCCACTTCCGTCGGCTCCGATCCCGGATGGGCACCACATCCCGACGCCGGCGGCGGGCGCCGCGATTCGGAGTGGTGCGGATTGGATTTCCTGCCGAACGGCGCCGTTGGCCTCATTGAGACCTTATATGCGACCGAGGACCTAAATCCAACTTTTCTCGCGGCGGCGCCGGCTCGGCCGGCAAACTCCAGAGAGTCCCGGGCAGGGTCGCTCGCTTTGCGCCCGTTGCCCCACGTTCCGCCGCACGCGATCACCCTCGCCAGCGTGGCGGGCCCTTGAATTTGGCCGAACTGCTGGGTTGCCCATTTCTCAAAACAACGGCCCCATGGGACACCCCTTGACGGACCAATATGGGAAGACCTGAGACCACGCGCACCGAGGAGAGAAACGCCTTCGACCTGTTCCGCCTCATCCTCGCGCTCCTGGTATTATATACCCATGCGTGTTTCGTGGGTGGATTTGGCCAGGAGGGGTTCATGGCCCTGGTCAAGAACCAGACCCTTGCGGGCTCCATGGCGGTTCTCGGATTTTTCGGGATCAGCGGCTTCCTCGTTACCCGCAGCTTTTGTACCCGGCACGACGGGCCGCTGTTCGTAAGGGCCCGCCTGCTGCGGATTCTGCCCGGGTTCTATTTCGCCCTCCTCCTGAGCGCGTTTGTCTTTGCGCCCTTGATTTCGTACTTTAATCCCAAATCCGCGGGCTGGGGCGCGAGGGAGGCCTTCGCCTACCTGGCCTCGAATGCGTTGGTCCTGATCAGGGACTTGAGGATCGGCGGCATCCTGACCGGGCTTCCCGACGAGGAGTCGTTGAACGGGGCCCTCTGGTCCCTCTTTCCGGAGCTTTGCTGCTATGGGCTGATCATGTTTCTCGGACTGATGGGGGTGCTTCACCGCAGCCGCGCCAGTCTCGTGCTCGCGGCAGTCGCCGTGGCCGTTTGCCACTGGGCAATTGTTCTTTTCCCTGGGCGCGCGTTCCTCGCGCCGACGATCCTTCAACTCACGGGTTGGTCTCCGCTTGCGGCGGCATTCCTCATGGGATCCGTGATCTACAGCTTCAGGGCCGAGCTCGAACCCGGACCCAAGGGCGCCGCCGTTTGGGCCGTCGCGGTCGTCTTGGCGTTGAAATTTGGCGGCTGGAATCTTCTCGGCCCCTTCCTCCTTCCGTTGGCGTTGGTCAACGGGGCCTATTCCTTCAACGCGAGGTTGCCGGTCGATTTGTCCTATGGGATCTATGTGCTCCACTTTCCGATCCTGCAGCTTCTCGCCGCAATGGGAGCGAATCGAGGCGGGTATTTGGAGTATTTTGCGCTCTCGCTGGTGGCGACGGTGCCTTTCGCCTTGCTGAGCTGGTGTCTGGTCGAAAGGCCCGCGCTGGCCCTTAAGAAGGGCCGGGCAACCAAGACCGCGAGCCCCTGACCCGTCCGGCGCTCAGGCGAGGCCCAGCTCCCGCAGTCCGTCGCCCGCGGCGCTCAGGTGCTCCGGCTCCATTTCGACATAGTTGCGCGACAGCAGGATCCCGTGCCCGCCGCCCTGGAAGACCGCCTTCACGGCCGCCTTGACGCCCTCGGGCGTGCACGTGCTCGAACCCGCAGGCACGGGGACATCGATGTCCACTCCCGGCCAGATCCTAGTCGGAGCCGGAGCGACGCCGTCCACGGCGTTTCGGGTCTCGATCTCCACGTAGCTGGCCGAGAGACCCGTGCCGGCAACCCGGTCGTAGGGCGCCTCCTTGTAGCCGAGCTGCTGGCAGAACAGATTGAGCGCGTCGGCGGGGGGGATATCACCGAACAGGCTGTCGTGGGTGCCCTCCGCAAAATTGCGAAAACGCCCCCCCGCGCAGTTGTTGTAGAGCGCCGGCCTCAGGAAGTCGGAGAACGGGGCAAGGTCGGCGTAGTCTTCCTCGGCCCTTTGGAAGGGGCTGAACGACCGGTTTGACCAAATGTGCCAGCCCACGGGGAGCGCCGGGTTGATTGATTTCACTTTGCCGTAGATGTCGGCCTGGAACTCGTGCCTGCTTCGCACCCAGAGGTTCTCCCAGGCGAGCAGCTCGGGATGGTTGAGCAGGATGCGCCAGAACGCGGTAAAGTAACCGTCGCGGGGCTTCCGGCCCGCGCGGTTGGCCAGGATGAATTTCTCGAACGCGAGGAAGCCCTGCCGCGCGCGCTCGGGATCGATGCCCTGGTCTCGCCCCTTCTTCAGGCAGAACTCGCAGAAGCAGGTCGTGCGCGAGGGATCGACCCGGGAGCTCTGGGAGATGTTCAGGACGTCGAGGACGCCGCTCTGGCGCTCCGATCCCCACATGATGCCGTCGATCGGGTACGAGCGGGTGTAGTCCTCCATCAGGCCCAGAGTGAGGGCGCGGTAGAGCGGATTGTTGAAGCACCGGCCGGCGGGGTTCCTCTCGCTGCGGCGCCCGTGGATATCAATCTCGTACATCGGCTCCCAATGCGGGATCTTCGGCCGGTTGTTGTCCTCGATCACCCAGGCAAACGTCTTGATCCCGCGCTTGTGGCCAAGGGTGAGCGCCCGGTCGAGGAAGTCGGCATCGCCGGCCTCGGGGGCGCGAAGGTCCCCATAGGTCATGCCGCTCTCCTTGTAGTACTGCATGTGCGGGATTGCGAAGTTGCCGCCGCGAAACCCGGGGCCGTCGAAGCCCCCGCGGTGACCCTCGTGCGTGTAGATGAAGGGAAAGAGGGCGTTCACGCCGGCACGCTTCTGCATGTCGTCGAGCATACCCTCGAATCCGGGCTGGCCCAGCGGGGCGGTGCTGATCGGCATCCCGACCATGGTTTCAGGACGGGGGCTAGCGGCCGGGGCTGAGGGGGAGTCGCCCCGCAGGATCTTCGAGCCGGCCAGGGAGGCGCCGGCGGTGACTGAGGCAATCTTGAGGAACTCTCGGCGGTTCATGCGTCCATTGTTCCCGGCGATCCGGCGGACGCAAGAAGAGGCCCTCGTCTCCGTCGCGAACATTTTGTTCTGGGCGCTCGGGCCCGGTTTCAACGGGTCCAGGCTGGGCGCCCGCGCGGCGATCGACGGCTTTGGTCTGGCAAGAGTCCCCCGGGAACATAACGCTCTGTGCCGCTCCACGCCTCATGCCAGATACCGCCTCAAGACCGTGAGCGCCCAGGGCGCGATCTTCCTAAGCTACGCCTCGCAGGACACTGAGGCAGCCAAGCGCATAAGTGACGCGCTTCGCTCCGGGGGCGCCGAGGTCTGGTTCGACCAGGAGGGCGGCCTGGAACACGGCGACGAGTGGGATGCGAAGATCCGGCGCCAGATCAGGGGGTGCATCCTCTTCATCCCCGTCATTTCCGCCCATACGCAGGCGCGCCACGAGGGCTACTTTCGGATCGAGTGGGACCTGGCGGCCGAGAGGTCGCATGGCATCGCGCAGGGAGTGCCATTCATCCTTCCCGTGGTCATTGACGACATCCGCGAGCCCGAGGCCCTTGTCCCGGACAGGTTCCGGAAGGTCCAGTGGACGCAACTACCCGGGGGCACTATGTCGCCCGATGTGCTGGCCCGACTCCTCAAGCTCTGGTCGCATCGCACGGGAGCCCTGTCGCACGAGGAGCAGCGCAATGTGCAGGCAGCTCATACGCTGGAGGGCACGACGACGACGCGATCAAGGATTCGTCTGGGAGCCGGGGCCTACGCGGTCTTGGCCTTGATTGTCCTGGCAATCGTTGCCGCATCCGCCTGGTGGATCTTTGGCGCGAGGAGGGGCGCGCGGGATCAGGCGGCTTCGGTCTCAGCGGCACCTGGTGCTCCTGCCGGCACGACTGCCCCTTTGTCCGAGGCACGACAGCTTGCGGCCAGGGTGCGGGAGATGGCGCTGGATAGGTACGCATCAAACGAGGATGACTACGCAGCGGCTGACAGCCTGATGAAGCAGGCGCTTGCGCTCGACCCGAACGACGCCGAGGTCCTGGCGACCTCCTCCGAGCTAAATCGGTCATTCAGGAGCCGCGGCTTCGACTATTCGACCACGCGCTTGGCAACGGCCAGGAGCCAGGCCGAACGCGCGCTGCGCATAGACCCCAATTCGGTCGAGGCACTTCTTGCATTCGGCAGCGCCCTGGGGCCCGAGGATGCCGATCTGAAGGAGGCAACGTTCAAGAAGGTGCTCACCCTTGATCCCGGCCACTGGCAGGCGACCTACCAGATGGCCTTTATCCGCCTCAACCAGAACCGGCGGGATGAGGCATTCGCGCTCCTCGAGCAAGTGGCTTCCAAGCCTGAGCACGCCGCGCTGGCCGAATACATCGAATTCCTGTCCAATTTCTCGTGTTCGAGGTTTACCGAGGCGGATCGTGAGATCCGAAGATCCATCGCCGCAAAGCCATCCGCAAACAGCGAGGGCGGACTCGCGATGCTGCTCGTCACGTGGAAGGGCGACACAAGAGCGGCGAGTCAGGCGATTACGAGCGAGCCGGCATCGTTTCGCGACGAACATCGGTCCATCTGGGTGACGGCATGGGTGCAGATGATGGACCGCAAGCCCGACGACGCGCTGGCGACCCTCGCGCGCCTGCCGGATGATTTCATCCTGGACAGCTGGTTCTTCGGCCCGAAGGCCTACTTCGTGGGGCGCGCGCATGCGATCGCCGGCCGGCCGGAGGCGGCACACGTCGCCTGGGAGGCGGCCCTGGCGGTGGTGCAGGCCCGGCTGGCAGAGAATCCGGATCAATTGTCCTTTCGCCTAAGCCAGGGTGAACTGTTTGCGCTGCTCGGTCGGAACGAGGAAGCCCTGCGGGAGGCTCGCACGATCGAGGAAATGGAAAGTGGGCAGCACGTGCCTTGGGACTTCTCGCCGGTAAAGATATACGCCGAGTTGGGAAGGGCGGATGATGCCATTCCACGACTGGAGAAGCTACTTGAGGCCTCAACGGAGTCCGCGTCCGGGCAGACCTGGCCGTTGACACCCGCCCTATTGAGGGTCGATCCGATGTGGGATAAGCTGCGCGGAGATCCGCGATTCGCGGCGCTGGAGGCCGGAGGCACGCCTCCGGTGGCGGGGAAATGAGCCTTTCCGGGCGGATGAGGGCATTTGGCTGCGCGGAAAGGCGTCGCACCGAGCCGGCTTCGAGGGCGCACGCGCCGCTGGAGGCTTGGCAAGGGCTTTTGCGCTGACAAACCTCCCCTCGGATGTCCGCAAGCTCCGCGTTGCCCCTCTTTCACGTCGTAGGCTTCTCCGGCCACAGGCAACTTGGGGATGCCGCCGCAGTGGCCGGTGCGGTCAAGTCGGCCCTCGAGGCGCTCAGGAAGGAGTCGAGGGGCGAGTGGGTGGCGCTCTCCTCCGTCGCGACGGGGGGCGACCAGCTCTTCGTCGCGCAGGCCATGGAGATGGGCCTTTCCTGGTACGCCATCCTTCCCATGCCGCGCGTCGAATTCTCAAGGGATTTCGACGAGATCGAGTGGCAGAAGGTCGAGAAGACGCTGGAGAAGGCCGAGCACGTCCGGGTCATCACGGAAAATGGCCCGCGCAACGATGCCTACCTCGACTGCGGCATGGAGACCGTGAACGGCTGCGACGTCCTCCTGGCGGTCTGGGACGGCGATCCCGTCCGCGGAAAGGGCGGCACCGCCGACGTGGTCGAGTACGCGAAGTCGATCGGCAAGCCGGTCGTCATCATCGATGCGGCAACCTGCGAGGCGCGCCGGGAAAACTGGAGCGCGTTCGAGCGCGGCGACAAGAGCCTCGAGAACCTCAACCATCTGCCCGAGGTGGAGGGAACGACCGGCGGAAACCCGTTCAAGGCGCCCGACGCCATCTTCAGCTTCCAGCGCAAGTGCGACCACGCGGCGAGCAGGGATGCGCCGCGTTTCCGCATGCTGATCGCCTCGACCGTGGTCCTCCACGTGGCGGCGACCCTGATCGCGGCGGCGGCCCTGGCCTTCGGCCTGAGCTACATCGCGATTCCCTGGGCGAAACTGGCCTGCCTCGCCGCTGCGCTCGGCGTGGCGGTCGTCCTGAGGCGCCATGCGCACTCCCATGACAGCTGGGTCCGCTGCCGCCTTGCGGCCGAGTTCTGCCGCTCGGCCCTGGCCACCTGGGGCCTTCCCCGCGCGACGCCGCTCTTCCAGGAGCTCGACCTTCCGAACGTGCGCGGGCTGACGCGCTCGCTCCACATCCTCCACAGCCGGGCCTCCGCCGTGCAGCCCGTTCCGATGGCCGAGTTCAAGCGTATCTACCTCGAGCGGCGCATCGACGACCAGGTCGCCTATTACCTCCGGCAGGAGGGGCGCGCGCTCCCGCTTTTCAGCAAGCTGAAGCTCGGCTTCTGGATCGCGACCATCCTGGCCCTGACCTGCACGGCGACCTACGCCGTCGGATTCACGCTCAATGTCGAGGTGCCGGAGTGGTTCCGGAGCACCGTCTACCACTTCCTTCCCATAGCGCTGCCGGTCGTGGCGGCCTCGCTCATCTCCCTCATCTCGATCAACGACCTGCAGCGACGCGTTGCGCGCTACCGCGAGATGCGCGCGATGCTTGAGGGCAGCCGCAAGCAGATAGCGTTCTGCGAGACGTGGAACAGCCTTGAGCGCCTCGTGCTCAGGACCGAGCGGGCCCTCCTGCAGGAGGTGCTCGAGTGGCATTCGATAACGAGCTTCTCAGAGTCCCATTGACGGGGCCGGCCGGCCGGCCGGCGTGCTCCTTTTGGCAGTCTTGGCGAGATTTGCGGAATCCTTTCGCGGCGGGGTGCGTCCCTTCATGAACCCATTACCCCCATATGAACAAAAGATTGCTCCTGAACACGTCGGCGGCGCTGTGCGCCGCGGCACTGTCGATTTCAACCGCCTCGGCCCAGGTCGGCCGCACCTTTCCCTCCGAGAAGAAGACCGTGATAGATCCCGTCACCGGGACGGTCCTCTCCTTTCTCACGAGCACGCCCGTCGGGGACTCCAAGATATACCAGACGCACCCCGACTGGACCTCGGACGGCAAGTGGCTGATCTTCCGCTCCAACCGGGCGCGCGGGCAGGCGTTCGCAGTCAACGAGGAGACCGGCACGATCGTCCAGGTCACCGAAAAGGGCTACCTCGGGATGCTGTGCGTCGGACGCAAGTCGATGAAGCTTTATATCATGCGGGACCTGGGAGCGCCCGTCGATGCAGGCCGCGATCCCTATATCGATGCCGCCGCGGCCGCCATGGCGGCCGGCAACAAGCCGGCGCCGGCGCCCGAGACCAATGGCGAGAGCCCGACGCCCCGGCCGTCACGCACCCCCGGGTTCAATCGTCCCAAGGGCCCGTTTGAGGTCATCGAGATCGACCTGGCCAGCCTCTTTGCCGATGCCGTGGCCGGGACAGTGAAAGGGGGCTCGGCCTATGAGCGCGTCTGCGGCACGACCCCCGACGGGATGCACGCGACCGGCAACATGGGCCTCGATGCAAACGAGGACTTTGTCTATTTTGGCATCACCGGCAAGGACCTCACCTCGCAGCTGCCGCCAAACACCGATATCGCGAAGCCCTTCGGGCCGCGCAACATGGGCGCCGGCCCGTCCGGGCTCGCCAGCATGAACCTGAAGACCGGCGAGATTAAGACCATCGTCGTCGTCCCGTTCCAGATCGGACACGTCCAGACCAACCCCTGGAACCCGGGCGAGATCGTATTCTGCTGGGAGACCGGCGGCAAGGCCCCGCAGCGCACCTGGACGATCATGGCGGACGGCACTGGAATGCGCCCGCTCTATCCCGAGGCGCCCTACGAGTGGATCACGCACGAGGCCGTGATCACGAAGGATGAGGTCGCGATCGCCATCCTCTACCTGCGCCCGCCCCTGGCCAAGATGAACGACAGGATGAACGGATGGGGCCCCGTGGGCAACGACGAGCACCCCACCGGTGTGGGAATCGTCAACCTGCGCACCCACGAGATGCGCATCGTCGGTCAGGTTCCGATCGGCAACCCGGGCCGCTCCATCTGGCACGTCAACGGCTCGGCCGACGGCCGCTGGGCCTGCGCCGACGACTTCAAGTACCGGCTCTGGATCATCGACAGGCACACCGGCGAGATGGCGCTCCTGGCCTCCATGGGCCAGGTGACGACCGCGGCCGACCACATCCACCCGACGTTCAACGCCGACGGGACAAAGATCGAGATCCAGTCCGCGATGCTCTCGGAGAACAAGCGATCCCTGAACATCTGCGTCGTCCCCGTGCCGGCAGCGTGGCTCGCCCGGACCTATGACGACAAGAACCGGCTGCTCGCCCAGTAGGGGCATCCCCACAGCCGGAAAATCCTCGCAGCGGCGGTCCGGGCTTTTCCGGGCAGCCGCGGCCCGCTGGCTCCTCCTCGTCGCGGCCTCGGCGGGCCTCATGGCGGCGCCCGCCCGCGCGCACAGCCTGACGATCACGCAGGTGCTGGTCTCGTTTGACCAGCCCGGGACGATCAACGTCAAGATCGACATCGATCTCACAAGCGCGATCCAGTCGCCCGACGCCTATTACGCCCTGGCCACGGCCAAGCCCGACATCCAGCGCGGCGGCATCGACCGGCTGCTGCCCGGCGTCCTGGACGGCCTCCAGCTCTATGTCGGAGACGAGCAGCTTCGTCTCATCCTCCAGAGGTTCAGCCTCCCCAAGCTCTCGCATGACGAGTTCCTCGACCCGGCGACGGACCACTTCACGACGCTGGACTTCATTGCGGTCCTGCCTGCGAGCCAGCAGCCGCTGAAGCTCGTCGTGCCGCCCGGGGCGATCGTCGACTACCCCGTGGCCTTCATCGTCCAGATCCCCTCGGCCCATTTCTCGGACACGAGCTGGATCGAGGATACCGCCACGGAGAGCGATCCTTTCGACTGGGCGGGCTCCGCTCCCCAGGCGGCTTCGGGCCAGACCGCGGGCCAGCCTGCGGCCGTCGCTGCGCAGCAGCAGGCGCTTGACGTCGATTCGATGCCCTGGCCCCGGCAGCTGGCGATGTACCTGAAGCTCGGCTT
>Ga0302326_10017776_pt1 | contig 14794 bp, 11 predicted proteins | sample Palsa_T0_3_FD_202264 | JGI IMG/M metagenome (GOLD analysis project Ga0302326, IMG submission 202264) | Peat permafrost microbial communities from Stordalen Mire near Abisko, Sweden - Palsa_T0_3 | ecosystem: Environmental > Terrestrial > Soil > Palsa > Peat permafrost | place: Sweden: Abisko... | reverse complement strand
TCTATATTTTTTTGCGGTGAACGCTTATATTCTTGCTACAGGGTCCGGGAAGAAACCTTGAACTTCATGAAGTGGAGGAATCCCGTGTCTATCCCACTCGACGCGGAGCATTGGACGCATCGGCCCAGTTTTGTTGATGCCAAAGAGACGGCTACTGAGCCGAGTGCACGGTTGCGGTTTGCAAGCTTGGTCCTACGGACTGTTTTTATTGTCTTGCTGCTGGTCGCGATCGCCCATGTAAGCATGCCTCAGAGCGAAACGCTCTGGACAATTTTCGACACGCCGGGTGATGTGGTGCGTCTGCTTCTGGGTATCGCTGCGTGCGCTTGGCTTGCATTTCAACTTTTCACCGTGCCGAACGACGTACACGCACACCGGACGTGGATACGCCTTGGCATGGTCGCCGTTCCCTTCATGTTGATCTGCATCATCGCCATCTGGTGATCTTGGTCTAACGCGATCGGGTGCCGCGCGAATCCCGGCTATCTGATGTGTGAGCACGGGTCGCGCATTTGCCCATGATCAACGCTGCGGTACGTCGCGCATCGCCGGCAGAGAGATAATCATCGTCGTTCCAAGTCCGGGTCCTGCGCTCTCGGCACTCAATCTTCCGCCATTCGCCGCGATGAATGTGGCAGCGATCCAGAGGCCCAGCCCGGACCCGGAAATAGTGGTGGCGGTGCGCTCGCTTCGGAATGACTGGCGGCCGACTTGCAGCCGTTCCTCCGGAGTCATTCCGACGCCCTTGTCAGAAACCGACAACACGACCCAGTCGCGATCCGCCGAACCTTTGATCTCAATAATCGAGCCGGCACGGGAATATTTTGCGGCGTTGTCGAGCAACTGCGCCAGAGCATTTTCGACCAGAGCGGCCTGAACTTCGACCAAAGGCACATCGGATGCGATCGAGACTTCAACCTGATACGCCGAGAGCTGGGTTCGCTTCTGCTCGATTGCCGTATAGATCATGTCGACGGGATCCGTCAGCTGCCGATTCGGGCGCGACACGCCGGTGGTGATGCGCGCGGCATCGACGAGATTTTGCAAATCGCTGTCGAGCCGCGCCGCTTGTTCGTGAACGGTGCTGACCAGCAATCGTGCACGCGTGTCGCGTCTGATCTCGTCCATCTGATCGAGCACACTCGTTGCCCCCAGGATCGACACCAGCGGACTACGCAAATCGTGCGACATCGTCGTCACCAGCGCATTCTTCAGCGCGTCCGCTTGGGCCTGTAGCTGCGTCCGATCGACCGCCGTGGCGAAATCCAGCCGCGCGAGATTTTGCGCGGCTTCGGTCAGAACGACGTCGATTCGCCGATTCATCGCGCCTTTGGCGCTGACCATGCCGGGTCCTAGATCGACAAAGACGATATATTCCGCCGGACCAAGCGGCACGCGTCGCACAAACCATGCATGGCGAGTTGCGTCGTCATAGACGGTTTCGGCAGAGGTTTCCTTACGCACCATCATGGCTTTCGCATTGCGCAAAGCACTGTCGGGGACGCTTGCGCCCGCCATCAACTCGTCTCCGACATCCTTGCCGGCAATCAGGACGGTGGGCCGGCCGAGGCATTTCGCGAGATAGCTCTGCGTGGCTCTGATTAAATCCGCTGTCGTGAAACACGCTGCGAGCTGCTTCGAATATCCGTAAAGATCACGAATTTCCCGCTCGCGCTCTCGCAGGTCGCCGGCCAGGTTCCCGATGACCAGCCCGACGATCAAAAACACAATCAGGTCGGCGATGTTTTGAGGGTCGTCGATTCGAAAGCTGTAAAAAGGCGGATAAAACAGATAATCCGCGGCAAGTGCACCGGTTACTGCCGCAAGCGTTGCCGGCCATATACCCCACCAAACCGCGGCAACCACCACCGGTACCAGATAGAAGATGGTGACGATATTGAGGACAGGTAAGACGTCCCGAAAAATCAGAATGATAGCGGTCGCTACTCCGACCGCTATCATTGCCATCGCGGAGCCGATAAGCCCGCGCGACAGACTTTGGTGAATGTCGTCACTCCCTCGGAGCGAAAGTAGCGGTAGGCCCAAACGGCGAGCCATGGCCGCAAAGATCACTCGAACACGCGATGCCAAATGGCGGAATGCGTCTCCAATCGTCGTGATATAGAGACGCAATAGTCCCTCGTTCGAATCCACGAGCATATCTGTTCGCTAGATCGCAGTATGCGACGCGTTACAGATTTACTGGTATCGGCACATGTAAACGGCGCGACCGCCCGGTCCGACCCAGTCGCATACGCGATGCGGCGTGGAATGTTGTGAGACGACGATCGGTTGTTCCGACGCGCTCTCCAGGTTGCACCGGTAAATCGCGCGACCGCCGGGGCCAACCCAGCCACAATGATGAAGCTGAGCATAGCTTTCAGTTTCGACGCCAGCTTGCGGCGGCGTTGCGTCGGCAGATGCAGCAGCAAGACAGACCAAGCTCAGCGCGATGACTATCGTTTTTGTGCGATGCATTTTCAGGTTTCGATTTTGTCAGGTGAACCCGGCGGCGTCATTATGAGAAGCGCGTGCTTTGCAGCAAAGCGGAATATATTTTGCGCTTTGAACTAGAACTATGCAGACGATTAAAAATTCAACGCGTGTGGTGGGTTGCCGACATTCGGTTGTCGAGTTGATCGTCGTGCGAAATAAGATCCGCCGAACGCAGCGCGACATTGGGAGCGTTTGCTTGAATTCACCACAACACTCGAGGTGACTAGTCCCCGATAAAAATATCAAAAAAATATATTCCTATGGGGATTTCCGTGTCGGAATGGCTCGCAAGAGACTTTACCTTTGTGGGCCTGCATCTTCAAAACTGGATGCCGCTGGCACTGGTGATCGTCTTGCTGTGCGTTATTTTCCAGTGGCTGAGAGGGTTCATTTCGCGATCGGTGACCGCGCCATACGGGCCATTGTGATATTTGCTGCAGGAGTTTTGGTGGGAACTAAAGAAGGCGGGGTCGGATTTGGCAGATCCGACCCCATTTCGTCACCACGAAGCTGCGTTTCGGGGCAAACACCGATAAGCAGCAACTCAAGATTAGTCTCGTATTGCAGCGCGTCAAATAGCAAAAAAATATAGAACGGCTTCGTTTCTGATGCGTACTGACGTTTTTTGGGCGCAGCGATCGTGAAGTTTAAAAAACGCGCAAGCTATTGAGCGGCGATGTGAATATACAGCGCTCCCGAGCTTCGATTGTGCCCGACGTGCTAGTTGGTCGCCAGCCTGGCGGTCGACGGGGCGAGCGTGCCGACGAGCTCGCGATGCGCATTGAGCGACGGGTAGAGGTATTTGTCCATAAACCAGACGCGTTGCCGTGTCGGAAAATCAACGAGCTTGGCATCGGCTTCGCGCTTGGCGGCCGGAAAACGCTTGCCCCAGCCGGAAAAGTCCCGGGCCAGCACTTCGAGTGAAACAATGGCAGTCGCAATCAGCAGAAATGATTCGTTGGCGCGCTTTGCGCCCCTGGACTTCGATGCGTTCTTGAAGACCTGCATCAGGTCACGGTGACACTCGATGATGTCCCGCGCGTCGGAATTCCACAGCATATCGGGAAGGCGGCCATAACCATGCATCGCATGATAGCTTTCAATAAGCTTGCGACACTTGATGGCCAGTTCTTTTGGAATGAACTTGAACGGGGACGTTGCACCGAAGTCGCCACCCGCCTGACTACTGGCTGAATCTTCAGCATCCTGCGACGTATGGTCGATCAAGGACATGCACGGCCAACGATGAAATTTGGTGTCGCCGTAAGTGTACCCAAAACAGTCATATACATTCGAGAGTTGTTCCGTGTTGTTTAAGTAGAAATAAAATATCAGATGCTGTGCGTTGTCTTTTAGATTTGGCGAGGGAGCCGGCGAAGCTGAGTGCCCTGTTTCGTCTATCGAAAACTTCTGGGCTGAATCGAAACCTCGCGGCTCCGGGTGCTTGAGCCCTCAATTCACAGCAACCGAACGCATCTTTGGCTACTGTGACTCAATAGTTACATTTTTTAGTGCCGTGGCGGATCGGCCTGGAAGGCGCAATCGTAATTTGTTGGTATTACGGCATTATTTTGATTTTTGAGGCGGAATGTCGGCCCCCGTGCGCTGTGACAAATCACGAGGGAAAATGCGAACCAATTAAGCTTTGAAATGCTTGCCTGCCATATAGCTGCGCATAAATTTTGAATTCGGCGAAAAAGTATATTTTTCAGATATTAAAATCGCATTTCAGCAGTATCGACTTGTTTGTTCCACTCCGAAGATGATGACCCTTGTTTGCTTCGCGGTTGCGAAGTGCGTCTCACCTGATCGGTTATCGCCAATCAGTTGCGACGATAAAACGGGGTGGGGTCATGAAGAAATTGTTTCTGGGCGATAATAGCTCGGGATCATTTGCGCTAGGACTGCCGAATTGGTTCGCTCACGGTCTGCGCGCAACGGCGACGCTGATCGGTATCTCTGCGATCGCCTCGGGGCTGGCAGTGCCGGCGCTGGCCGCCGACATGCCGATGCCAGTCAAAGCTCCGGCGCCACCGATCGTGTGGAGTTGGACTGAATTCTATTTCGGCGTTCACATCGGCTACGCCCAGGGAAGCACGTCGTGGTGTACCACGCTGGCGGTCGCGAACTGCGCTGCGGATAGAATCAGCCAGGATCCCTATGGCATCGCCGCAGGTGGCCAGTTTGGTTATCGATACCAGATAAGCAATCTTGTGATCGGCGCCGAGTACCAGCTCGACGGTATGGCGATCAACCAAACAAGCCCGAGCCCTGCCGATCCCAATGGAACACGTTACTCTGCCTTCAATAACTTGCAGAGTCTGACCGCGCAGGCTGGCCTCGCGTTTGATCGCACCTTGTTTTACGGCAAGGGCGGCTGGGCGCTGACGAGAGTCAATTACGACGCGGCGAATACCGTCACGGGCCTGGACGTCAGCACGCCGTTTAAGTGGGTCGACGGGTGGACCGTCGGCGGCGGGCTTGAATACATGCTGTATACGCACGTCAGCATCGGCGTCGAATACGACTACTACCGGTTCAACATCGGCAACTACACCAACATTCTGAACAATGCAGGGGGTGTGGTCGGCTGCGCGTTCTGCAGCTTCGGCAGATCGGATGTGCAGTCAGTCATCGCGCGTTTGAACGTCAAGCTGTGGCCCTGGGGGCCGTAAGCACAAGAGCTGGGGACTTTGAGGCCGGCGTTTGCGTGTGGTGCTCTCGGATAAAATGGGGTGGGTCATGAAACGGTTTCTTCTACTTGGCGTGTCGCTGTTTGCCATAACGGCGTCCATAAATGCCGCGATGGCGGCGGAGCCGAGTGGCTGGGTTGGGGGAATTCCCGGTCCGGAAGACGGCAATGGATTGCCCGGGTCCTGGGTGTTCGGCGCGGCCTGCGATCCGACCATAAACTTCGATTGCAAAGAGACGAAGGCTTGGGATGCGGCCCGGCGGAGAGCGGCGGCTGCGGCCGGCACCTGCGATCCTTACGTCGACTTCAAATGTCTCGATGCTTATCTGGGCGACGATCCGGCAACCCGCTTCATTCGCTACTATCAGCTCGAATGGGGCCACGCGACAGCGCCTACCGATCCGCATGCGCCGGCCGCCAGCCGGCCCGACTCGATCGTTCCGCCGACGCCGCAGGGTTCTCCGCCCATGCCGTTCGCTGAATGGCCTTATGGCGGCACGCAGAACATCGGCAAGACGATCCCGAACGCGATCGATAGCCCGCTCATGGTGGCGATTGCCAACACCGCGACGGGCAAGTGGCTGAGCGACAACCATATCCAGGTTTATGGCTGGTTGGATCCCGCCGGTAACATCAGCAGCAACAACGTGCGGCCGGGCGGCAACTTTCCGATCTCATACGATTACACTCCCAACACCCTGCAACTTGACCAGGCCGTGCTCTACATCGAGCGTGTGCCCGACGAAGTTCAGAACACTAAATTCGATTGGGGTTTCCGCGTCTCGGGCATTTACGGCGTGGACTATCGCTACACGACCGCGTTCGGGGTTTTCAGCAATCAATTGCTGAAGTCCAATGCCACCAACGGCGCCGACCTGCCGATGATGTATACGGACCTCTACTTCCCGGTGATGCAGGGTATAAACCTCCGCATCGGCCGCTTCATCTCGATCCCGGACATCGAGGCTCAGCTTGCGCCGAACAATTATACCTACGCGCACTCGCTGACCTATACTTGGGACAATTATACCAATACCGGCGTCGAAGCCACGATAGCGCTGACCAAGAACTGGATCCTGCAAATGGGTTCGACGATCGGCACCGAGGCGCCGCCGTGGCACTGGGGGACGACGATCCCCAACACCTTTGTGATGGCCGGTAACGCCGATCCGCTTTATCCGGGCAGTACAATGCTCCAGGATCCCGGCGCAGTTCCGTCATTCACGTTTGGCGTACGCTGGACCAGCAGCGACGGCAAGGACGACGTCAACATCGTTGCTGACGGCCTCAACAGCGCTCAGTGGGGTTATAATAACCTGCAATGGTTGGGTTTCACCTACTATCACAAGCTCAACGACAACTGGCACTTCGCATTCGAGGCCTGGGATATCCACGAGAACAATGTGGTGAACAACAACAGTACAACGGCCATGGCTATATTTAACGGTGGCGGGACGCCGTTTAGCCCGATAATTATGTCAAACGGGCCCAACACCGTCAGTTGCGGTGGTCCTAGTGCGGCGGGCACGGCTAGTGCGACTGCGCCGCTGACTTGCGCTGCTCACACCGAGACTTTCCTGCTGTATGTGAACTATTCGCCGGACAAGTTGAACAACTTCTCGCTGCGCACCGAGTTTTTCAACGATCCGCAAGGGTTCAGAACCGGCGTTGCGACAGCATACTCCGATGTCGCATTGAGCTGGCAGCACTGGCTGTCTCCGCAAATCGAACTGCGCCCGGAGATCGGCTACTATCGCTCGCTCAATAATCCGGCCTTTAACGGCAATGGCGCTGTCGGCACCGCCGCGCCTGATCGGGATTGGTCCATAGTCGCCGCCAGTGACCTTATCTGGCACTTCTAAAAACCTGGCGGACCGAAGAACTGCGCAACGCAAGGGCACCAAAATGCCCTTGCGTTGTTCTTTTATGGGCGCCGCAATAAGCCTGCCGGCTAGTCGAGAGATGCAATTGGTATTGCAAAAGAGTAGTTTTGGCACGCCGATTGCTTAGCTCAATACATGGAATGCGTGCAAAACGAGCATCAATTTATATTATTTATATATTTTCCCGCTTGGACTTACCTCTAGACTTCTTATGGGTACATGGGAGACACGTGAGCATAGCGGACGCCGGCCGGGCGGGTCTGGAACCTGGAGCGGGGAGTTTTAGGAAAGGAAGCTCTGTGTCGAGATTCCGCGAACGCAACAGGCTTCGTCTGCAAGCTTTCAGCTCGAACGGGAATGTCTATTCAGACCGGGCCGGTTTCAGAACACGGTGGATGAGTTCAGCCACTATCGGCGCCCGTGCCGTCGTGCTGTCACTCGCACTCGTAGCGCTGACGACGGCGGTTGTCCTTATCTTCGGAAACTGGTTTCCGCCCAACCTCATTCCATTGATCTACTTGCTGCCTGTCGTGCTTGCGGCGACACGGTGGGGGACAACCGCCGGTCTGGTTGCCGCATTTGCCGGTGCGGCCGCAGCCGATTTTTTCTTCTATCCTCCGGTCTACAGTTTCTGGCTCCAGAGCGGCGAGGATGTCGTCCACCTGCTTGTGTATTTGGTTGTCGGCATCATCACGAGCAATCTGGCTTCACGCCTTAAGGACGAGGCGCACACCTCAAAACGCCGAGAACGCGAGATCGGTGAGCTGCACGCGTTCTCGCAGGGCTTGGCCACCTGCCTGACAGGCCGCGACCTGCTTTTCGCGACCCAGGATTACCTTTCAAATACGCTGGGCTATCGCGCCGTTCTGCTCGCGTCGGCGCCGGGCGAGGGTGCTTCTGAAGCCAGCAGCCCCGCCATACCGGAGCAGATCAGGTGCGAGGCACGGAAACTGATCGCCGCAAATACGCATGATGGCTCGATTGTCGTAGAGCCGCTCATCAGCCGAGCCTGGCTGATCAAAACAATCATGCCGGAGATCCTGGGCTACGGCGCCATCGCTGTCGAGCTCGGCTGCGGCTCGCGCGCACTTGTCAGGACAGTCGCGAAACACGTCGAGACCATGATCGGGGAAGCTACCGTCACCCTGAAACATCTCAAGGCGAAAGAGGCGATCGCGCAAGCGACGATCAATTATCAGACCGAGATACTTCGTGACGCGCTTGTCGGCGGCGTTTCCCACGAACTGCGCAGCCCAGTCGCATCGATTTTGGGAAGTTGCAGCGTGCTGGGCGAGATGCCGGCTGTTAAGGGTAATGGGGAGAGCCAGCTCCTGATCGAAGCGATTCATGATCAGGCGGCGCAACTCGACAGTCATATTCGCGATCTGCTCGACGTCACCAGAATAGGCGCGGACGGTATTCGTCCTCAATTATTGTGCACGGATCCGACCGATATCGTCGCCGCGGCGCTAAAGCAGAAGCAACGCAGGCTGGCCGCGCATCGTGTCGTCGTCAACGTGAGCGACCCACCCCTGGTGCATGTCGACTCCGTGCTCGTGGAGCAGGCGCTGGGTCAGCTTCTTGAAAACGCGGCAAAGTATTCGCCGGCGGGAACACAAATAAGAATCGGCTGCCGCAATGGGCCGGACGGATACCTGGATTTGTGCGTCACGGATCAGGGCAGCGGTCTGACCGCCGAAGAGACGCGCGAGCTCGGCAAGCGCTGCTACAGAGGCGAGCGTCATGCTATCGGTTCGGGATCCGGTTTGGGGCTTTGGATCGCGAGCACCTTTGTCACCGCCAACGGCGGTTGCCTACTCGCTGAAAGCGCAGGGCCGAATCTCGGCACCACAATCTCGCTGCGGCTGCTGACCGTGTCCCGGGATACGCCGGGATTTCCGGAGACAGACAATGACTAGAGTACTTGTCATCGACGATGAAGCACAGATAAGGCGCTTTCTTCGCGCCGGCTTTGAGCTCCACGACTATACGGTCCTCGAGGCCGAGAACGCCGTGACGGGCCTTCGTACGGCAACGACCGAAAGCCCGGATATCGTCATTCTCGACCTCAATTTGCCCGATCTTGAAGGGGCGGAGGTTCTCGAGCGCATCCGTTCCTGGTCGAACGTGCCGATCATCGTCCTCTCGATCCAGTCCGATGAGCATCAGAAGGTCCGGCTGCTGAAGCTCGGGGCCGACGATTATGTGGTGAAGCCGTTTGGAATTTCCGAATTATTGGCACGGTGTGAAGCCGCGCTGCGTCGGCACCTGCGCAGCAGCGACAGGGATCCTGTTGTGCGGGCTGGTTCACTGTCGATCGACCTAGTGTCGCGGGTCGTGACCCTCGATGGCAAGCGCGTGCAATTGACCCGCAAAGAATACAAGCTGCTGCACACCCTCGCCACGCACGCTGGACTGGTGATGACGCACCAGCAATTGATCAAGGAAATCTGGGGAAGCCGTGCCGGCAATATTCAGTATCTGCGCATACTGGTGCGCAAACTGCGCCAGAAGGTCGAAGTCGATCCGACTCGTCCGTTGCGGATCATCAGCGAATCGGGTGTCGGCTACCGGCTCGACCAGGGCTCGAATGGGCCGCAGAACGGTCAGCGTGAGATTCCCTCGGATCCAGCTTTTTGCAGCTAAATTTTCTTCTCACTACAACATAGCTAGTTCCCGCGACCGTCTGGCTCGCCCGTCACGATTCGGAAGGCTTTTAATTCGCCGCAGCGCCGAGAGTGAGTGCGCAAAATGCGGGACCTGGTTTTTGTCCTTGTGGCTAGATCTGGCTTCCCGCTAGAGCCTTGGCTCCGGCGGTGCGCGGCGGCTGAGTGCCCGGAACGAGCGGCGGGGTGTTTCAACTACAAACAGCCGCGTGCCAGATTCTGCAAAAGTAACGGCAGATGACCGCGGCGGCGGCCCTTGGTGCGGTGGATGTGTACCTGTTCCGGCCCTACGTGGATAACGCGCTCCGCCTTGTCGCCGCTAAACGACAACAGCCCCGGCTTTGGGCCGGGGGCTGTTAAGGGGCCACAATATCTTTCGTTCAGATTTCCAAGAGGCCGATGCTCCGACCGCATCAATGCGTAAGCATCGGTCCCATCCTGACGTTCAGGCGCGCCAGAATGGTCTGCACGTTGGTCTGGCTACCGAAATTGCAAAACCCGCAAGCGACGCCAGCACCACCGGCGGTGGTCCGGTTGATCATGTTGCCGGGATCGAAACGATAGTAGTCGTATTCGACGCCGATGGTCCAGCCCGAGGGCAGGGCGTATTCAAGGCCGCCGCCCGCGGTCCAGCCTTGGACAAATTCATTACCCTTGAGGTCGTCGCCTGGAATGGTCGCATCGAAGGCGGCGTGGGTCAGGGCCCAACCGCCCTTGCCGTAGGCGAGGAAACGATCAAACGCCAATCCCGCGTCACCGGTAACACTCATAATGCCAGAAAATGTCGAAGTGCGGGTGTTGCCGGCACCGACGCCTGCATTTGTATCAGTCACCGTAGAGTGGATCGTCATGGCATCGAGCATCGCCTCGGGGCCGATCACGAAATTGCCGAACTTGAAACGGTAGCCGACCTGACCGCCGCCGACTGCGCCGCTGGCCTTCATGGACACCTGATCGCCGGCACACCCAGCTACCGCGACAGTGGTACACCACGAAGTCTTTGACATCGCATAGCCGCCGTTGCCGCCAATGAAGAGGCCGTCCCAAAGCCCGATCGGAGCTGGCCCAAATGTCGTCGGGGCCTTGACCGCCATGTCGGCCGCATCGGCGGAATTCAATGGTGCAACCGCCGCAACCGCCGCAACCATCGAAAGAGCAACTGCAGCGAATACAATGCGCTTCATGGCAATCCCGCTTTTCCCACTTTACCCGACGCTGCCCAGCACAGTGGTTGCGCGTGACCGTCGGTTCCCCAGTCCCAGCAGGCATAATTTCTTCAAGCGGGGTCACGAAGTCGATATTGCTGTTTCGGCTGTTTAATATCGTAAAAATATCTATTCGAAGGTTTTTCGGCTTGCTGCTTGGCTTTTCATCAAGTCGGTTCGTAGAAGCCTAACAACTTTGCGCTCAGGGAAACGTCATCGGATACCGATTTTGATGTCGAGCGGCACCAATTAATCGTTAATAACCTATATTTACCAATGATTTCTGGGGTGCGGCCGATTTGTTCACTGAGAGTCGAATGACAACCTGTAACCATTGGGTCACAGTAGCCAAAATTAGAAGCAATACCCCACAGATTAGGGAAAACAGGCCGGAAAACGGCCATCCAAAATCACTGACTGTGCGTGTGCCGGTTAGGCGTTTTCACGTGCCGATTCGTGCATGAGTCGCCCGACGATGAACATCCCGATGAAGGTGCCGGTGGTTTGTTGGGCGATCCGCTTGGCAATTGGGGGGCGCTTACCGGTCCCATCGCCAGTTTGAACGGTTCTTGCTGACGATAATCTCCATTCCAGGCGCTGGGAGCGGCCATGTCATTTTGATATTTTTTTATTATGGACTCCTGAGCCGCGACACCTTCGCAAACTGCGAAAACAATCATCATTGCCAGGAGCAGGCGTTTCGTCATGGCTTCCTCCGCGATCCTTAAGTTCAATCGCGCTCGTGGGAGTTTGCCGGTGGGCCTTCGAGGTTCAGCAGTGTCGTGACGACTCTACGCTAACACCGTCGTGCGCCTGCTATTCAGCGGCGTCAGCCGGACCCGACAACAGAAGCAGGTAAGTGACGCAACTGACCCGGTTTTCCCAAGCCTTTGTTACTGCGTCACCCGCACGATCGGAGTGATCGACAGATCGGTGGTTGAGGTCTGGATGGCGATAAGCTGAGCAAGCAGGCTAAATATCCGTTTGGTGGTCGTCGCTTGCTCGGGTACGCAATACTCGCCGTCGTCGAACCAGGTGTGCACAAAGCACTCGCCGCCAAGCGCCTGGACTACTGTTATGAGGTTCGGATCTTCGTGCACGGTCTCAAGCACTGGCGGTCGCGTCGCATATTCGCGGCCCGGAGGAATGAAAGCGTATTGCGAGGGCCCAATGTGCCGCTGTTCCAATTTCATCAGCGTGCCGAGGAACTCGAACACACCATAGGCCGAGCGCGGGGTTATCGTAAAGCTGAACCCGTCAGCTGCGAGGGGCAAAATATCAGGCTGTGCAGTGCCGATATCGGATACCGGATCCCAAGTCTCCGAACCGCAGGTCAGCGGCGAATTATACAGCACAGTAGGCTGAATATCGAGGTCTCTGGTCGCCGCCTGAACAAGTGCCGGCGAGACTGCGTTGGCGGCTTCTTGCGCCAGGATCGGGTTGAAGCAGAACCGTGCATAGGTTGCACTTTTGCCGGGCGGCGTGGCGGTGGTTGAGCCGACGCCGCCTTTCGTCGGAGCGTTACCAGCTTCGACCGTTTTTTCTTCGACCGTCAGCCCGGTAAAAGCGGCATTGTGCACCCAGTCGACGAAGCAGCGGTGCTTTTTGTCAGTGCGAGAGCAGCCGTAATCATCCGGTGGATTGAAGTGATAGCCAAGTGGGTTGCCGCCGGGCAGCGTCACCGAAAATGAGTCGGTGAACAGCCAGAACAGTAATTCGCGCGGATAGCCCTGGCGAATGAAGTAATCCAGTGTCTGGAGATCGATCGGTCTCAGGAAGCCTTGATAGAAGGTGCTGGTTTCCTGGGTCGAGACATTGAAATTCGTCGTCACCGCTGTGGTGTTGCCGGCGGTGGTATTACCGAAAATGACGTCGCGGCCGGGGGTAAGCAGCGGTGCTGTCGCGGCTGCCCCCGCGTAGTTGGTGATATGCGGCCCAACCATGAACGAAGGCAGAGCCAGCGAAGTCGTGTTGGTCATGCCCGGCGTGACGTTGGCGATAGTCGTAAAGGCTAACGGATAATCGTGGCTGGCACGCACAAGGTTGAGGAAAATTGCTTCATTGCGGCCCTTGGCAAGGCTGCGGCCAACGATGTCGTAGCGATTGTCTACCGGGTCGACGATAGCGCAGGCCGTGAGCGCACCGGCTGACGCCACGGTGAGAAGCAAGATGCGGAACCACATAGCCGAGCCTCACTCTGTTTTTTTCGACGTCCCCGATCAGAACCGATAGTTCAAGCCGCCGCGCGCGACGAAGAAGTACACGTCCGAAAAGTTTCCCGTGAAAGACGATGGCACAGTGCCGATTGTTGTATTGAGGGCAGTCGCGGTCGCGCTCGGCGCTTCGAGATGCACATACAGAGCCTCACCTTTCAGGGTGAGATTGCTGGTGATCGCCAATTCAGCGCCGGCGCCGGCGGTCCATCCAACGCGCGTTTGCGACGCTGAACCCGCGAAACACGAATTGCCGGCTGTGCAGCTGTATCCATAGCCCCCCGCCGTGCTTCCGATGGTCGAAGCGGAAGTCAGGGTGAGATTTTCACTGACCTGTCCAACGGCCAAGCCGGCGGTGCCGTACAGCAGTAACGACTGGAAGGGCAGGGCGCCCAGGCGGGCTCTGAATGTTCCAAATGAGTGAACGGTCTCTGTCGCGGCTATCGCGCTCAGGCTTTTAGCGCCGCTGACCTGAATTGGTGAATTAGCTGTTCCGGTCAAATCTGACCATTGATAGTCGGCTTCGACTCCGGCCAGCCACAGCGAAGTAAATTGCCAATTGTAGCCAATCTGGCCGCCAAAAAGCCCGCCATCGCGATTGAAATCCGTGCTGGCCGGAAAGCATGTTTTGCCGAATGGAGCGGCGCAGATCCCAGCCCGCGACGCCGGGTCATTCCCCGCGTAGGATACGGATGGATTGCTCCAAGCGTAGCCGCCGTTGATGCCAAAATAGAGGCCGGACCAGGCGAGGTATGGCACCCGCGCCGTGACGAATGAAGATGGCGGCGTAGCCATCTCTTCAGCGACCGCGCTGCTGGCGATGCCAAGCGCGCAAAAAGCCGCGATACGCAGTATGTTTTTGTTCACAACGCCCTGCCGATACAACGATGAACCAATGTATCGGATACGCGAAACCCAGATTACCGGATCCCCGCAGCCCGAAATGAGCGTACCACGGGCGGCCGGAAGGGGAAGATTGACGTTGACGGGTGGAGGCGGGTACCGCCGAATTCACAGTTCTGTTGCAAGTTTGCAACGCCGGTCAAAATCTGTCGCGGAACGATCGACGGCCTGCAAGGGGATTTGCGGCGCGGCAATCTGTCCCCCGCAGCGTTATCTTCAATTGGACAAATGCTCCGGCTTGACCTGCTTTTCGGCGGCAATACAGCCGATTTCGTAAAGCTTATCGACCAGACTGGGGTCGTCCATGCCGCGCAAGCGCTCGAGCATGTCATCGTCGACGGTGACATTGAGCTCCCGCGCCAGCCAGTCCTTTTCCAGACGGACATCGTAGCGCAAAAATCGAAACATCTTGCCGCCCGGAGGAGCTACGTCGGCAAGCGTGCCGACCTCGGAGTTGATCACCCACGGAGCTGGGCATTCGCCCATCCATTGCATGAGTGCCATAACCAACACCTCGGCGTCGTTCATCAGCGAGATCAGCGCATGGAAGGCTAGCTTGGTGAACCGGGCAAAGCCCAGATTCTGGTACGAGAGCCGCGGCCGGTAGGTGCCGGTGCCGACCGACATGACCGTCAGCTTATCGGGACCGGTCGGCCACTCGATCTTGTAGGGCTTGAGCGTCGTCATCTGGAACAGCGCCAGCGACGGATTGTTGTGCGGCGTCACGCCGCCATCG
>Ga0302326_10017775_pt1 | contig 14795 bp, 12 predicted proteins | sample Palsa_T0_3_FD_202264 | JGI IMG/M metagenome (GOLD analysis project Ga0302326, IMG submission 202264) | Peat permafrost microbial communities from Stordalen Mire near Abisko, Sweden - Palsa_T0_3 | ecosystem: Environmental > Terrestrial > Soil > Palsa > Peat permafrost | place: Sweden: Abisko... | reverse complement strand
GTTCTGACCGTCCCGGTTGACCCCGGCATTGCCCGCGTGCTCGCGCGTTATCCTTTACCCAACTATCCTGCGGGCGCCTACGGAGTCCACACCTACGCCAGTTCCTCTCCCGTAGTGACCGATGCGAACCAGTTTTCTTTGCGCTTCGACCATCGCATCTCCGATCGATCCCAACTCTTCGCCCGCTTCAACTACAACAACCTGAACGGCCCAACGACCAACCCGGATCAGACCGTGATCGATCCCGCGTTCGGTATTCGCTACATCGATCACCAGCGCAACCTGGTGCTGACCTACACGCAAACCGTCTCCTCACGGCTGATATGGGAATCTTCCGCCAGCGTCACCCGCGCCACCCCATCCTTTCCCACCACCGATCACACCGATCCCGCGGTCAAGTTCAATGACGGCTCCTACGAGCCATTCAATCAAGCGGCCGGCACAGTCATCAGCGTCTACGGCAATCTTTTCCAGCTGCGTCAGAACCTTTCCGTCACCACCAGCAAGCATGCATTCAAGCTGGGGGGCGAAGTTCGCCTGAATCGCGACACCACCTACTTTGGCATCAGCCCGGATGGGGAGTATGACTTCGGTGGCGGAAAGGCCTATTCGCCGGTGAACATTTCCTCGCAAAGCGGAATGCACAATATTGCCGTGGGCGATCCGCTTCCCGACACGCTCTCCGGTCTGCTGAGCGGAAGCCCGTTTATCTATACCGTGGTCGTTGCGCCCCCCTACTTTTCCGGGGGCGATCACATTGGCGCCGCAGCCATTAACCGGAACGCCTTTGCCTTCTTCGCTCAGGACACGTGGAAGATCTCGCCTCGCTTGGTGCTCGACTACGGCCTGCGCTACGAGCTGTACACGCCCGTTTCCGAGCGCGCGAAGAGGACTTCGGGCATAGCCTTCTCCTCCACGCCCACCGGCGTTCAACAACAGTTCGTCATCAATCCGCAGCCCGGTTATCGTTTCAACCTTGATGGCCTGGGACCACGGGTGCAACTGGATTGGCTAGCCGGCCACGACGTTCATCTCCGCGCCGGAGGCGCCATTACGACTCTCCCGCCTAACCTATTCCAGGACAATTCGCTCACCGGATCGACTCCCTTTGCGATCTATCCGCGCCTCACCTCGGCACCGGCCGCGCCAATTACTTATGGGTTCCAGATAACACCGGCCGAGTTGCCACAGGTCTACACGCCCGAGGGCCAGCAGATCTTCGCCCACGGCACCAAAGCCGTTCCCGCGAACACAGTCATGGATCTGAATCGCTATCAGCAGGATCTTGCTGCGCTCTCGCCAACTCATCAAATTACTCCGCTCACCATCACCAGCATCTATCCCGGCTTCGGCAACGCCTATCTTCAGACCTGGACGCTGGGCCTCGAACGCCACTTCAGCGCCCTGGTGGCCGACGCGACTTATATTGGAACAGCCGCTGTCAGGCTGGCCCGGGAAAGCTACTTCAATGGTTATCCGGGCGCGGGTCCCAGCTTCGCTCCGTACACTCAATTCAACCAGGCAGGAAACATCATTGGCGGCTTCGGCACGGAGAACGTCGTCACCAGCACAGCCCATTCCTCTTACCATGCGTTGCAAACGTCGCTGCAGGGGACTGTTCCCCACAGTGGCCCCGGCATCCAGGCGAGTTATACGTGGTCCAAGTCGCTCGATGAAACCAGTTCGGTAGTGGGTGGTTTTATCACCGGAGGCTCAGGTGCAATCTCCCAGATAGCGCCGCAGAATCCCTTCAACACTCATCCGGAAAAAGGGCCGTCCACTTTCGACGTCGCCCACACGTTCACTCTGAGCATGGCGCAGGATCTGCATGGGGAGGATGTGAGCTTTCTTCGGCCACTGGGCCGCGCCGTCACTGGCGGTTGGGAGCTTCTTAGTATTTCCAGCATCAATAGCGGCTCGCCCTTCACTGTTTACTCCGGAGTGCAGCAGACGGATGCCGGCACCAACGGAGCGGATCGTCCGGATGAGGTTGGCATCCCGCACCTTTCCACCAGCCGCAAGACGCGCGAGGACTATTTTGGCCTGGGAGCGAACAACGCCTCGTATTTCTCGATTCCCATCAATGTGCCGGGTGGCACGGGGCCAAACCACGGACGATTCGGGACCCTGGGGCGCAACACTTTCCGCGGGCCGGCTTATTACGACTTCGACTTCGCCTTGATCAAGAGCACGCCCTTTGGCCGGCGCTCCAGCGGAATCGAGCTGCTGGACCTGCAATTTCGCGCGGAGTTCTTCAACCTCTTCAACATCGTCAACCTGGGTCTGCCCGCCAACACGCTCGAGGGAGCCGGCTTCGGCGAAATCAGCCGCACCGCCGGAACCTCGCGCCAAATTCAATTCTCCCTGAAGCTGATCTATTGAGAACCGCTACGCTCCAGTCGAGATGACAATTCTGTTCCCCGACCCATTTCCGTTAACCCAATGAAGTGTCATCCCGAGAGCTTGTGACTTTTTCGATCTTTTCGTGTTTCCTCCACACCTAACCGGATGCTTTTTCAACCTCCCACAACACCGTCATCCTGAGCGAAGCGCCGCGCAGATTTATCGCATAATGGACGGCTTATGGCGCGGAGTCGAAGGACCCCGGCGACGCTTGTTGGCAGATGTCCTTCCGAGCTTTCCAGCCACAAACTACAAGCGAAATCAAAAGAGTCACAACCTCCGACCGGAGCGTAGCGCGCAGTGGAGGGATCTGCAGTTCTACGGACCGGTCGTAGAAATGTTTTTCGACAGGAGGGCCTCCTGTACCCTTCACGGAACAATCACCGCCGAACCGCGCTCCGTTTCTTCTTTCACCGCCAACAGCGCCTTATTAGCATCCTCCAGTGAAAACACCGCCACCTGCGGGCGAATGTTGAGCTCGTGCGCGATCGCCAGAAAATCCCGAGCGTCTTGACGCGTCATGTTAGCGACACTACGTACCTGCCGCTCTCCCCAAAGCAGTTTGTCGTAATCAAACGCCGGCATCTGATCCAGGTGAATTGCGTTGATCGCGACCACTCCGCCCTTACGCAAAGTAGACAACGCACTGACAACAACCTTTCCGCTGGGCGCAAACGTGATTGCCCGATCCAGTTTCACCGGTGGCATCGCATCTTCTTTGCCCACCCAGGTCGCACCCATCGAGACCGCCGTCTGACGGTGGCTCTCCCCTCGGGTGGCGACATAAACCTCGCACTTCCACGACTGCAACACGGTAATCGCCAGACTCGCGGAGCTCCCAAACCCGAAAAGTCCGACTCGCTCACCCGGTGCAACCCCGGCAACGCGCAGGCTGCGAAAGCCGATGATGCCGGCGCACAGCAAGGGAGCCACATGCACATCGTCCAAACCGTCAGGTAACGGAAACGCGAAGTCTCCCCGCACCAGGGCATACTCGGCATAACCACCATTAACCGTATATCCGGTGAAAACAGGGTGATCGCACAGATTCTCCATGTTGTGCCGACAGTACCAGCAATCTCCATCCACGCCACCAATCCAGGAGACGCCGGCCCGGCTTCCCAAGGGCAACTCCGCAGTAGCGCCGGCGGCAACTTCGCCTACGATCTGGTGGCCGGGGATGAGCTGCGGACGAACCGGCGGCAGATCTCCTTCCGCTATATGCAAGTCAGTCCGGCAAACTCCGCACGCCAGGACTCGCAGCAACACATAACCCGCCTGTGGCTCGGGACGGGGGACCTCCTCAATCTCAAGGAACGGTTGCGGCGCCCTGCGCTCGGGGATCAGAACGGCAGCTTTCATTTCTTGGCGAGCTCTTCGCTAAGCTTGCGCGCATGGATGGAATGCTCGTGAGCCTGCAACGTCAATTCATGAGCACTCAGGTGATCGGCCTTGCTGTGGGCAACCGCCGCGGCGGCATGAGCGTGGGCGGCCAGATTATGCAGTTCTATGATTCGATCGTGGGGGCTCGAGGGCATTGTTTTCTCCTGGCTGATTAGATGTTCGGTCAATCACTGGGCGTCTGCAAACAATCCTCGTGCTGCACGACACGGGGTCGAGGAAACATTCAAGAAGTTTGTGGTTAACGAGGATTACAGGCGTTCTCTGCCGGTATATGGCTGCGAGTCTGGGTCCGCCTTAGCCCCTTCCGAGGCGCTCGACCATGCGATTGGACGACCGCGTAACGAAACAGGCCATTGCAGTAAATGCATCTCGCTTCGTTGGCTGAGCTTTGGACTTCCAACGAGACCCTGGGGAAAATTCTCAGGCACTCCGGGCAGGTAAGCATGATGAACGGCGCTCCGCAAAACTGCTGTGCGTTCCGCTCCACCCATATAGGAGCCGGCGCTCGGGAGTGCCTGGGGAGGGGTGGCCGATCCGGGCTCACCATGGCCGCTATGATTTGGAGCAACGATCCGGGACCGCTGCCTTTTTGATAAAAAGTGTCCGCTGCGATTCCGGACGATACGCCCTCGGTCGCAACCGCGCTCATGGCAACTACCTGAATGGCCGGAAATCGGCGCCGCACCACGGAAAGAAATTCGAAGCCGGACATTCCCGGCATATTGAGGTCCGAAATAATAAGGTCGGGAATTTCCTGCCGGAGCAGCGCCAGGGCGGAGAATCCATCCGCCGCCGTGCGCACGCCATACCCAAATGAGCCCAAAACTGCCGATAGGCAAGCCCTTACCGCCGGGTCATCATCAACGATCAACAAATTTGCCGGGGCCGTAGGCATCTTGCACCTCCATCTAGGCATCGATAAGGATTTTCCCTAGTTTCCCTCTCCGCGCATTCCCGGCGCTGTTCACTTTTGCTCACCATTAAAGGTCGGTACGAAGATTTTTTGTGGATTTAAGCAAAAGCGCTCACCGGCGTAAGCTGCATGGGAGACAATGGACAGCTGATATGAACCAGATCAATCCCCGCGCCGGGAAACTGGCCAATGCCTCTGAACTTGTTGATGTAGCGAAGCTAATCACCGCCTACTTTGCGGAACGGCCCGACCCTCGTGTGCCCGAGCAGCGGGTTGCGTTTGGCACCTCAGGGCACCGCGGTTCCTCCTTCGACCGCGGTTTCAACGAGTGGCACATCCTGGCCATCACCCAGGCAATTTGTTTGTACCGCCGGGACCAGAAAATCGACGGCCCCCTGTTCCTGGGTATCGACACTCACGCCCTTTCGTGTCCGGCCCTGGCCAGCGCCATGGAAGTTTTGGCAGCGAACGACGTCGACGTGATGCTGTCAGAGCGAACCGACTATACCCCCACACCCGCCATCTCGCATGCCATCCTCACCTACAACCGTGGCCGCAAAACCGGGTTGGCCGACGGCATCGTGGTCACCCCATCACACAACCCGCCGGAGTCTGGTGGTTTCAAATACAACCCCACGCATGGCGGCCCAGCGGGAAGCGAAGTCACTTCCTGGATTCAGAATAAGGCGAACGAATTTCTCAGCGCAAAGCTGGAGGGTGTCCGGCGTGTCTCCCTGGAGAAAGCTTTATCGGCGTCCACTACCCACCGCCACGACTATATGACGGCGTACGTTGAGGACCTGGGGAACATTATCGACATGGAGGCCATCCGTGCCTCCGGAATCAATCTCGGCGTGAATCCTTTGGGCGGAGCGGGAGTGCATTACTGGGGACCGATTGCCGAACGCTATGGCTTGAATCTCACCGTGGTCAATGATCTTGTCGATCCCACGTTTCGTTTCATGACCCTTGACTGGGACGGCAAAATCCGCATGGACCCATCCTCCAAATACGCAATGCAGTCTCTGATCGCGTTGAAGGATAAATTCGACGTCGCCGTCGCCTGCGACACCGACCATGACCGGCACGGCGTGGTGACCAAGAGCAGGGGACTGCTGCCTGCAAATCACTATCTTGCGACTTGCATCCACTATCTATTCGAGCATCGTCCGCAGTGGGGCAAGCATGTCTCGGTGGGCAAGACTGTGGTCAGCAGCAGCATGATCGATCGCGTAACTGCCGGGCTGGGCAGAGAGTTGTATGAGGTTCCTGTAGGCTTCAAATATTTCGTCGACGGTCTCCTTGACGGGAAGCTCGGGTTTGTCGGCGAAGAGAGTGCCGGCTCCTCTTTCCTGCGTCGTGACGGTACCGTCTGGACGACCGACAAGGACGGCATCATTGCCGCGTTGCTGGCGGCGGAGATCACCGCCACCATGAAGAAAGATCCGGGGGAAATTTACCACGACCTCACCCAGAAATTTGGTGACCCGCAATACGACCGCACGGATGCGCACGCCACCACCCAGCAGAAGGCGATGCTGGCGAAAATGAGCAAGGAAAGCATCCAGACCCCCAGCCTGGCGGGGGAGAAGATCCAGACTGTCCTCACCCACGCGCCCGGCGATGGCCAGGCGATCGGTGGTGTCAAAGTGATTGCGGAAACTGGTTGGTTCGCCGCACGCCCGTCGGGCACTGAAGAAATTTACAAGATCTACGCCGAAAGCTTCCGCAACCAACAGCACCTCGAGCAGATTGAGACAGAAGCGCAGACCATTGTGAGCCAGGCCTTGACGACCACAGTCGTACAGTAAGCCTGGCCACCCGGTCGGGATGACATTTCATCCAATAGCGGGAATCGGTTCCAACCACAGAATTGTCATCCCGACCGAAGGGGTCATGGGCCTGCGGGGAAAAACTGCCTCTACTAATTCTTTTGTCCATTCCCAACAGGAGTGTCATCCCGACCGAAGGAGTCATGGGCCTTCGGGCAAAAACTGCCTCTACTAATTCTTTTGTCCATTCCCAACAGAAGTGTCATCCCGACCGAAGCGTAGCGAAGTGGAGGGACCTGCTGTATCCTTCCATCCACTCAACAGATGCTTAATGGAAGCGCCGCCCTTGACTTTGTCATCCCGACCGGAGCGTAGCGCAGTGGAGGGATCTGCAGTTCCGCGGACTTGTCTTGGAAATGTTCGGGGGACCCAAGCTCATCCGTCGCGGTCTCACGCAAAGGCGAAAAGCTTTTGTGCCGTTAGACCGCGAATCTTCTTTCGCTCCGGCTCCGGAACAAAGTCAAACATCACGTCAAACAATCGCATCGCCTGTTGAAACTCCGCCATGTTTCCGCCCAGTTCGCCCCAAATCATCTTGTCTGCACCGAATGCCTCATAGACTCGCCTCACCAGCGGCTTGGCATCCAGATGAGGAAAGGGTTCCTTCGATGCCGACGCCACGCCTGTGGAGGAGAATTTCATATAGACGCGCCCCACTCGCGCCAGCTTGAGAACTTGCCCATACTCCTCTGGCGTACCCTGTCCTGGTCGAGCTAGGTGATCCAGAATCACAGGCGTGTCGTGAAACCTGCTGGCGAGTTCGCCGATAGGCACCGCGTAGTGCGGGATGCAATGGATCTGAATAGCCAGTCCTAATTCGTGGGCGGCACGCCACGTCACGGCCATCTGTGGATCTTGCAGATCTCGATCGCGGATGACCCCAGTTGTCGTGGAAGGGGTTCCCGCCGCGTGAATTTCGTGGATACGCAACGCAACAATCCGGCCCGGATTCTTCTCGACCAGCGCCTGCATTCGCTTCGGTGTTACCGGATCGATCGGATCGAAAAGGCAAGTCCCTTTGAAAAAACCGGGCGAAGCTTCGTGAGCCAACGAGTATTCCAGGTAGCGGTGATCATCCTGGTAAGGCTCCGGATGCACGATGACCGCGTGATTGATCTGCGCCTCGCGTGTAAATTTCACGTAGTCTTCGACCCGCGCCGTATGTGGTTGGTAGGATGCGCTGTTGTACGGAAACCTCTCCGGATCGCCCGCGAACAGGTGGATATGTGACTCGATCAATATCCCGTTGGGCCGGCCTGGCACCGACGACGCCTCAGCCAGTGCGTTGGCCATCCGCCTCATCCCCTTGGGTTGCGCAGCGAATGCATGCGCCGCCGCTACCGCCCCCACCATCCACTTCCGTCGAGAAATCATCTGCGCCCTCCCAATCGCCCGTCACTACGTGGTGGATGGTATCGCCAAATGCTTCAGCACCAAATCGCGGAAGGCCGGCAGGGCTGGATTATCGTTTTCGCTCAACCACACCAGGAACAACTGCGCATAAACAGCCGGGCTCGCCAATTCCCGCAGAACCGCCCCTTCAAAATGGAGCTTCCTCGCCGTTTCCGGGACCAACGCAATCCCAATTCCCGCGCTCACCAGCGCGAGAATCGAGTGAACCTGGCTAATATGCTGCACATACCTCGCGGTGACCCCCGCCTTGCGAAACATCCGCTCGATCAGCTCGTAAAAATAGCGCCCATCGACGGGCGAAAAAGTAATAAACGGCTCTCCCGCCAAATCCTTCATGCTCGGCGCCCGCCCGGTCGCGAAACGATGTTTGCTCGAGACGGCCAGCAGCAGCGGCTCTCGTGCCACGCACGCGACATCGAGATCTCGCTTGTCGATCGGTGGACGTACCAGCCCAAAGTCAATCCGGTCGGCGTGCAGTGCTTCCATCTGTTGCATGGTGACCATCTCGTTGAGCACTACGCCGAAACCCTTAAGCGAAGAATTGGCGAGCGCGAGCATACGAGGCAAAAGGTCATAGCTCGAGCTGGCCGTGAACCCCATCCGGATGAGCCCCGACTCACCTTTAGCGATGCGCCGGGCGGCGATGGCTGCGCTTTCGGTTAGCGCGAGAATGCGCCGTGCCTCGGGAAGAAAAGCCCGCCCCGCAGGGGTCAGGCTCACCGTGCGGCTGGTTCTTGCCAGCAGCTCGATTTTCAGCTCCTGCTCGAGCATTTGGATCTGCCGGCTCAACGGCGGCTGGGTCATGTGCAGGTGTTTTGCGGCCCGGCCAAAATGCAATTCCTCGCCGACGGCGACAAAGCAGCGAAGTTGTTTTAGCTCATACATCAATGCGACCCGGGTATCGATCTATGCTGACTATAGTTTGTTTTGGGATTGATCTTCCACTATATTCTTTCGCGGCAAAGGATTCAGAAATAGGCGGTCCTCAAACCATGAATCGAAGAAAGTTTATTGCGTCTACCGGAGCGGCAGGATTACTGGCGGCAAGGGGATTGACCGCTGCCGCACTGCCCAAGGTCTCGCTCGCCAAGCCCGTGCTGATGAAGGTAGGGGACCAGACAGCCCCCACCAACGAGACGCATTTGAAGTACCTGGCGCGCTATAGCGTGAAAAATATCTGCGGGTATCCGGAGATTGCCGGCGATCGCATATACGCTACCGTGGAGGAGCTCAATCGCATGGTGGACCTTGCCCAGGAGTGCGGCATCAGTGTCGATTGCACGGCGCCTCCCTTCCTGGAATCCAGTTACATCGATAAAGAGAAGCATCCGGCGATCATGTTGGCGCAAAGCCCGGAGCGGGATCGCGACATCGAATCCCTGCAAACCATGATCAAGAACTGCGCCCAGGCCGGCATTCCCTCGATTAAATACAACATGAGCATCCTGGGCGTGGTTCGTAGCGGACGAACGCCGGGACGAGGCGACGCGAGTTATAGCACCTGGAAGCTATCGGAAGCGCATCCCCCAACACCACTGACCAGGGCCGGGGTGGTGAACGCGGACATGTTCTGGGAGCGTATTACGTACTTTCTCGACCGCGTCATTCCGGTCGCCAATGAATACAAGATTCGCATGGCCTGCCACCCGCACGACCCGGGCATGCCGCCGGAAGGCTATCAGGGGATCAATCGGGTCTTAGGCACCGTCGATGGGTTGAAGAAGTTCATTACCATTCGAGAGAGTCCCTATCATGGCCTGAATTTCTGCCAGGGAACGGTTTCTGAGATGCTGGCGGACCCGAGCAAGGAGATCTACGACGTCATCCGCTATTTTGGTTCCCGCAACAAGATCTTCAACGTGCATTTCCGCAACATTCGTGGTCATCGTAACGATTTTCTGGAGGTCTATCCCGATGAGGGGGACGTCAACTTCGTAAAAGCCATTCACGTGTACAAAGAGGTCGGCTATCCCTATATGCTGATGCCGGACCATGTTCCCGTGGCGCCCAACGACCCCAACGGTCTGCAATCTTTTGCTTTCTGTTATGGCTACATTCGAGGGTTGATACAGTCGTTGGATTATACCGGCTGATTTGCCACCGTGTTTGAAAGCTTACCTGAGAAGACATCCCCAGCAAGAGGAGACTGAATCGATGAAGACCATGGACCCCGGCGAGATGGCGAAAAGAGTGGGTGAAGGCCTGCTTTCCTTTCCCGTCACTCACTTTGGTAAGCAACTGGAGTGGGAACCCAAGCCCTACAAGGAACACATTGCATGGTTGCTTTCGCATAAGCCGGCGGGCTTGTTCGTCGCCGGCGGTACAGGTGAATTCTTCTCCCTCACCCCAACGGAATTCTCCGCGGTGGTCAAGGCGGGTGTGGCGCAAACGGCCAGGCAGGCGCCTGTTATCGCCGGCTGCGGCTACGGCACGGCCATGGCTAAGGAGTTAGCCAAGTCCGCAGAGGACGCGGGCGCGGATGGGATTCTGCTCTTGCCGCCTTATCTGGTCGGCGCGGAGCAGTCCGGTTTGGCTGCCCATGTGGAGGCGGTATGTGCCGCAACCAAACTAGGCGTAATTATGTACAACCGCGACAACGCCGTGCTCGATGACATCACGTTGGAAAAATTGTGTCAGCGATGCCCAAACCTTGTCGGCTTCAAGGATGGTGTCGGTGATATCGAGCGCATGACCCGTATCTATGCCAGGTTGGGGGCCCGGCTTGTCTATATTGGCGGCCTGCCTACCGCGGAGACTTTTGCTCTTCCGTACCTGGAGTTAGGAGTAACGACTTACTCCTCCGCCATCTTCAATTTTCTCCCCAGGTTTGCGCTGGACTTTTACGCCGCTGTACGGCGCCGCGATCACGCCGCGGTCTTCGCCGGCTTGCGCGATTTTGTCTTGCCCTATATCCAGATTCGCAACCGCCACAAAGGCTATGCCGTCTCCATCGTGAAGGCAGGCATGAAAGCCATCGGCCGTCCGGCGGGTCCGGTGCGCCCTCCGTTAACCGACCTGACGGAAGCCGAAATGCAAGAACTGACCAGGCTAATCGCGGGAAGGTCTTGACCTTGGCGGAGGCCAAAAAGACCCATGTACGCTACCTGATCATCTCCGTTCTCTTCGCTGTAAGCTGCTTCAGCTATGGAGACCGGGTCGCCCTCTCGATCGCCGGAACCGCCATGGCCAGAGATATTTCTCTTGACCCGGTGAAGTTGGGATATCTGTTTTCCGGGTTCAGCTGGGCCTATGTGCTTGGGCAGTTGCCATCGGGAGCGTTGCTCGACCGTTTTGGATCGAAGTTGGTCTACGGCATCGGCATCGTCGTATGGTCGGTCTGTGCTCTGCTCACCGGCTTTGCCGGCTATCTGGCCGCGGGCGCTGCGTTCACCGTGATTTTCCTGCTGCGGCTGATCGCAGGTTTTGCGCAAGCTCCTGTTTTTCCCGGGAATGGACGCATCGTAGCCTCCTGGTTTCCCTCGAGCGAGCGAGGGCGCGCCTCCGCGATCTTCAATTCTTCGCAGTACTTCGCGCTGATGATCTTTGCCCCGATCCTGGGCTGGATTGCCCACTCCGCCGGCTGGAAAAGTTGTTTTTGGTTTATGGGTGCGCTGGGCTTTGTCTTTGTCCTGATCTGGGTGAAGAGCATTTACGAGGTTAAGGACCATCCTCACATTTCCCCTGCCGAGATCGACTACATTGAGCAGGGTGGCGGCCTGGTGAATGCTGATCGCGTAGGCAAGACTAAGGGAAGCTTGCTCACCTGGACAGCGGTCAGGGAGCTGTTGAGCCATCGCATGCTGGTTGGCATCTATCTTGGTCAGTACTGCATTACGACGTTGACCTGGTTCTTCTTGACCTGGTTTCCCGTCTATCTCTCCCAGGCGCGGCACCTGTCGATCATGAAGGTCGGCTTTGCCGCAGCGCTGCCCGCTCTTTGCGGAGGCACCGGGGGAATTCTCGGCGGCGTGGTATCCGACAAGCTGTTGCGTGCCGGCCATTCGCTCAGCTTTGCCCGGAAGGCGCCGATCATGGGCGGCATGTTGCTGTCGGTAACAATGATTGGATGTAATTACGCTCCGGCCCAGGCTGTCATGCTCATTCTGATGTCATTGTCCTTCTTCGGCAAAGGATTCGGTTCCCTGGGCTGGACCGTGATCTCCGATACTTCGCCCAAGGGCATGGTTGGACTGAACGGTGCGCTCTTCAACCTGATCGGCAATCTGGCCGGGATCACGACGCCCATCATCATCGGCTACCTGGTAAAGAAGACCGGCTCCTTTGATGACGTGCTGATTTTTGTAGGGTTGACCGCCCTGTGCGCGATCGTGAGCTACGGCCCAATCGTCGGCGAAATCAAACGTCTCGACCTGAAACTTCCGGTGGGCTAAAAAAAGCGACCGGAGGGACCTGCTGTTCATCATCCGCATCATCGAATCTGGATGGGAGCGTTAGCCTCCCCTTTGTCATCCCGAGCGGAGCCGAGGGATCTCCAGTTCCGCGAACCCCTCCTGGAAATGTTTTTCGACAGAATTTAGTGGACCGGATGCTCCGCCCTAAAACTTATTCCAAAGGTATTGGTTATAAACGTCGTGGTGGTACTGCACCTCCGGCGCCTTCACAAACGTGCCCAGCAGCCTTGGGCACCGATCCGCGGACGCCCTCTTCAAATCCGCGTACCGCTCTTTCACGTCGCTTCCCAGCAGCGTATCGGTCCACTTAGCACCCTGGAAATTCTCCAGTGCGGTATAGATGTTATCGGGCAGGAACCGTTTCGCCTTACGAAGATTCTCGATCTTCGCCGTCTCCCCGTCGAGGCCAGTCTTGAACACCGAATACAGCACCAGGTAGGGATTAGCGTCCGGGCTAACCGAACGGACTTCCACCCGCATACTCTTCTCATTGCCGATAGGAATCCGCACCATGGACCCGCGATCAATGGCCGAAGCCATCAACTGGTTAGGCGCTTCAAAGTGAGGATCAAGCCGGCGATACGCGTTGACGCTGGCATTCAACAGGACGCAGATATCATTGCCATGGGTAAGAATACGATCGACGAATTCCCAGCCCAGCTTGCTCAGCTTCTCTTCGCCGTTCTCATCCCAAAACAGGTTCTTGCCCTTCTCGCTGATTGAAACATTGGTGTGCATTCCGCTGCCGTTGACCCCGACCACGGGTTTCGGCAGGAACGAAGCGGTCAGCCCCATCTTTGTCGCCACCTCGCGGCAGATCAGCTTGTAAAGCTGGATCTGATCGGCGGCGGTCACCACATCGCTGTAGCTGTAGTTGATCTCAAACTGAGAGGGCGCCACCTCGGGGTGATCCTTTTCGTTCTCAAACCCCATCGCTCGCTGCACTTCTGCGCTGGTATCGATGAAGGTGCGCAGCGGGTCGCCGGGCAGTGAGTGATAGTAGCCGCCGGTATTAACATACTCGAAGCTATGCGTCTCGTGATAGTGGCGCTCCGCATCGGTACCCTTGAAAAGAAACCCTTCAATTTCGTTGGCCGCGTTCAGGGTGTAACCCTTCTGCTCGTAGAGTCCATTGGCGTAGCTTTTCAGTATCCCGCGGATGTCGGCAGGGAAAGGCTTGCCGTCCTTCGCGATCACGTCGCCAAAAACCAGCACCTTGCCCGCGCCGAAATAGTCCGACGGCACCCAATAGAAAGAGGCCCAATCCACGCCCAGGCGGAGATCGCTCTCTCTCTGCGCGGTAAAGCCGCGGATCGAGCTGCCATCAAACGTGAGGTTGTCATCGCTCTTGATGATGAATTTCTTGTCGTAGTCGAGCATGTGCAGCCGGCCTTCAAGGTCGCTGAAGACCACGGTGACCGCCTTGATGCGCTTTTCGTCGGTCAGATATTTCAGCCGCTCCTCGCGGATCTTGTCCGCCGCCACATGCTGTTTGCGCTGGTCCTTTGCCGCCAGATTGCGCTCTTCCAGTTCGGCGTAGGGAATTTCAATAAAGTTGCGAAGTCCGTCTGACATGGTTCTCCTCAGGGAATCGAGTTTGTTCGTACCGTAGAGACTGCATGAAGGAAACGAGATACGAGGCCTAGGCCCGCCAGAATGCGATGATGACCCCGCCGGTGGCGATCAGCGTCCCGCCTACGTAGATGGGCGTGGTCGGCGACTGGTTGAATCGGACCTTCGCCAGCACCTGCGCGACCAGGAAAAACAACACCACGTAGATACCGAGCAGCTTGCCAAAATTCCAATGGGGAACATTGACGGTGAATCCATAAAGGCCAAGGACGATTGCGCCGGAAACGAAAAAAAGCCCGCGCGTCCCGCCGGTGGAGCGATAGATGCCGCTCTGAAACTGGGAGTCCCCAAATGCCTCCAAAAACGCCGCGACCGCCAGCAAACTAAAAGCGCCCGCGGGCTGCGCAACCAGGCTGTCCAGAAAGTTCTTCACCGCAAACGGCTCCAGATGCATTTAGAGCGCTATGTCGCCGCGCTCGTCGTTGCGTATCCGTACTGCCTGATCAACCCTCGTAACAAAAATCTTTCCATCGCCGATCTTGCCCGTTTTTGCCGCTGCTACGATCGCCTGAACCACCCTATCTACCAGATCGTCCCCGACCACCAACTCCAGCTTCGTCTTGGGCAGCAAATCCACCGAATACTCCCGCCCGCGATAAAGTTCGGTATGGCCCTTTTGCCGGCCATGCCCGCGCACGTCGGTAATGGTCATGCCAGAGATGCCCATCTCGATCAGCGCATCCTTCACCGCGTCCAGCTTCGAGGGCTGGATCACTGCTTCCACCTTATGCATCGCCCTGACCCTCCTACCTCTCAAGCAAGACAAACAGCGACGACACTCTAACT
>Ga0302326_10017774_pt1 | contig 14795 bp, 9 predicted proteins | sample Palsa_T0_3_FD_202264 | JGI IMG/M metagenome (GOLD analysis project Ga0302326, IMG submission 202264) | Peat permafrost microbial communities from Stordalen Mire near Abisko, Sweden - Palsa_T0_3 | ecosystem: Environmental > Terrestrial > Soil > Palsa > Peat permafrost | place: Sweden: Abisko... | reverse complement strand
CGAATGGGGCTGGTCGATGTCCTCGGTCGTGGCCCGCTGCTCGTAGTAGGAGCGCGGATAGTTGCCCGCGCCCACGCCGAGTACCGGATTTTCGCGCCACACCCGCCACGCGATCCGCCAGTAGTCATAGCGATTGCCTCCACCGGACAGCAGCCGTGATTGGCTGGCTGTGGATGCAGTGGCGCTGGCGCTCGGCGGGGTGAGATTCGTGAAGGCATGCCACTGGCTGCGGACGCTGTGCTCGATGCGCTGCGAAGCGGCCCCGGCGAGGACCAGCACGACCACGATCGGGATCGCGAGCAGCCAAGATCCAGTTGTGCCGGCCCGCGAGCCCCACGCGCGCGAGGAGACAGCCAGCTCCCATACCAGCGTTAGCAGGCCCCAGGCCAGGCCGGCGGCGATTGCGCCCAGCAGCGCGGCCCGACCGGCGACGTGGCCAGCTTCCACGGACACCGATCCACCCGCTGAATGTTCGTAGACGCGCAGCAGGTCGGGGGCGGCGAGCGCTGTTGCGCCTGCCACAACCAGCAATCCGTAGATCCGGCGGGTGCGACCGGGGACGACTGCCACGACCGCCACCAGCGCGAACAGCATCGCCAGCGCCGTGCCGCGCGACTGGGACAGCATCGCCAGGCAGGCCATCAGGGTGGCCATCCCGGCAGCCGGCCCCGCCACCAGCGCCCGCCGCGCCTCGGCGGCGGCGAAGCACAGCCAGAAGCCGATCACGAACAGGCACCCCTCGCCGTTGATGTAGCCCAGCGGCGAGTTCAGACGGCCTCCGAGGAAGAGCGAGCCGGGATTACCCCCGAGCAGCCGTGCGAGCACGGAGATCGCCACGGCAGCCACCCCGAGCCCGGCGGCTCCGAGCAGCACCGCCGAGCGCCGCTCGCTGCGCAGGAGTACCAGCAACAGCAGCAACAGCGCCCCGTAGGCCAGCCAGCGATTACCGCTCACCACTGCGTTCTCCACCGATTCCGCCCAGGCGGTGGAGATCAGAGACCATATGCCCAGACCCAGCAGGCCCCCCATCGCTAGCGCCGCCGGGGCAGAGGGCCGCGTAGGTCGCGCCACCACCGCCACGGCACTCGCGGCCACGAGGCCGAGCCCGATCGGCACCCAGGCCGAGGTGTCGTAGTAGGCGAAGAAGAATGGGCTCAGGCCGGCGCCGAGGCCGAGCAGGGCCAAGCATGCCAATCCGGCCGGCGAGTCTCCCGGTGCACCGGTTTCACGAACCGCTGGATCAGTTTGCGCTCCGAACTCCTCCACCTTCTGGCGCTCCAACAACACGACCGCCCCGCCGGCTGCGAGTACGTACAGGATCGCGCTGATCACCAAGAAGGAGGTGCCGCCCTCGATCGCAAGCACAGCCACCACCGACACCACTGCTTGGATCGCGCCCAAGGACAGCGCCACGGCGCGCGCGCTCGGTAGGAACCTGCGAGCTCGATGAGTCAGATGATCTCGGCCGCCTGTGAGGACCGACACGCCGCGCCGGCGGCGGGAGATGATCACGAGACTCGTATCCAAGGCGGGAATCCCGACGAGTAGCAGGGCGACCAGCAGCGATTGCCACGCGACCGTGGAGGTGCTCGCGGCGACCATCACCAGTACCGCGACGGCGAAGCCCAGCGGCATGCTGCCCCCATCGCCCAAGAAGATTCGAGCGGGCAGGCACAGGTTGCGTGGCAGGAAGCCCAGACAGGCGCCGCCGAGGGAGGCCGCGCCAACCGCAAGCCAGACGTCCCCCCGCACAATCCCGATCAGCGCCGCTCCCGCGGAGACCACGAGCGCCATCATGCTGGCTGCTCCATCCATGTTGTCGAAGAGATTGAAGGCGTTTACGATGCCCACGACCCACACGCAGGTGAGTGTCAGGTTGACGGCGCCGCCCAGATGCAGGTCCCAGCCCAATCCCGAGGCCCAGATCATCGCCGCGAGGACGACCTCTATGACAACACGCATCAGGGGAGACACCGTGCGCCGGTCATCGATCGTGCCGACCGCCCAGAGAAGCGCCACGCCACCCACCAGGGGAACCGTCTTGCGCCAGTCTCCTGCCGCCAGGATCATGGCGCTGACGAAGCCCACCATGAGGGCGGCGCCGCCTAGATACGGAGTCGGGCGTGCGTGGCCCTTGTAGCCGATCGGCTTGTCGTAGAACTGCAGCCGATCGGCGATGCTGATCGCGAAGGGCGTCGTCGCGTAGACGATCGCGGACGCCAAGGCGAGGCCAATCAGCAGTCGCTCAGCCAGGATCACGAACCAGCTTCCTCATCGAGTCTCGAACCATTTTCAGTTACCCCATTCAACACAGACCGACCCGGACGTGGCTGCTGCCGCTCGTAGCATCGCAATCGCCCATGACCGCAGAGAAGATTACGCGACAGGCGGACTGCATGACCGTTTCTCACGGGAGGCGACTCGCGTAGAGTTGGCGCCTCTCTGGTGATTCCTGGCAGAGAGCCCTGGTGGATGGGTCCTCTCGCCCAGCTCTACCTACCCAATGCTCACAGAACCGCTTGACATAGCTGTGGTGACTGTCACCTACAACGGAGGCGAGCGCATACTGGACTGGGCACGAGCGCTACAGAGGGCATGGAACGAACTACCAACGGAGCACCAGGGACGCCTCCGGATGTTAGCCATAGACAATGCTTCTCCCGACAACACAGTGACCGATCTGCGTAGCCGAGCGCCGTGGGTGGAGGTGATCCCGCTGCCCACCAATCGCGGGTTCGCGGCTGGATGTAACGTCGGCCTTCGTGCCGCGCACGGCAGCAAGCTGTTTATGTTGCTCAATCCAGACGCGCTCGTCGCTTCCCACTTCTTCTGCGTCCTCGCACAGCGGCAATGGCCGAGTGATCTGGCGGCACTGGGGCCGTCTGTTCGCACTCCCGCTGGGGGTATCGAGCAATCGGCACGGAGTTTCCCGCGAATGTCGACCGGACTGTGGGGCAGGACGACGCTTCTTACCAGGCTATTGCCTCAGATCGCGACGCGGCGGGAGCTGCGAGCCGACCCTAAGCTGGGAAGGCACGACGTTGATTGGGTGTCCGGGGCTTGTGTCGTCATTTCAGCCAGCGCGCTCGAGCGGGTGGGCATGCTGGATGAGGGCTACTTCATGTACTGGGAGGATGCCGATTGGTGCAGGCGAGCCCGTGATAGTGGATTAACAATCACGTTTGAGCCAGCTTTGGAAGTCGTTCACCATCAGGGTTCTAGTTCGGCGTCCAGACCCAAAGCGACAACGATTGCCTTCCATAGAAGCGCATACCGCTATTATCGCTTGCACGTCGCGCGCGGCGGTACCGCGCGAACTTGCGCGGCTTTGATTCTCACAATGAGGTGCGCCGTTAAGCTCACGATTCTATTTTTGCGGTCCAACAAAATCCGCAAACCTGACAACCGATCCATATGAGCTGGTGTGTCACACATCGCTACCCGGTCGCCGCGCGTTGCGGATTCGCTGGCGCAGCATCGGAAGCAGTGCGAGAGGGGTGGCAGTGAAGCCGTGCACGCGTCGTACCTGCAAGCTCAGAAATCCATTCCACACAATCACGGACAGTAGCCATGCGATAGCCGCTCCGCGTGCGGCCTGTAGCGGGATGAAGATCAGATTCAGGCCGACGTTCGTTGCCAGTGCCACGCCACTTCCGACGATCATGGGACGGGGGTGCTTTGTCATCGTCAGTAGGGCTCCGTTCTGTCCTGCCACTGCGCTAATCACAAATGCGACACACAACACACGAAGGACAAAGACGCCGCTCTCGAATGAGCTACCAAACAATCGGAGCACCTGTGGGGCAAATATGATCAGGGGCAGGGCCAGGACCGCTGAGAGCAGCACAGCCCCGAGCGTTACCATGGGTGCGCCGGTTTTGAGCCGGTCCATACGGTTCGCGGCAAAGAGCCGCGCCACGACCGGTAGATAAGCAGCGTTCACCGCGAACTCCGCGATGCCCACGAAGCTCGCAACGCGAGTGGATGTGCTGTAGAGCCCGACCTGTGTCGAGTTGCTCAGGAAACCCAGCAGGATGAGGTCTACCTGCGCGAGCAATATCGCGATGCCATTGAGCAATCCGAGCGGAATGGCCAGCCTGAGCCATGCGCGGGTTTGCGATTGTACGTGGGGAAGACCACCCCGAGGCGGAAGCGCCCGGCGAAGCACTAGCAATCCAAAGATAAATGCGACCGATGCCGCAACTCCCTGCAGCGCCATTGCCACCGGAGGGCTATGCCTCAAACTGAGCACGCTCCACCCTATGAGTAGAAAAATGTTAAAGACGAGGGGACGTACAAGGTCGTCAGGCAGGCGAGCGGCAACGACCGAACCGAGCCCCTGAACAGCACCCTGACGGACTGCCGTGAGGGCCAGCAACGGAACAAACGCGACGGCTATGATAAAAGTCGCTCGCTGGGTTGGCTCGACGAGAATCATACTGGCGCTCAACACAAGGAGAGTCACGACCGTTGACCCGAGAAGGACGACCTTTGGAGCAGTGCGGAAGAGTCCGTGGACTGCGGCTGGCCACTTGTCGCGTTCCTTGTATGTGGCAAACTCGCGGATTGCCAGAATGTCAAAGCCGAAACTCGTAATAATTTGTAGCACACTTGCCCACGCAAATGCCCAAGCGTAGGTACCGTATCCCGAGGCCCCCAGCTGTCGTGCCAGGATTACCGTCGAGACGAATACAAGAAGAGCTGACCCGCCCCTGACAGTCAACGTACCGAGCGCGCTGGTCAAGAGTCCGCCGTGGTTCGCTCGGACCAGCGAGCGAACCGACGCCCTGTTGCCCGGTAGTCGCCTCATCTTGCGCTACTCAGGACGTTAGAGTCATGGCCGTCGGCTGCAAGGAGGCTCTGAGAGGGAAGCGCGACCACGGACTCGCGTATCCTAGACACTCCTCGTGACTGACTACGCACCAAACTCGATGAGATCTGGCAACGCTCAGCAGCGAAATGGGTTGCGCCGAGCAGCCAACGTCCCGGTCAAGAACATTCCAGGGCGCTTGCGGAATGTCACGCGCCGCGTCTGGAGGGATAGCGCGCTCGTCGCCGTGGCAGATGCTTTGAATGGCTCCATTGCGCTCGAGCCAGGAGGACCAAGCGCGTCGTTCGGTCCTCGGGGACTCGTACCTGTCTATCCGCGCCTCGTTGCCCTGGACGTGCTCGACTACGCGGAGCGGACGCTGTGGTCAGACGCGGCACAAACGCATATCAGTCCTCGCCGACGACTGATTACGGAGGCTGGAAGGCTTGATGGAGTGCCGGACAACGCCTACGACGCACTCCTTGCCTCCCATGTGCTGGAGCATCTCGCCAACCCGCTCGGTGCGCTCGCGGAATGGCGGCGTGTGGTGCGCCCAGGCGGTCACCTTCTTCTGATCGTCCCTCATCGCGACGGCACATTCGACCATCGCCGCTTGGCCACCTCCCTTGAGCATCTGCAAGCGGATCTAGTGTGCGACACCGGAGAGGATGACCTCACCCATCTTGAGGAGGTTCTCGATCTGCACGATCTCACACGCGATCCAGGCGCGCGTAACCGTATGGTGTTCGAGCAGCGTTGCCGCGAGAATTATGTCTCGCGGGCTATGCACCACCATGTATTTATTTCGCGCACTGTGGTAGAGATGTGCCATGCGGCAGGGCTCGACGTTTGTTTCCTGAGGCCCAAGCGTCCGTTCAACATCGTGTGTCTTTGCCGAGTGAGCGGGTCCCAAGGCGAGGGTCTCTCAGAGCAGGCGCTGCTCGAGATTCTGAGTCACAGTCCGTTTGCCTCCGATCGTGAAGGTATATGAACCGCGTAATCAATACGGCTGGCGACGAGCTTGGGCCGGCCGTGGACCAGTCACAGGCCCAGCTGGTGACCGACTCCCTGGAGAATGCATGTGAGTATGACGCCGAGTCCGGTGTCTGGCGTCTGCGGGACGGTCGTACTATTCCATATCCGAACGACACCTTTGCCGCTTCCAAGCTCGAGAACATCCTTCGGAACGCTCACGATCTCTCTTCCTTGTCACCGGAGCTCGAGGGATTCGCAGGCAGGTGGCCCTCCAGTTACTATCTCAGCACGAAGCGATCTAGTTTGCTGCGTGGGTTCTCATGGCATCGGGACTCTAAGGTCCTTGAGGTGGGGGCCGGCTGCGGGACTATCTCCCGCTATCTGGGTGAGACGTTTAGGAGCGTCTTGGCTGTAGAGGGCGAGGCGCACCGAGCGCGACTGGCACGCATACGTACGAGAGACCAGCCAAATGTGCAGATACTCAATGCGCCATACGAGGACATCTCATTCCGAGATCGATTCGATCTGGTGTTCTGCATCGGTGTACTTGAGTATGCCTCCGCGTTCTTCGGTGTGGAGGATGCGTCGCTCAACATGGTCCGGGGGATTCGCGAGATCCTACAAGACGACGGCGTGCTGGTGCTGGCGATCGAGAACCAGCTCGGCCTGAAGTACTTTGCCGGTAGTGCAGAGGATCACACCTCGCTACCTTTCGATGGGATCGAGGGCTACGCTCGGTCGCCCGAGCGCAGAATCGAGACCTTCAGTCGCGGGAGGCTCTCACAGATGCTCAAGCTCGCCGGCTTCGAGACCCTTGACTTCTTCTTTCCTTTCCCGGACTACAAGTTCCCGCGTTGCGTGATCGACGAGCGCGCCGCGGGTCATGACAGTCCGGCAATGGCTGGGCTCATCGCGCACGAGCCGGCCTCCGACTATCTGCTGCCCCCCAGTCCACAGTTGTTCAACCAGTCGCTTGCCTGGCGGGAGGCGCTCGGCGCCGGCCTTGTCCCCGATCTGGCGAACTCGTTTCTCGTGATGGCTACCCCCGCCAAGCGTCGATCGAGCTGTTGGTCGGCGCCGTGGAACGCCGTCTCCATCTCGGTCGGTAAGCGTTTACCTGCCTACTGGTCGGAGACGCGGGTTAGCGGTCTCGGGACGGATCATCCCACGGTCGATCGACGTCAGCTCCTGCCGGATGAATCGGCCGATCCCCGCGTGGCGGTCGAGCTCCCTTATAGAGAGACATGGTACGACACGCCCACGCTCGGGTTACTGCTAGAGCGCGTTATGCAGGACCCAGATTGTGGAGTGAATCAAATAGCGGATGCACTCAGACCATGGAAACTATTTCTTGACGTTACATTTGCGGGCAGTGGCAGTGGGGATGGGTCGCTCTTCGACGCAGTGCCCCAGAACATGGTCTCGGTTGAGGGTGAACTGCGAATGTTCGACCGCGAGTTGCGGACACGGGCACGAGTCGCTAAGAGCACAGTGGTGATCAGAGGTATACATCGGACCCTGATTGGCGCTGCCCAATCACCGGGAGCGATCACTAGACTCAGACGCCGTCGCTACTGGCCTCTGATCGTGGAGATCGCAGCGCAGCTGGACGAAGAATTAACGACGCTCGATCTGTGTCGAGCAGCGCTACTTGAGTATCGTGTCCAGCGTGCCACGATGGGTCATGGACGGATTATCCTGCTGTGGCCGATCGACTTGCGTCTCCGACGCGTTCAGTCCTTTCGCCGACGTCAGCAGGCATGGATACTTGTGCGGTCGGCGTATCGTCTTGTGCGCCGCCTCCGTATGCTCGCGCAGCGGGCATAACTACGCAATCTGCACCACTTCGAGCACTTCTGCGGCACGGGCGACGACATAGAGCACAGGCAGCTGGTTTTCGTGTCCAAGCAGGAAGCGTGTGGTGAAAGGCACGGCATCCCGCAGATCGATCGGACTCTGCTCACCGTAGTTCTGGAAGGCTTCGGAGCCGAGCAGGATATGCACCTCTGTGTGCAATGTAGGTCTGGGGCCGCGGGTAATCAGTGTTACGTCTGCCCCAGGTGAGCTTACAGAGCCGATGAGCACCGAGAAGGCGGCGATTGGGAAAGGCCCCTTCGGGACGATCACGTCAAGGACTTGCTGACGAAATGCTGATGCGGCGGAGAAGATCCGGATACGCACAACCGGAGTGGTCGCGGAACGGTCGACCACAATCAGGTCAGAGGACACCCCGTTCCAGCTGGCAAGTCCAACGTCACGATGATAGCCCGACGGTAGCGGTATAGGCGGTGTGTTCCCTGCCACGAGGACTCGTCCATTGTTCGCGAGATCGCGCAGTTCGACGTGCAGATGCGACCCGATGCCGCTTATCACGCCCAATGCCGCCGAGTGGGCAGCGCCGACACCGATAATGCCAAAGCTCACGTTGTCCCCCGTGGGCGCAGGACCAGCGGTAATCGCAGGATCGACCACGATCCGCTTGGGATCCAGCTGCCAGCGTGCGACATGGAGTGACCCGTGGCTGCGAGCCACGCTCCACAAGCTAGATTCGGCGATTCCACGATCGGGGTCGGTCACCAGCTGTGCCTTCTTATCGAGCACGAAGTCACGCGGCAGTCGTAGAGCGCGCCTCGAAGCCGAGATCGGTAAAGGGATCTGCCGGTGGACTATGGTCGAAGGCGCCAGCTGACGTGACAGCCCGAACTCGGCGGCCCCGAGCACGATGATCAGCGCCAGGATAACGGCAGCAGCGACGGGCAAGCGCGGACGAATGCTCGCCAGTCGACCGGCTACGCGGGTGTACAGGGGTGCGATCCCGGCTGTCATCAGACGCTTGCCGGCACTGGGCGCCGCAGCTGCGGCGGGCACACCGACGAAATCCGTGGTGGCCGTCGTGGAGTACTCGATCATCACTAGCAGTACTGCCAGGGTGAGCATCCCCACAGAACTCATCAGATAGGGATTGCTGGCGGAGGTGAACAAGAAGCCGACCAATCCCCCGATTGCCGCGGCGATCATGATGCGCCGGTCGGGGTCGGCGTGGCTGAGGGTTCTGATAGCGCGATATAGCGCCGAGGCGGGCACGGTAAGTAGCACTAGCAGGCCGACTAGGCCCAACTGAAAGAGCAGCTGCAGATAGGTCAGCTCGAAGGACCAGGGAGCAGAAGCGCTGCGGCGATAGCCAGAGGGAAGTGTGGCTCCTAGGCCGCTGCCCAGTGCCACGTGTCGACGAAATCCGCTTACAAGCTGAGGCGCTTGCTCCAAGCGATAGGACGTTGATTGCTCATTGCGCTGGGTGAAGAGGGAAACGACACGATGGGACACACTGGGGTCGGCGGTAACGATCAGTGCGACCGTGAGTACACAGATGAGGGTGGCGACCGCAAGTCGCCAGGGGGCAAGGCGTGACTTAGGCCTCGTCGAGAGCAGCAGGATCAATGCTGCTGCGACGATCATCCCGAGCCAGATGCCGCGTGCGTGAGCAACATACGCGGTCGCCAGCAGCGCGAATGCAGCCCCGCGGCCAAGATCGCCTAACTGCTCTCGATACGCGGTGGCCAGGACCAGGGCGATTGCGGGGATGAGCATCACGTCATCAATCAAGAAGGCCCGGAAAACCCCGGTCGACTCAAGCGCGATGTCGCCCTGTAGCGGCCCTACTTTGCCGCCGCCATAGTCGAGACCGAGTAGGACGTGGCCTAAGAAGATCAGCAGAGTGATCGCGCAGAGAACGAGGGTCGGCCAAAGCCAGACACGCTGAATATGCAAGGCACGGTCACGTCGCCGACCAGTAACCGCGCTACATCGGTTGACCTCATCGAGAATTGGAAAATAGAGCAGCAAGTAGGTGAATCGACTAGCTTGCTGAATTGCATAGCTGGTGTTCCCGGGCTGGGCGGGGTCGTGCTGCCGATGGAGCAGCAATGCCACCGCGAACCAGACCAGGGGCACCAGGATGCCGCCCGCGAGCACCGGCCCGGTGAATGCGTAGGAGCGCCACGAGCGCTTCCACGGTTGATATACGTTTAGCCAGCCGGCTAGTGCCACTCCCACCACGAAGAGCTTCAACGGCACGCGAGCGATGTTGACGTCAGCTGTGGTCAGCGTGATGTACGCAACGGCCACATAGAGGGCCGCACGAGCCATCGGCATCTGGCGGCCGAGGGCAGCAGCTGGCACAAACGCACCTTGCCTGTGTTCGACCACGGCAGGGCAGCCTAGACCATCGAGGGTGGCTATGTGCTCGCTCGTTCCCCGCACCATTGGTGTCCTCATCGCTTCCGCTGTGGATCATCAGGCGGCGCCCGAGGTGGACGTGGTCATACCGACCTTCAATGCCAGGGAGCTGATGCTGCGCTGCCTGCAACGCCTCGACGATCCGGCCATCGCGCGCCGTGGTCGTCGAGGACGCCTCAACCAACGGCACGTCGCAGGCGCTCGCAGCGTAGCCCCACGTCCCTGCGGAATACCACAGCTATACTTCGGTGCGACCTTGGACCGAAGACTGAAGAGAGCAATCATCCGTTCGCGGCTTCCCTTCAAGGGGCCGCTCGCCAGAGGATATCTCCGCACAGTCGAACGCTATAAGAGTATCTCCGGAGGACATAAACGGCTATATGATGCCAACGGCCTCCCTGTTCCGTCGCCGCGGCTTCGCGTCCTTATCGCAGGTACTGCCGATCCCGAGCATTTCCTCACCTCTGGCAGGGCTCACGCGGACTATCTCCGTGAATTGCTCGCTGGAGTCGGCTGTCCGCTCGATCAGATGGACGCGATCCTCGATTTTGGGTGCGGATGTGGCCGGATCGCACGTTGGTTTTCAGACCTGCCGCGGCCGCAGATCAATGGCTGCGACTACAACAGCGAGCTGGTCGAGTGGTGTGACACGAATCTAGGGTTCATGCAGGCGCGCAAGACCGAGCTGCGACCTCCTCTTCCGTATCAGAATGACAGCTTCGACTTCCTGTACGCGTGCTCGGTCTTTACACATCTGCCTGTCGAGCTCGCAGGTCGCTGGATGGCGGAGTTCCGGCGCGTTATAAAGCCAGGAGGACTTATCTGGTTCACAGTCCATGGGGAGATCAAGAAGGTTCAGCTGGATCCCGAGGAGCAACTGCGCTTCGACTCCGGAGAGATCGTGGTGTGGTTGCCGGAGATCGAGGGAACCAACTTCTGCTCCACCTTCTGGCCCAACGCGGCAGTCGAGAGCATGTTGGGAAGCGACTTCGAGGTGCTTGTCCACCTTGATCCCAAGGCCCAGTCTGCCACAGCTCAGAAAGCACAGCTGGATCATGACGCCTACCTCGTGCGGCGCGTGTAGCTCGACCGGAGATTCCTGCTCAGTGCAGAGTTTTCGCCAATCGTTGCGCCAAACCCTCCTAGATGACTGAGCTAACCGGCCAGATCAACCCGACTCCTGGCCGTCCGGCACCCGCTTGATCTGTTGCAGGGAGCGTCCCAACCCTGGGGCGCAGTTGTCCTTCACCGACCTCGACGCTCACCGCTTCCAGCGCTTTGAGAAGCCAACCTTCTGTCTCCAGGACCTCCTCCGATGTGAGACCATTAGGCAGTGACCAACGTGGACGTCGTCATCCCAACCTTCAACGCCAGAGAGTTGGTGCTGCATTGCCTACAACGTCTTGACGATCCAATGATCGAGCAGATCGTTGTCGTCGACGATGCGTCGACCGACGGCACGCCCCAGGCGCTTGCGTCGAGCTTTCCCAAAGCGCAGGTCGTGGTGCTCGATCACCATCGCGGTTTGGCGCACGCGCTCAACCGCGGGGCTGAGATGGGAACAGCTGAGTTCGTGCTTTTTCTCAATAATGACGTGTTTCCCCTCGATGATGCCATCAGCCGGTTGGGGGCAGCGCTTAGGAATGATCCTCTGGCGGCGTCCGCCGCCGGGCGGCTGGTGGATCCGGGGACTGTACGCACCCAGGATTCATATCAACCACGAGCGCTACCCGGACTTGTCGGGCTCGCGGCACGCATCACTGGCATCGAGCGTGGTTGGCCACGAAATCCGTGGACCGGGCAACATCTACGTAATCCGCTCGCCACATCAACCTCCGCGCCAACGGATCGTCAACCAGCTGGTTCGTGTCTACTCGTACGTCGCAGTGCGCTGGAGAAGGTACACGGGTGGGACGAGGGTTACTGGTTTTGGTATGAGGATGTGGACCTCTCAAGACGCCTATATGAGATTGGGTATGTACTCTACGTGCCCACGGCTATCTTCGAACATGTGGGCCATGCCAGCACGAATAGTTGGGCCCGTCATGAGCAGCACAAGCGCCTATATCATGGCGCCCTGCGCTACGCCGAGCAACACCTTCCACGGTGGCAGCAGGCAATATTCGGCATCCTGATGGCTATTGTGACAATACCCCGAATCGTTTGGCTGAGATGGAAATCTCAGCCCGCTGCTCTCAGTGCTTACCGGCACCTTCGCGATGAGGGGTTGGCGCTGGCCCTTGGCCGCGAGTTGATAGCTGCTCCAGGCGATCCGGGAAGCCACGACAACCAGCCCTTGAGAGAAGTGGTCACGTGATCACCGCGCCAAGCGCCTCAGTGATTGTTCCCAACTACAGACGGCCCGATTTGCTGATGCGCTGCCTAGAGTCTCTACAGGACTGCAGTCGGACCATGCCGACACAGGTGGTCGTCGTGGACGATGGCTCGGGCGACAACTCTTGCGATCTCGTTCGCGAGCGCTTTCCTGAGTACCTCCTGGTATCGCTGGAGAAGAACGTTGGGTATCCGGCGGCGGTAAACGCAGGCCTGCGAGCGTGTCTTGGCGAGTGGATACTAACCCTCAACAACGACGCAGTTGTCGAGCGTGGCGCGCTGGAGGCTCTGTTGGCGGTGGCAAACTCAAGTCGCGACATCGGTTCGCTCGCTGCTCAGCAGCGATTCCTGAGCCACCCGCAGATCATCTACTCGGCCGGCGTGACCGTCGATTGGCGCGGCCAAGCAGCCGATCGCCTGATCGGTCATCCGATCTCTGATAGTGAGCCTGCGCCGATTGAGGTTTTTGGAGCATGCGGGGCGGCTGCGCTGTATCGCCGGGCAATGCTGGATGAATTGGGTGGCTTCGACGAGCGTTTCATCTTTGGGCTCGAGGACGTCGATGTCTCCTGGCGCGGACAGATGCGTGGCTGGCGCTGTCTGTATGTGCCTGATGCGGTCGTCTACCACGACCTGGGGGCTACTGTGCCGTACGGCTCGAAGGCACGTTTTGTGCAAGCTGGGCGAAATCGGATGTTGCTGATCGCGAAGAATATGAGCACTCGTCAACTTTTGCTGCACAGCTTCACCATCGTCACCTTTGATGTGCTGTATGTCGTCTATACGTTGCTGCGCGCGCGTACGCTTGCCCCGTTGAGGGGCCGTTGGCAGGGCCTGCGCTTGTGGCGCTCGATGCGTCGCGCTGGGGCCGTCGCCCGTCGTCCCGTTGAGTTGGAGCGACCTCCACGGTTCTCTGAGGTGATACGCAGGCGCCAGGCTGCGCGATTCGCGACGAACGACACGACCGACTCAGCCGCGGTAGCGACGATCGCGTAGAAGAGTTATGCACGAGCTTCGCATACGCATAGCGTTGCTTGCGGGCATCGTTCTGACCCTGCTCCTCTCGGGTGTGCCGACCGCACACGCCAGTGCTTTGAAGGCAATGTGGGGACCCGCAATCCACGATGGCGTATCCCTGTTCCCCACCTATCAGAACCTGGGAATCAAGATCTACGAGGATGACCTGCACTGGAACTTAATCGCGCTGCGCCGTCCTCACAGCCCCACCAACCCCAACGAACCCGCCTACGTGTGGCCTGTCGAGGTCACTCAAGCCGTCGCGGAAGCCAAGCGTTACCACATGCAGGTCGCCCTCCAGATCATCGGTGCCCCTACGTGGGCCAACGGCGGGAAACCGTGGAACTGGGCGCCGATTCACGCCGCGGACTACGCCAACTTTGCGATCGCCGCCGCCAAGCGCTACCCGTCGGTGCACCTGTGGATGATCTGGGGTGAGCCCACGCGCGGGCACGACTTCGAGCCCCTGACGCCGGCGAAGCGCTTCGTGAAGCTGGACGCCCGGCAGCAGGTCACGTCACACCTCTACGCCCGTATCCTCGACGGGGCCTATGGCGCTTTGAAGAGCGTCAGCCGCTCCAATCTCGTGATCGGCGGCATGACCTACAGCACGGGAGAAATCTCCCCGCAGCAGTGGATCGAAAACCTGCGCCTGCCCGATGGCAAGCCGCCCAGGCTGGATATGTACGGCCACAACCCCTTCAGCTACCGTGCCCCCAATATCTCCAACCCTCCTTCTGGTGAACAGAACATCGACTTCTCCGACCTCGGGCGTCTGAGCAAGCTCGTTGATCATTACCTGGGGCGGCCGGGCAATCCCGATCCGAAGCTGTTCATCTCCGAGTGGACGGTTCCGACAAAGATCGATCTCGAGTTCAACTTCTATGTGGAACCCTTGGTCCAAGCGCAGTGGATCACCGACGGGCTGCGTCTTGCCGAAAACCTGCCTAGCATCTACGCGGTCGGGTGGATCCACCTCTATGACGAACCGCCCACCACCTACGGCGGTCTGCTCGAAACCGACGGTGCGGAGAAGCCCGGCTACGCGGCCTGGAAGGATGGTTGAGGGCTCAATGCGCGTGATGATCACCGGCTGTGCGGGCTTCATCGGCTCGCATTTGACCGAGGCCTTCCTGGCGGATGGACATGAGGTGCTCGGCGTGGATTGCTTCAACGACAACTACGCGCGCGACGCCAAGTTGCGCAATCTGCGCACAGCGCGCAACTGGGATGGGTTTGAGTTCATTCCCATCGATCTCGCACGCGGGGCGCTTCAAGACCTGGTCGAAGAGGCAGACCTGATCTGCCACTTGGCGGCGGAGCCGGGAGTCCGACCGAGCTGGGGACAACGTTTCGAGTCCTACGTGCGAAACAACGTGCTCGCCACGCAGCACTTGCTCGAGGCTGCCAGCGTGCGCCCGGA
>Ga0302326_10017772_pt1 | contig 14795 bp, 10 predicted proteins | sample Palsa_T0_3_FD_202264 | JGI IMG/M metagenome (GOLD analysis project Ga0302326, IMG submission 202264) | Peat permafrost microbial communities from Stordalen Mire near Abisko, Sweden - Palsa_T0_3 | ecosystem: Environmental > Terrestrial > Soil > Palsa > Peat permafrost | place: Sweden: Abisko... | reverse complement strand
CGCCTATACGATATTGAGAATCACTATCATTATCATGTTGGCCACCGGACATAGTTCCAGCGTCGCCGGCGCTCGCCCGAGCGGCAATCGCCCAACCGGAACGACGCGTCCCCGGCGCCGGGAGCTATCGACGGATGGCCGGCCAAGGTCTCGCCGTTTCCGCCGTGAAAGCGATACCAGGCCCCCCACTTCACCCAGATTTGTTGGAGAGATTTTTTGTGAGGAAGAGCGAAGCCATTTTCACCAGAATTTTATTGGCCGTCATCCTGGTTGGCGGCGCCTATGCCTTGACGAGTTGCGGCGGTTCTTCGTCGTCCAACTCAGCTAACGGTCCGGTCACCGTACCTCCCGTTGCCGACGCTTGCAGTCGCCCCGCGGCCGGCAGCGTGGTCCAGAACCCACCCGCCTTGTTCAGTCATGACGGAGTTCTGTCGGTCAATTTTTCGTATCAGACCACGACCGATACCAACGGCAGGAAGCTCTTCTGTTTCATGACGCCCGGCGGACTCGAGAATCCCACCCTGCATGTGCATCCGGGGGATCGTCTGCAAATCAATATTACGAACAACACGCCGCCCTCACCGGTCGTGATGCAGATCAACCCGCCCAACTGCGGACAATCCGAGCTGACCGGCTCGTCGATCAATATGCATTTCCATGGCACCAACACCCCGCCGACCTGCGGGCAGGACCAGGTGATCCACACGCTGATCAACTCCGGCCGGTCATTTGCCTACGATGTCCACTTTCCAAAGGACGAGCCGCCCGGCCTCTACTGGTACCATACGCACGCTCACATGCTGACCGAAGCTGCCCTGCAGGGCGGAGCGTCGGGCGCGATCGTCGTCGAGGGGATCCAGAATATTCAGCCTGCCGTCGCGGGCCTCAGCCAACAGGTCCTGCTCATCCGCGATCAGAACGTGGCCGGCAATCCGACCCCGGGCGGGGCGATTCCGTCGTGGGATCTGACGGTTAATAACGTTCCGATTGCCTATCCCGCCGAGGTTCCCGCGGTCATCCAGATGCAAGCCGGCAAGAGTCAGCTATGGCGCGTTTCGAACTCTTCGTCGGACAGCATCCTCGACCTTCAGTTGCTTTATGACGGCGTGCCGCAGAATCTGCAGATCGTGGCGCTCGACGGGGTTCCGACCGGCTCCCAGGACGGCACCGGCGACGGGAAGATCGTCAATGCGACCGACATTCTCCTTCCGACTGCCGGCCGTGCCGAATTTATCGTGACTCCGCGATCGTCAACCGTAACGAGCGCCACCCTGGTTACCTTGGGCATCAATACCGGACCCGACGGCGACAATGATCCGCAACGGACCCTGGCGACGATCCAGACGACAACCAGCGGCCCCGCCGTGACCGCCTCAAATGACGACAGCGCCGTGGCGGCCACTGTCGGCCCCAAATGGAGGCAACGCTTCGAGAAGCTCGCGGTCGCGACGCCGACCTCGGCCCGCACGCTCTTTTTTTCCGAGAATAACCCGCTCTCGCAGTTTTTCATCACGGAGGCCGCCGCCACTCCGGTTCTCTTCGATCCCAATAATCCGCCCGCTATTACCACTACGCAGGGTTCGGTGGAGGATTGGACAATCCAGAATCAGAGCCTCGAAAATCATGAGTTTCATATGCATCAGATCCACTTCCTGGTGGAATCTCAGGACAACTTCGAGGTCAACGGCAGCCAGCCGAATCCAAGCATCCAGGGACAATTGGTCGATACGATCCAGGTGCCTTTTTGGGACGGCAACCCTGACCACCCATATCCCAGCGTCACCGTGCGGATGGATTTTCGCGGCGCCGATATCGGCGACTTTGTCTACCACTGCCACATCGCCGAACACGAGGACGCCGGCATGATGGCGATTATCAGGGTGTTGCCGTCGGCGGCGGTCGCAAACGCGATCGCGCGGATGGATCTTTACCTGGCGTCGCTGGAATGGGAGATCGAAAATCGAACGTCGGCCCGAAAGCCGTCCGCCTGGTGCGTTAAGGGCAGGATTATCTCGGGCCGCCGATTCGTGCGAACCGCCAGCGAACCCGCCGATGACAAAGCCTTCTTGCTCAGCTCCAAGTGAGGCTATGCGTCGCCCGGGTTTTCTTCGATGACGGCTACCACAAGCGCTCGGATGCGATTTTGGAGCCGTCGGCCAGCGATTGAAGTTTCAGCCAGGCGACATCGGGATCGACTCCCGACGATCCGACAAAGGTGGCGAAACCGCAGTCGGTGCCTGCGATAACGTTCTCTTTCCCCACGACTTTCGCGAACTGTTCGATCCGCTGGGCGATGAGCCGCGGATGCTCGACGTGATTGGTCGCCGTATCGATAAGACCCGGGATAAGCGCCTTGTCAGCGGGCAGCTTGACGGTCTCCCATACTTCCCATTCGTGCTCGTGGCGGGGATTGGCGGCTTCGAAATAGATGAACTCGACGTTCGCCTTCAGAACAGGCTCGATAATCTCATGTAGCTCGACATCCTTATGATGCGGCCCAACGTAGTTTCCCCAACACAGATGCAGGCGCATCTTTTCTGCCGGCAGGCCGCGCGTCGCATGATTCAACGCATCGATCGCTATCGGCAGATACTTGCGGATATCGAGCGGAGCACCGCCGTCGGTGAAGGCGTGCGCGCGCATCGCGAGGTCGGGTGAATCGAGCTGCAGATTGAAGCCAGCCTCCATGATCGCCTGGTACTCGAACCGGAGCGCGTTGCCGACCGCCTCCAGGTATTCGTCGGTCGTCTTGTAGTGACGATTCGGAAAATTGAACGCGACCTGCCCCGGCGTCACGGCGCAGATGAAGGCCTCATCGGGACTCTTGTCTCCCAGCGCTGCCTTGAGATTAGCAATATCGGTCTTGACCGCACTCTCATCGCGCACTGCGATCGGCCCGACCACGAACGGCATGATGATGTGCTGGCCGCCTTCGTCGCCGAAATGCCGCTGGGCAACGCTCGGAAATTCGGCCAGGTCCGCCGCGATGAACTGGGCTCGCTCGGTTCCGAATCCGGTGAAGCGCTGGATAATGTAGTTACTGAAGCCCGGCTTGCTCATCTCGCCGTCGCTGACGATATCGACGCCGGCCTCTTCCTGCTTGCGCACCATCTCGGCCACGGCTTGCTTGACGCGCGATTTCATTTTGACTTCATCGACGGGCTTGCGATCGAGCTTGTCATACATCATCTGGGCAAGATCGTGCGGCCTCGGCAGGCTGCCGCCGTGAGTCGTAATTATCCGATCGATACTACGTTTCATTCCCGGTCCTCTCCGATATCAAGTGGGAGTGCGGTTATTTTGCGGGCGCGCCCGAAAGTATCTTGAACCATCGTTCCTGCTCGGGATCGTCGCCGAACATCACGTTGGTCGCCGATCGATCGCGCATTACCTGGTCTTCGTCGCCGAGCTCGCGCAGCGTCGCGCAGAACTCGAGTAGCATCCCATTGGGATCGCGGAAATAGATCGATTTGCACCACTCATGATCGGCGATCGCGGTGACGTCGACGCCCTGCTCCACCAGATTGTCGCGCTTTTCCTGCAACTCTTCGAGCGAGTCGACCCAGAACGCGAAGTGATAGTAATAGCCCGGCAGGCGCTGCGCGCTGTTGAGGTCGGTTGCGAACTCGACCGGCACGCCCGGCACCTTTTGTGGCGACATGAAGGAGATATAGCTGCCGTCGCCGGTGTCGAAGAAGACGTGCTTGATCAGGCCGCCATCGTGCGGCGTCAGCATGTCGCACCATGCGATCTTCCAGCCCATCTTGTTGGTGTAGAAATCGATGGTGCGTTCGACGTCGAGCGTTACCAGCCCCAGATGATGAACCCCCGCGCGTTTCATCGTGGCGTCCTCCGTGGATATCGGTGCGAATATCGGCCCATATCTATCATGGATAAGACCGCCGCCCAAAGCGGCGTGTGGCATGGTTCAGACCGCCGCCAAAAGCGGCGGGGACATCGTCAGACCCGCCTCCAAAAGGCGGCGTCAGGGAGTATCGATACGGATTCTGAACACCGCCCGGAAGCGCTCGCCCGGACCCACGAGTCGCAGCCCGCGGCCGCTCGTGAGAGCGCTGGTCGGCGCGGTCATCGGCTCGATTGCGATGTACTCCTTGTCTTTGGGCGCGAAGACCTGCGTGTAAGGATACCCCTCGAGCAACTCCAGGCTGATTCTCCGCGTGCCCGCGGTAATTGAGAATGACGCCGGCTCTTCGATTAGAACGAAGCCGTCGTCGAAGCTGATTTCACCGAGCAGCCCGTCGAAACCGCCAAAGGTTTCCTCGGCACCGGTTGGAATCCCGCGTCCGTCGAGTACCAACTTTCGCATCGCTGGCAGCTGCAAGCGCCACTTCTCGCGTGAAATCTCCGCGGGTCTGACATACGGATGGAATCCGAAGCTCACCGGAACTGGACCCTCGAAGCTCGCGATCAGCGTCGTCTCGATGGTGAGGCCGTCGGAGTCGATACTCGCCGTCATCTCGAGGTGATGGCGAAAAGGAAAGATGGCGAGAAGTTCGTCGGTCGTCCACGCCAGCCGGGCCGTCACGGAATCCGGCCGCGCGTCGGTAAGCGCCCACGACAGCATCGACCACGGCACGCCATGCATCGGCAGCCCATGCTCGTCCAGATGGAGCAGCGGCGACGACACATCGAGAGTGACGTCTCGTCCTTCGACGCTATAGCGCGGCTCGGCGAGCCGATTCGCCCATGGATAAAGCAGCGGAATTCCGACGCTGCTGCCCTTAGCCGCGGCTCCCCCGAGGTCTTCCACGCGTCCGAGAATCTCCACGGCATTATAACGAAGCGATGCACCGAGCATTCCGCGAGCGGGCAGGAATACCGCCTCGAGATCGCCCGCTCGGATCGTGCGAGCGGTCGGCTCCTCCAGAAAGTCCGGCGATTGAGTATCTCCTGCCATTTCTGATTACTCAGTTGATTAGACAAAGCGTCATTATGTTATGGGGGTTCGGTGCAGTCGTTGGTGCAATCGCCCCAAAAGAGCGCGCCCTGCGGACTGTTGGGAGCTCCGATCAGACTCTCGTACCAACTTTTGGTCGCAGCGCATAGCTGATCGCATTGAACGACGTGGTGCTTGAAACCTGAAATAGATTGCATCACCTCGTCGGGAACGCATGAGGCCGCCTTTATTCGATCCCAGAAACCCAGTGCCTGCTTCAGTTTGGTGATCTTGCCCTGGTCCGCGGCATCGTTCGGGTTCAGTTTATTGATCGCGTCCTGGAGCTGCTTCTTCATATAATTCACGAGATTGTCGACGTCGTCGCCGGGAGTATGAGGCTTCATCGCAGGTCCGCACGCCGGGGTAGGAGTCGCGGTGGGAGTATCCGTCTCAGTCGGCGTATCAGTTGGAGTCGCGGTGGCCGTAGCTGTCGACGTCGGAGTGGGTGTTGCGGTTGGAGTAGCGGTCGCAACGGCGGGAGGATTCGACGCCGAACAATTCTGCAACTCTGGACAGTCCGCTTGCGGCATATGGGCGGCGTTAAGCTGCGCACAGGCCCCGGCGATATCGGCCGGAGGCGCATTCTTGAAGTACGCCTCACAATCGAAATGTCGATCGAACGTTCCAGGACCGGGAAAAGTCAGCCAGACGCCACAGCAGGTGGTATTCCACGAATAGCTATTCGAACCGGATAGCAGAAGAAATATCGCGGCAGCGATTAGGCCGGCGAAGGCGATCGGACGAAGCCTGAGTTTACACCGCATCGGCGTAGACCTCCGCAGAACTCCACAGACCTCCGAGCCAGCACTTCCATACTGCTTCAGCGACCCATCCCGGTTCCGGGCACTACGGCTCCACGAGCCGACGCGCGACGACCGACGATACCGTTTCAGCGCACGAGGCTGATCCCGCCGGGGATCGGCGCGCTGGGCGGCGGCAGCCAATCCTGATTCAGCGGCAGGTTGACGACCTCCTGTAATCCCGGCGGCGGATGTTCCAGTTGCTTCTTGTGGCTGACGAACCAGGTTTCGAAATGATCGTCGAGGATGCCGGTGACCTGCGGAAAATACATGACGGCGACCGGATTATCCGCCTCGAGGCCGATCGTCTTAAGCGCTGCCGTGCGTGGCGAGTCGCCGATTACCAGGCGCGCGGAACCCTTTTTGAACAGCGCAACTCCCGCCTTGCCCTTCATGTAGACAGTCGACTTCGTCATCAGCCCGCGAAACGAGCTATAGCCAGTCGAACCGAAGGTGACCGGCATCCAGATGCGGCGCGGGCGTGCGATTTCAAGGTAGGCCGCCAGGTGGCCGTCGAGGTCGTACTGGCTCGACACGACGCGGTCGGTCTCGATGAAATTCAGGTTGGCCTGATGCTTGGGCATTCCCCAAATACCCAGTCCACCTTTGACTGAGATCAATGTACTAACCGGCATGTGAGTAACCCAGGCGCCGGTGCCATATAAACCTCCTAGCAGGACAGGCAGCAGGCGCGGCGCGGGCCGATGGCCGTGAGTACATGCGATGCCGATAGTATATTCGACATATTTGCCGATATTGGTCTCGCGATAATCGACCACCGTCAGGATTAACAGACCTTTGTTCCACAGCCTCAGCGGATGGACTTCATTGCCCTCCAGGAGCGCCCCCGCTTTGCTCGCATCGATCGGGAATGCGGCGACGATCGCGGCCGACTTCATCGACTGCACCGGCATCTGGAACGGAATCGTATCGACCATCGCGAAGCGGCCGGCTTGCTGACTGAGCCTGCGCGGGCGGAACAGGGGCATCGTCGTTTACTCCTTGTCCAGTTCTTCGATCAACAGCGGAAATATCTTGTTGGAGGCGTCCTTGCCGATGAAAATGTCCAGATGGCCGTAGCCGGGAATGATATGCAGCGCGTGGCGCTTCGGCTGTATCCGATCGAAATACTCGAAGGTGTCGCGCTGTCCCTCGGCGAGGAAGCAATGGTTCTGCTCACCCGCGATAAAGACCATTCGCGCATCGGTCTGCGGCCGTTGGGCGAGGTAATCGTCAGGCAGGCCCGGCAGATGATCGACGGAGACCAGATGCCCGGCCTCGACGCATTCGAACATCTGCTCGAAAAAGGTGATCGGAACCTTGGCGAATTCCTGTTTGATCCATTCGTGAGTCGCGGGGTTGAGATTGGCGTGGTCCCACAAGGTCGGATGGCCGACGCCGTAGGTGAAGCTGACCAGCCGGCATACGGTGTTGTCGCACTCATGATGCGTCGCTTTGACCATCGCGGTGATCATCTTGGCGGTCACGCCGGGCGCCTCGATACCCCATTGCGGATCGAGATAATCCACGAGCCGTTTCATCAGCGGCAGCGTCACTCGATATTTGATGCGGGTGACGTTCGGGACACGGATATGCAGCGAGACGGCGTTGTTGACGATCGTGGTGACGGCGGGCATCAGGCCGGCCACGGCGCCCATCATGAAGCTGGTCGATCCCTGGCAATGTATGACGGCCTTGAGCGACTTGGCGCCGGTTTCGGCGAGTATAGTGTCGACGGCCTTCGGATGGTCGTACAGCGCCGCCTTGTCGAGCGTCCACTCATTGGGCGTCATATCGATACTGGCGCGCCAATTCTCCAGCCACACGTCGTAGCCATGCTCGACCAGCGCCTGCACGAAGGTCGTGCCGACAGGCGGACGGAACAGGTTCGCTCTGACGCCAGCACCATGGACCACGATGACTGGTCCGCGCACAGGATCATGCGGCCCGCGCACATGAATCAGGTTGAGCGCCATGCCGTCGCCGGCGCGAAATGGAACTACCTGTTGGGAAGTTTCCATGGATGCCGCCATCGTGCGCCTCGCTTCGTGCTCAATTCGTTATTTTTGCGACCCAATCAGGTAGCCGCGCGCTGGAAGTGCGTCAGTACAAACACGTCCCACAAGGTACCGAAAAATCTGTTGCCGAAGCGCGCCAGAGCATCGGTTTTCTGCGCCGGATTGTTCGTTCCCGTTACGTTGAAAGTGGTCAGCTGATGCATGAAGTCCTGCATCAGGATGTGCAGGATGCCGGTGGCGACGACAGCGCCGGCGCGCGTGCTGCCCTCCCGGATTACGGTGTAGAGCGTGCTCGTCGCGCCCCATACATCGAACCGGCCATTGTCCTGCACATCTTTAAAGCCATCGAGCAGATAGGGTTTGCCGTCTAAACCGGTGAATGGCAGCGCGTACAGCATCTTGCGCTGCTTTGAATCGCCACCCTCCACGAACAGATTGAAGACGCCGTTGGCGACCGGTGCGCCGTCGGGGCCGGTGAACCCATCGATGCGCGTGACGCCGTTGGCGATCGCAGTGCCGCTCGGATCGGCGAGGAACGCATCGAGGTCGGGAGTATCGATCGTCAGCGTGAAGTCCATGATCGTCGAGGCGTGCTTGCCGGCCTTCTCGGCGCCGGCATAATCGTCGGGCGGCTGCCAGCCTTTTACGCCATAGCCCTTCATCGTTTCGGTGAAGGCGAGTCCGATAGCCTGGGCCTTCGGAGCCGCGGTTCCACCCGCGGGAACTGTAGTTTTGGAAACCGGATCTACCACTGGTTTTGCCTCCGCCCGCTCGGGAGCGGCCCAATTGGGGTCGCTTTTAATATTACGAATGATCGCCTCGACGTTGCGCTCGGCGACCGCCGCGATCGTATGAGACGGATTGACGCCGGTCGCCGCCGGCAGAATCGCACCGTCGAGGACGTACAGCCCGGGATATCCGTAGACTTCGCCTTGCGGGTCAGTCACGCCGGTCGCGTTCGAATCGCCCATCACGCAACCGCCCAGGTTATGCACGGAAACCGGCTGATGAAGCGTCTTCCAGAAAGGATTCTCGACCGGATGGCCACCCATCGCGGCGGCGAAATCGGCTACCAATCGGGACTCAGTCTCATAAAGCGGCAGATTAGCCTTGGTGTCCCATTTGATCGCGAGGTCATGGGCGATCGGACTGAGCGCGATCGTTCCAGTGGCCGTGTCGCGGCCCATCGCGAGAAAGACCTGCGTGTTGTCCGATGGCGGCGTGCCGGTGCCGATTTTCGCACGCGCCGCGCCGAGCAGCTTGTCGCGCAGCTCGCCGAACGTAAACGTCAATTCGCTCTTGAAGCCGCCCTTCAGATTGATCGCCTGCAGCAGGCCGCCGATCTCTTTGGGGTAGCCACCTTCCTCGAGGATGAACCAAATCGGCGCGCCATTTTCCGGCTTGTCATAGACGACACCGGTCGTGATCGTCGGCCCGTCCGACGGTTTCGCGAGCGTCGAGGTGTCGAAGGCGAACGCCAGAAAATCACCGTTGCCGGAATAGTGGCAGCCGAGCTGACCGCTGAGATTCGGCAGGGTCCGATGGACGTCGCGGCACTTCAGCAGCAACTCCGTCGAATTCACCGCACCCGCGCATACGAACACCCGGGCGGCCTCGGTCTGGCCGGTCGCGCCATTTGATCCATGATCGATGAAGCTGACGCGATAACCGCCGGTCGCCGGCTCGATGCGCGTGACCTCGCATTGAACGGTGATATCGGCGCCGCGGGTTTGCGCGAGCGCGAGGTAATTCAAATCCAGCGTGTTCTTGGAGTGGTAATTACATCCAATTACGCATTCGCCGCAGTAACGGCAGCCGGTTTGCTCGACGCCGAACTTATTGGTGTGCGCAGCTTCGGCAGCACCGAGATCGACCGCGATATTCGGAAAGCAGAACTGATCAGATCGGCCGAGCTTCGCAGCCGCTTGTTGCATCAACAGGGCCTTGGGCGGCGCGCCGAGAGCTGCCGACGTGATTGGCGCGATATCCAGCATGTAGGCGACGAGATCGTAATACGGGTCGAGCATCGGCCGGTTGAAAATGGACGGCCATCCCGACGCGAAGACGCCGGGCGTCGCACGTAGATGGACGTTGGCATATATCAGCGAGCCGCCGCCCAGGCCGGCGCCCTGCACAACCATCATCTGCTCGAATGGCCGGACGTCGAACAGCCCCTGCTTGTTGGACCATAGCCAGCCGTCGACCGGGTCTTTCCAGTTGCGCGGAAAGCTGCCCGGCGGATAACGGCGGCCGCGTTCGAGCACGCCCACGCGCAGGCCCGCCTGCGAAAGCCGGCACGCCGCCACGGCGCCGCCGAAACCAGTGCCGATCACTATGGCGTCGTATCTTGGCTGCATCACGGCCTCCGTCCCGTGCTCGTCTGGCGATTCCAGTCGATAGTCACGATTTCACGCCGATATAAGATGTTCCGCGGTACGTTCGGCCAAGGCACTGATCGTGGCCGATGGATTGATCGCGAGTGCGGTAGGGATCGTCGATCCGTCCGCGACGTACAAATTGGGACAGTTCCAGACCTCGCCGAATTCGCTGACGACGCCGGAATTGGGATCGTCGCTCATCGCGACCCCGCCGAGCGGATGCGCGGTCAGAAGTTTCCTGATCGGCCAATGCCACAGCGGACTCGGCTGATAACGGCCCTTGGCGGCTGTGCTGAGACTTCTGAGCGCCGTCTCCATTTCCGCAAACATCTTGCGGCTGCCACGCTTGTGCCAGACGAGATCGAGGTTGCTGTCCTTCAGGCTCATCTTGCCGTCCGAGCTGTCAGTGCCCATCCCGAGGTATGGCAACGAGCGGATCATGCCGCCGCCGAACAGCCGTTGAAATTCGACGCCCCACGGGCCTTTGGTCTCGCGACCGAGCGCGCGCGAGACGTATTCCTTTACAACTTTGAGCAGGGCGCGGATTCGACCGGGCATCGGCAGGGCGGCCTGCAGGTACCAGAAAAACGGATCAGGGATACCGAGATCCTCAATATAGATCCGGTTATTGGCAGTCGAGCAATCGACTCCCGCCGTAATACTCGGCCCCCACGCCGCGTCGATCTCGGTCGGCATCTCGACGGTGGCGGGAATCAGCATGTCGCCATTGCCGGAGAATCGTTCGCCCAGGCGGGTGCTGATCTTGGGGAGCGTCACGTGCAGATCGCGGCATCGCAGCAGCAACTCCGTCGAACCCAGCGCTCCAGCCGCCACGATCACTTTGCGGCCGATCACCGAGTCACGCTCGTAGGATCCCGCTGTCGTCGGATCAAGCCGCCGATAGGAAACCTTGTAGCCGTTCGCCGGCTCGCTGACCGGTTCGATCAGATGGACTTCATGCAGCGGAAATACTTCGGCGCCGTTTTTTTCGGCCACCGCGAGATAATTCAAATCGAGCGTATTCTTGGCGTGTAGATGACATCCGAGCATGCAGTTCCCGCAATAGACGCAGGCTTGCTGAGCAGTTCCACTGTAGGGATTCAGCCGGTCAGGCCCCGTATAGACGCAGATGTCGACGAGCTCGGGCGACCGTCCCGACGCCTTGGCGCCTTCCATCAGCGCTCGCGTGCGCGCGGGAATCGGCAATCCAGCCGGCGCCGACAGCGGACGAGCCTCGAGCATTTCGCGGGCGCGGTCGTAATACGGATCGAGACTGGCGCGCTTGATCGCGCGCGGCCATTGCGGACGTTCGAAAATTTCCTTGTGCGCGCGCCGATGCACGTTGAAGTAGACCAGCGAACCGCCGCCGACACCGCTTGCCTGTATCACGTCGATATTGCGAAAGACGCGATAGTCGAGAATCCCGAGATCCTTATGGTTCCAGAACGCATGCGACATCTGGCCGAGCGTGCGCGGAAATTCCTGCTTCGCCCATCGCCTGCCACGCTCGAGCACGCATACTGATCGCCCCGCCTGCGCCAGCCGGCATGCGGTGATCGCGCCGCCGAAGCCCGATCCGATCACGACCGCATCGTAGACGCTCTTCACCGATAGCCCTCACGCGGTGGCGGCGCTGGCAGAAGCGTCAGCTTCGTCGTCCGGGGTGCCGGACCATTCGATAATTTTCGCTTCCATCTCGTCTTGTGACGGGAAGCGGCTGCGTTCGTAGCATCCGAGCGGCAGCACGGCGGTGCGGCTGCAGCATCGATTGCAGAAGGTGCATGGGATGCCGGGTTCGTTCTGGCCGGCGGCGAAGATTTTCAGCAAGTCGGGATTCGCCAGCAGCGGCCGCGCGATCGCGATCATATCGCACTTGCCCGCCGTCAGCGTCTGCTCGATCACGTCGCGGCGCTGAAAACCGCCGTTGGAAATTATCGGTATCCGCACATTTCGCTTGAACGCCTGCGCGTAGTCGGCGTTGGCGGCCGGCTTGAACTTCCATCCATAGCCCAGCGTATGACGCGCAACGAACGTGGGCAGGATGTTGACGAGCGTCGCCCGGAACGCAGCTTTGAAGCTCAGATGACGCGTCGAGTTGGCGAACAGCTTCAGGCCGTCGAATGGATAATCGCCCGGGTTGCCTTTCGGATTGATGAATCCGAAGCCGCTGTCGATATGAAGATAATCCACCCCGAGCTTTTCCAGCTCCCGCGCGTAGATCAGGTTTTGCTCCAGCGTGTTGCCGAACCAGTAGTCGCGCCACGGGAAGACTATCGGCAAGCGCAGATTGATCGGCAGGTGATTGTGGTCGGCGGCGGAAAGACGGATGCCGAACAGAAAATCATTGCCCACGATTTCGCGCACGTGAGTCACGATTTCGCGCAGTAACTGGAACCGATTCTCGGGGCTGCCGCCGTAACGATCTTTTCGCCGATTGGTGACGGGATTCAGGAACTGATGGATGATGTAGCCCTTCGAGGCCGTAATCTCCAATCCGTCGGCGCCAATTTCACGCACTCGACGCGCGGCCTGGGTGAATTCTTCGACCTCGCGCTCGACCTCGCCGGTCGTCATCGGAATCGTGCGGTTGCGATAGCCGTAGAGGAGGTCGAAGTTTGTCGACGCCGCCTTGGCGTCGGCGCGCTGGGAGAACAGGCTGGTTTGCGTCTGGCCGCCGGGATCGCCCAGTTGGATAATGTAGCGGCAGCCGAGCGCCTGGACTTCCTTGACGCCGGCCCGCAATGGCGCGATTAAGCGGTCGTGGCTCAGTTTCGGGTATTCCAGCGGAGACAGCCGCTTATCGTCGATATCGATCGTCGCCGAGATGATTCCCGCGACGCCCGTTTTCGCGAATTGCTTTTCGAAGTGACGCCACGCCGGCGAGACGCTGCCGTCGTAGTAGGCCGTTCGTCCGCCCATCGAGGAGCGCAAAATCCGATTGGCGAACTGCACCCCCTTTATTTGAAAGGGTTCGAACAACACAGGCCTGGCTCCTCGCAACGTCCGTTTTATTGGCGTTGCGTTTTCTAAGTGTCCCTGGTTATGACTGTTCTTATCTGCGGCGATGGTAAAGCGCAAACAAAATCCACCTGGGGTCTTCTCCCATGGTCGCGGACATCCATAGCAAGCCGATGGCAGATAAAATTCGTCGGTATGAACGTCGGGCGAGCAGAAGGATTCCGTGGTGGCGGCAGTTAAGGTTAGCCGACTTTGGCATTTTTTCGCCAACTCACAGGGCATCAGGCCACATGCAGCCCACAATAGCCCAGGCGCCTTCCGAGCCCGCGGCCCAAACTACTTCACGTGAAACGTTTTGGGACGCGCGGCGCCGAACCGTCCTCGTCGGGAGTCGGCGTCCCCGCAAACGAGGCAGCCTATGCTAGTTCAGTTCCGCGATGCCCATCTGTCGCTCTGGCAATCGTCGGTCGACGAGGTACTCCATCGGGAAGCTCGACAAGCGGCATCGGCGCCGTCCCAATGGATCCCCCGCACGAGTCTCGATGACCCCGGCACGGCCGGCGACCTTATGCGGGAAGCGACACGCCACTGCGAAGCTATCTTCAACCGTCATCCGATCGCGAAGCTGGTCGAGTCCGCGAAGCAAATCGAAGCCCGGCTGAAGCTCACGTCGTCAGGCTCGCTGCGGGACCAGCTTTGCTACTGTTCGATCGCATACCTCAAACTCGCCGAGGCCATAATCGATGGAAACGCGACCGCCGAGGCGCAATACCGCGCCGAATTGGCGAAGTTCGGCAATTGCGATCCTCGCTACGCGACCGCCATGGCGAACTACATAAATTATTTCCGGCTCGCGCATAAGCCGATCCCTTATCGAAGCTGGAAAATCCTTTCCGACTACGTGGACGTTCTGCCGGATTCATGCACGATCGCCCTGATAGGCGATTGGGGGACCGGCCAGCAGCCGGCCCGGACTGTCCTCGACCGCGTCGCCGCCCGCAATCCGGCAATAGTCATCCATATGGGAGATATCTATTACTCGGGAACGCAGTACGAAGCCGACAACTACTTCCTGGCTCTGTTCAGGACGGTCTTCGAGTCAGCGGGGCGGCCGATGCCACTAATCTATACGCTCTCCGGCAATCACGATATGTACTCCGGCGGCCTCGGTTATTACTGGCTATTGGATCAGATTGGACAAAAGGCAAGTTTCTTCTGCCTGCGCAACAACTTCTGGAATTTCGTCGGAGTCGATACCGGGGTGAATGACTATGACCCCTTTAGCGTAAATACTTCGACGCCGAGCCTCAAGGATACCGAGCTCACCTGGTTGCACGATAAAATTGACACCGCCGGCAATGCCCGCACCGTCCTGCTGTCTCATCATCCTCTCTTCAGCGTTTACGAACGGATTGACTCGCAGGCGATCAACGGTCGTTTTGATACCCAGATGAAAGACCTGTTGCCAAAGATAACCGCTTGGTATTGGGCTCACGAGCATAACCTTGTTATGTACGAGAACTTTCAAGATATTCACGCCAGATGTATCGGCCACGGTGCCTTTCCAGTTGCTATCGGGGAATTGGGCGCTCCTCATCCGGACGTGCCCTTTATCAGCAATGTCCACCTTGGCCAGGACGGTGACTTTTACCAGCATGGTTATGTAATCATCGAGCTGGCAAAT
>Ga0302326_10017770_pt1 | contig 14796 bp, 10 predicted proteins | sample Palsa_T0_3_FD_202264 | JGI IMG/M metagenome (GOLD analysis project Ga0302326, IMG submission 202264) | Peat permafrost microbial communities from Stordalen Mire near Abisko, Sweden - Palsa_T0_3 | ecosystem: Environmental > Terrestrial > Soil > Palsa > Peat permafrost | place: Sweden: Abisko... | reverse complement strand
CGATTGAAGATGCTCGCCGGCCGCGGTTAACACTTCGATGTTGACGCCTTTCAGCGGGATGGTATCGCCCGGCTTCACTACCAGGTGCAGAATGGGGACGCGTTGCAGAATCTTAACGTAGTCGATGTAGTCCTCTTTGACGACGCGCGCGTCCTCCATGTTGGGGCCGTGATCGATGAAGGTGCCGACTTTGATGCGGTCCGCCAGTTGGGGCACGCCGCCCACGTGATCGCGATGGTAGTGGGTGATGAGGACATAGTCGAGCTGTTTGATTTTGGCGGATTTGGCGGCTTGCACAATACGGTCGGCATCGCGGCCATCGAAGCCGCGCCAGCCGGTGTCGATCAGCAGCGAGTGGCCGGTGGGCGTAACAATGAGCGTGGCTTGGCCGCCCTCCACATCGATAAAATAGATCTCCAGGGTTTTGGAGGAGAACGGAAGAGCGAACGCTCCGGCCAAGCCGAAAGCCATGAGAAGTATGAGAGCGAAGATCGAACGGCGCACTGTTGGCATCCTATCACAGCGGGGTAATATTGGCGGAACAGGCCTGGGGAGCGTAACGTAGTTACAGATAGAAGTCGAACATGCCATTTTGTTGCCAATGCGGGCAGGGGGTCGGAAATCAGGACGTGTTCTGCGCCCATTGCGGGGGCCGCCAGCCGGAAACGAAACCGGCGACGGACTACCTGCAAGGGGTCAGCTCGCGCACCGCGTCGTTGCTTTGCTACATCCCGATTGTTGGGTGGGTGGTCTCGATTGTCGTGCTGGCGTCGGTTCGTTTTCGCGAAGACGCCAAGGTACGGTTTCACGCGTTCCAGGGTTTGTATCTGTTCGTGGCCTGGTTGATTGTGGATTGGGTATTGAGTCCGCTGCTGAGTTTCCCGCACGGATGGGGACCTCCGTTTTACAAGATCATTCCGGCGCTGATGAAGGTAGCGGTGTTCGGCGCCTGGGTGTTCATGATTATCAAGACCGCACAGGATGAGATGTACAAGCTGCCGATACTCGGGGAACTGGCTGAGAAATCGGTGTCGGAGCAACGATAGGAATCGTTGCTCCTATACCGGTTGTTCGGTTCTTTGGTTCCCGCCGTTCAGAGAACACTGGCTGATGGAGCGGGGACTTTCAGCAGCACGGTCAGCCGTATTCCAGACGGATCCCGGTTCTCGACGGTGACCGAAGCGCCGAATAACGAAAGAATGCGCTGAGCCAACGCAGGCGCCACGCCCAGATCCCCGCCCGGTGTGATTGCATTGCCGATGGATAAGAGATCGAAAAATTTTGCCACGGACGGGGTAGGGATGGTCCGGCCATCGCTTTCCATGACGACCTTTATTGAATCAGGCAGAACCTGGCTGGACAGCTGGACCGTCCGGCCTTTTTCGGAGAACTTAACGGCGGTCGCGAGGAGAGCGTGAAACGCTCGGACCAGCAAGTATTCGTCTCCCAGAACCGTATCCGGGCCAGCCACTGGCGGGGCGAGCGCGACGCCACGGGATGCGGCGAACTCGGCGGTTTTTTCAATGGCTTGACGGAGCGCCGCGTGCAAGGAAACCTGAGAGGAACTGAAGCGCTCTCCGCTGACGTCAATTTGAGTCAGGAGCAAAGCGTCGTCCAATATCGAAAGAATTCGTCGCCGGGATCGTGCGAAGACCTCCCGAAGTTCATCGTTCTCGGCAGTCGCAGGCATTCTCATCAGGATGAGTTCGCCGGCGCCGAGAAGCCCGTTGAGCGGTGTGCGGAACTCATGTGAGATCAGCGTTAGGAACTCGTCCTTGGAGCGGTCCAGGATGGTGAGCCGCTGGTTGGCTTCGGCAAGTTCCCGGGTGCGGGCGGCTACCGCTTCCTCCAAGTTTTCGTTCTGCAGTTTCAATTGCCGCTGCAGGTGATGCAGTTTCAAATGCGTTTCCACCCGAGCGTGAACCTCTTCGAATTGAAAAGGCTTGGACACGTAGTCCACCGCGCCAGCCTGGAAACCCTTTATTTTGTTTTCGATGTCGTTCATGGCGCTGAGGAAAATGACGGGGATGCCGGAAAGCGCCGGGTTGGACTTGAGACGCTGGCACACTTCGTAGCCGTTCATCTCCGGCATATTGATGTCTAACAGAATCAGATCCGGCGGATGCTTAATCGCCTCGCCGAGCGCCAGCCTGCCCAGCGGAAACGAGCGTACTTCATGCCCGCGTTCCAGAAGCATGTCTTCCAACAGCCTTAGGTTGATGGGATTGTCATCCACGATCATGATGTCGCTTCGAAACAAGATGTCACTCAAGGCAAAACCCCTTTAGATCAACGCGAAAGTGCTTAATGCACGTATCGGCCAGGATATTTCCTTCTTGAGGGTTAAAAAATATCGGGAGTCGCTAATGGTGGGACGCTTTCTCGAGCAAAAGCGACAGGGCGTCGTATTCGTATTTGTCGGCCAGCGCTTGGAGACCCTCCGCGGACCCGGAGTCGCCGGTTTCGCCCACCTTGAGGATCACGTTATTCAGGCGTTTTTTGTTGCCGCTGGAGGTAGCGCTTAGCAGTTCTTCGAGTAGGCCAGGGGACAGTAGCCCGAGCTTTTCCGCGCTCAGGGGCGCCAGGACAGCAGGCGGTCGACCTTCGCTTTCGCCCGCGTCCGCATAGACGTAGTTGATATTTAAATGGGCGCGCATCTTCTCAAGCAGTTCGTCCTCGCGGCAAGGTTTCGCCAGGAAACCGTCGGCCCCGCTTTGGTCTATTTCTTGACGGTCCTGATACAAGGCGCTAGCTGTCAGAGTGAGGATCACGGTTTTCTTTCCGCGCGGATCCGCCTTAATTCTTCGAGTTGCCTCCAGCCCATCCATCCCCGGCATGTGCACATCCATCAGGATCAACCTAGGGTTCCATTCCTGCCAGCTTTGGATAGCGGCTTGGCCGTTAGCGGCGCCGCGCACCGAAAAACCAACGAAGGTCAGGAGTTTTATCAGCCAATCCCGATTCTCCAGGTGATCGTCAACCACCAGAACTGTGGGGACTTCCGTGCCTGCACGCAGGCCAACCACACGCCGGGTAGCCCCTCTCTTCAGGGCCACGGCAGCGTCGCCAGGATCGATCGGAATCTCGAAACAAAATAGAGATCCTTTGCCCGGCTTGCTGGTAACGGTGACATCGCCGCCCATCAGGCGTGCAGTCTTGCGGCAAATAGCCAGCCCCAACCCGGTTCCCTCCTGGGTGTTCACACTGCGGCCAACCTGGATAAACGGCTCGAACACTTCTTGTCTTTCTTTCTCGTCAATCCCCGAACCGGTGTCTTCCACGCTGGCGGTCAGCCACAGCCGATTGGCTGCCCTGCGAGCCATAGTGACGTGCAGCTTTATCTGTCCGTGGTCGGTAAATTTGATCGCGTTTCCGAGCAGGTTGATCAGCACCTGGCGTATCTTACCTTCGTCCGCCAAAACGTAGGGAACGGATTCTCCGTCCATCAACATTTCGAATACCAGCGCCTTGGACTCAGCGCGCAAGCGGAACATGCCCGCCAGATCGTTCAGTAGTTGAGGCAGGTTGAACGTGATCGGATGGATCTCAATGCGGCCAGCCTCGATCTTAGACATATCCAGAACATCGTTTATGAGGCCCAACAGATGCTCGCCGCTTCGGCCGATGATGGCCAGATTCGCTTTCGCATCCGCGCCTAGCCGCGGATCCCGCAACATCAACTGGGCGTAACCGAGAATAGCGTTCATGGGAGTACGGATTTCGTGAGACATGGTGGATAGGAACGTACTCTTGGCCCGGTTGGCGGCATCCGCCGCGGCCGCCGCATCTTCCAGCCGCCGCTCGCTTTGCTGCAGCTCGGCGATCAGCGACTGCTGGCGCCCCATCCCTCTTTGAATTGAGATATTTGCGACCACCAGCAGCACGAAGAGGCTGGCGCCACCGAACATTGAGGTCAGGCCACTTTGGTGTTCGCTCGATCGCGCCTGCTTGGAATATTGCATGAGCAGCGCGTTGGTCGAGGTTACGACCTCCGAGCAGATTCCCCGGATTTGGAACATCAGGACGCTCCCGCGATTGCTACGGACCAGGGCTAGAGCGGCAGCGGCGTCGTTACTCCGGCGGAGCTGAATGGTCAGCGCCAATTCGGCCAGTTTCTCGCCGATCAGAGTATCTAAGTTGGCGACGCGTTGGGCCTTATAAGGGCGGTTGATGGCGGTTAAATCGAGCGACTTGAGTAGCACCGGGATGTCCGCTAGCGCCTGATGGTACGGATCCAGGTAGCCATCGTCCCCGGTTAGCAGAAACCCGCGTTGCCCAGTTTCCGCATTCGTAACAGCCAGCAGGAGTGCGTTGATTCCGGATATAGTTCGCTGGGTCGTTTCCAGTTGATCCGCGCGACGCTCGGATGCCTTCCAGCTGCGATAGGAGACAAATGAGATCAAAAGTACTACGCCCAGAGCGAACGCCAGCGCGAGCCCTTCGCGAGATCGAAGGCTAAGCGTGGTGAAATCAAATTTCATCTTGGTCTCCGGTTGAGCAGCAGCGCCAGTCGATTTCGGGCGAGCGCGAAGTATGCAAACGTGTGAACAATCGCTCGACTTACATATCGGCAAGTCAGCTCGCTTCTTGACGCCACAGAGTAGTTCTTCAGTTATTCAGTTCTTCGGCTATGTTGCCTGAAGCGATTATTCCATCAGGCTGGTTTGACCTTGTCTGCGGTGTCGGCCCGGCTGCGCCAGCCGGAGACGAAACCGGCGACGGACTAGATCAGCCGACGGCCCTTGGGTTCTGGAATCGGATGGTCTCCTGCGCTCCAATAAATGATGACCTCGTACTTGCTCATTGAACCGCTCGGTTCATAATCGGAACCCTGTGCGATGGGAATCGATGAACTGAATAACCGAATAACCGAAGAACTATTTTGTGGCCGCCGGAGGCGACCGCAAAGTATCCGGCATATCCGCCAGGATAAAAGCCATTACCGCCATGGCGGCGATGTTGGCGCGCAGATCTTCTGGTTTGACCTTGTCTGCGGTGTCGGCCTGGCTGTGATGCCAATCGAAATAGTGCGTGCCCACGGTACGCACCGCCAGGCCTGGGACGCCATCCTTCATCAACGGAGCGATGTCGGCGCCGCCACCGCCTGGTTGGATAGAACCCGCGTCGATCCGTTCCAGCAGCTTTCCGATATCGCGCACCTTGCCGAGCAAGGTTTGGGCATCCCCGCGGCCGGTGATGCCAAAGCCGTTGGGCTTTTCCGCGCCGCCGTCCATTTCGATGGCGGCGACGTGATTGGAAATCTGATCGCCCACCCATTCGCGATAGGCGAGACCGCCGGCGCCGCCGTTTTCCTCATTGGTCCAAAACACGACGCGTAGAGTACGGCGCGGATGCAGGCCAAGTTGCACGATGAGGTGCGCCGCTTCGAGAGTGGTGATGATACCCGAGCCATCGTCCTGCGCGCCGGCGCCCACGTCCCAGGAATCAATATGGCCGCCCATTACTACGATTTCTTCCGGCTTTTCCGAACCCCGAATTTCGCCGATCACGTTGGCGGAGTCGGCATCGGGGAGCATATGAGCTTCCATTTCCAGATGGACCTTGACGATGTTGCCCGCATCCGTCAGGCGCTGGATCAATGTGGCATCTTCGATGGTGACAGCGGCCGCGGGGATTTTCGGAGCGCCGGGATTATATTCGAGCGCGCCGGTGTGAGGCGATTGCAAGCTAACTGGAGTGACCGAGCGCACCAGCATCGCGAGCGCTCCCAGCCGCGCGGCGCGGGATGGGCCTGAGGCGCGGTAAGCCACGGTGCGGCCATAGCCTTCGTAGGGAACATTGAAGAGGACGATCTTGCCTTGCACGGCATCGCGGCCTTTCTTCTCGAGTTCGTCGAAACTGGAAACGGTCAGCACTTCCGCGGTGATTCCCTTTTTGGGCGTGGCGATGCTGCCGCCCAGTCCAAGCATGGTGAGCGGCTTTGCCACGGGCTCAAGCAACGCCGCGCTTTCGGCGCCGCGCACCCAATGCGGGACCTTCACGGGAGGAGTGGCGACGTTCACCAAACCGTCGGCCTTCATTTGCGCAGCGGCCCACGCGATGGCTTTTTCCAGGCCGGCAGATCCGCTGAGCCGATTGCCGATGCGATCGCAGAGGAATGCGAGCTTGTCCAAGCCGTCATGATCGACGAGCGCGGCGTCGATCAGCTTGTTGGCGGTGTCGCGATACTGGTCGGCGAGATTGGGAGCCTCCTGGCTCGAAAGCGGCGATGCGAACGCGATGGCCGCAAGTAGGGAAAGCGCGCGTTGGTTCATTAATGGTACAGAATAGCAGTTGCGGGTCCTATGAGATTCCTAATCGGGTCAATTGTCTTCATTGCCGCGCTTGCAGCGCAGACTTTCGATATCGTGCTTGCGAACGGACGCGTGATGGATCCGGAAACGAATCTGGACGCCGTGCGCAATGTCGGGATTCGCGGGGGCAAAATCGCGGCTGTATCTGAATCGGAGTTGCAGGGCCGCACTGTCATCGACGTGAAGGGCCTGGTGGTGACGGCGGGCTTTATCGATCTACACTCGCACGGGCAGACCCCGGAGAATTACGGTTACAAGGCGCGCGATGGCGTCACCACGGCGCTGGAGATGGAAGTGGGCGTGAATCCGGTTTCCGCCTGGTACGCGGCGCGGGAAGGAAAGGCGCGCGTGAACTTTGGCGCGACATCGGGGCACATTCCAGCGGCCATGGCTGTGCTGCATGACTCGGGCCAGCTGCTGCCGCGCGACACGGCGGCCAATCGCGCTCCGACGCCCGAGGAGCAGCAAAGGATTGTCGAATTGGTGCGGCAGGGGTTGGACGAAGGCGCGCTCGGAATCGGGATAGGGATCGCTTATGTTCCGAAGACCACCCGAGAGCAGATTCTGGAAGTATTTCAACTGGCCGCGCAACGGCACGCGACGATTTATGTTCACATGCGCGCGAGTGGTCCTGTGGAGCCGGGCGTGATCGATTCGTTGCAGGAAGTGCTGGCGGACGCCGCCGCTACCGGCGCTTCATTGCACGTGGTGCATATCACCAGTTCGGGTGTGCGGCAGACGCCGGCTTGTCTACGCATGATCGCTGGCGCACGGGCGCGCGGGTTGGACGTGACCACCGAAGCGTATCCCTACACTGCGGGAATGACGGATCTTGCGTCGGCGATTTTCGAGGAAGGCTGGCAGGGACGCACGGGCGGTATCGGCTACGGAGACTTGCAGTGGGCGCTGACGGGCGAGCGGCTGACCGCCGATACGTTCGCGAAGTATCGCAAGATCGGCGGCATGGTGATCCTGCATAGCATCCCGGAGGAGATGGTGCGCGTAGCCATGGCCGATCCCACGGTGATGGTGGCAAGCGACGGCATATTGGACAATGGCAAAGGTCATCCGCGCGCGGCCGGAAGCTATGCGCGTGTGCTGGGGCGCTATGTTCGCGAACAGCACGCGATATCGTTGATGGACGCGCTACGTAAGATGAGCCTGCTGCCGGCGGAGCGGTTGGGAATCCAATCCAAGGGCCGGCTGCAAGAGGGCGCGGATGCGGACATTACCGTGTTCGATCCGGAGCGGGTGATGGATCGCGCCACGTTCGAGAATCCGGCGCAATACTCGGAAGGCATTCCGTACGTGCTGGTGAATGGCGTGGAGGTGGTGCGGCAGGCTCAGTTGGTGGAGGGCGTCGCGCCGGGGCGCGGGTTGCGGCGATAGGAATTAGTTGTAGCGGCGAATTAAGCCTGGTGCCACTCTTGAAACTTGAATCCGTGCCGGCGCATGATCTCGTGGGTTTGCTCCAGGGCCGCGGGCAGGACGTAGAAGAACGCGCCGATACGCTCGCTCATGAAGAGGACGCCGCCGCTGTATTTATCCGGTTCCACTGCATACTCGATGCCGGATTCGGTGAGTGCCGTTTCCAGACGCAGGGCCTCTCTCAATTTCTTGGCGATGTAGATGAGGTCCATCTCCTGATCCTCAAAAAAGCTGGCGTCGCGGCGCACTCGCCTTCAATCTTATCGCGATCTGTTATCTTCATACGAGCATGAGACGGCTTATCCTGGGTGTTTGTCTATTGAGTGTGGCAGCGCTGGCGCAAACCAAGCGCTGGCCGGAAAAATCCGCGCAGGATTGGTATGCGGCCGAGCCCTGGCTGGTGGGGAGCGACTACATTCCGGCCACTGCGATCAATGAGCTCGAGATGTGGCAGGCCGAGAGCTTCGACCCCAATCGCATCGACCTGGAACTGGGTTGGGCGGAAAAGCTGGGGATGAATACCATGCGGGTGTTCCTGCATGATCTGTTGTGGCAGCAGGACGCCGCGGGATTCCGAAAACGGATCGGCGAGTTTTTGAAGATCGCCGATAAGCATGGCATCAAACCTATGTTCGTGCTGTTCGATTCCTGCTGGGATCCGGATCCGAAGCTGGGCAAGCAGCACGCGCCCACGCCTGGAATTCACAATTCGGGCTGGGTGCAAAGCCCGGGAGCGGCTGCGTTGCAAGATCCAGCGCAGTATCCACGGCTGGAGGCGTACGTGAAAGGCGTGGTGGGCGCGTTTGCGAATGACCAACGCATCCTGGCTTGGGATATTTGGAATGAACCGGACAACGTGAATAGCGGGAGTTACAGCAAGCTGGAGCCGCCGAATAAAGTGGCGCTGGTGGCGGCGCTGCTGCCGAAGGCGTATGGGTGGGCTCGCGCGGCGAATCCGAAGCAGCCGCTGACCAGCGCGGTATGGACGGGCGATTTTTCCGATCCGAAAAAGCTCAACGCGACGGAGCGAACCGAGCTCGATATGTCGGACGTGATTTCGTTCCACAACTACAGCGCGCCCGGCGATTTCGAGAAAGAGGTTCTCGAGTTGCAACGTTTTCACCGGCCTCTGCTTTGCACCGAATACATGGCGCGTGGGAACCAGAGCACGTTCGAGGGGATTCTGCCGGTGGCGAAAAAGTATAAAGTAGCGGCGATCAATTGGGGCTTGGTCGCCGGCAAGACGCAGACCTGGCTGCCGTGGGATTCCTGGGCAAAGCCGTATGTGGGACGCGAGCCGGCAGTGTGGCATCACGAAGTGTTTCACGCGGACGGAACCCCGTACCGGCAGGCAGAGGTGGATTTTATCCGGAACATGATCGGGACGAAATAAGAACGAAGCACGTGAAGGCAATGCGTTCGTGGTAGCGCTTCCTTGCGGTCGCGGTTCGGTTAGCGGGATCCGGCGGCCACTTCGGCCGGCTCCGGCGATTCCTCCACCTTAATGTATATAGGCATTTCCAGAATCTGCGGCTGCTTACCCGCGGTTTTTAGAACCAGTTGAAACCGGCCTGGCTTGACCGATGGGGGAATCCGAAACTCGATGAAGTTTTCGCTCTGATTCAGCACCTTCACCATCATGTCGAGCGTTTGGTCCGACAGATATACGGAATCGATTTTCTCTTTGCTCAGCTGGCTCCCGTGCACACGGAGCACAGCGCCGACCCTGCCACTATCGGGGCGGACCGAACTCAGCATTTGCGCGTGCAACGACGCGGCGAAGAGTAGAAGAAAGAAGCATCGGCTGGTGATTTGCTGCATGTCCCTCTTAAGGCAACCCAATTGCCAAAGATGACCGCTGAGAACATTTGATTTTCTACCAGCACCTGAGACAAACTGGCGCGGTGAGACGTCAGGTTGTCTTTAGAATGGAAATATGCGGAACGCGCGCCTTCTTCTGGTACTTGGACTTGGGACGATAGTCGCACGGGCGCAACAGCAGGTGAAAATTGATGCGAGTGGGCCGGTTTCTCCATTCCCACATTTCTGGGAACAAATGTTTGGGTCAGGCAGGGCCATTCTGACGCTGCGGGACAGCTATCTCAAGGATCTGGAAGCGGTGAAGGCAGTTGCCGATTTCCGCTACGTGCGATTTCACGCCATTCTGCACGATGAAATAGGCGTCTACAACGAAGACGAACACGGCAATCCCGTGTATAACTTCGCTTATGTGGATCAGATTTACGACGGGCTGTTGAAGCACGGCGTGCGACCGGTGGTGGAGATCGGTTTCATGCCGAAGAAGCTGGCGTTTAATCCGGACGCGCTGCATCCGTTCTGGTATAAGCCGAATGTGTCGCCCCCCAAGAGCATGGAGCGATGGGATGACATGATCAAGGAATTCGCGCGGCATCTCCTGCAGCGGTACGGTACCGAAGAACTAGCCCAATGGTACTTCGAAGTGTGGAACGAGCCGAACATCGATTTTTGGGGCGGAATTCCGAGACAGAGGAGTTACTTCGAGCTGTACGATCATACGGCGCGCGCTCTGAAAAGCGTGAGCCCGCGGCTGCGGGCGGGCGGTCCGGCGACTGCCGCCGCTGCCTGGGTGGACGATTTCCTGAAACACACGGCCGAGAATCACGTGCCGGTGGACTTCGTCTCCAGTCATGCTTACGCCGACGACACGGTGGAGGATCTTTTCGGAACAAATGAGGACATTCCAATGGACGATCGCGTGTGCCGCGCGGTGGTGAAAGTGCGGAAGCAGATTCAAGCATCGGCAATGCCGAAGCTGCCGCTGCTATGGACCGAATGGAATGTTCCTGGGATGAATGAAGCTCGCGATACGTCCTATGTGGGAGCGGCGCTGGCCAATACGATTCGGGAGTGCGACGGCACGGTGGACGCGATGTCGTTCTGGACTTTCTCGGACGTGTTCGAAGAAGGCGGACCGATTCCGCAGCCGTTTGTGGGAATGTTCGGATTGCGTGCAAAGGGCGGAATCAACAAGCCCAGTTACTATGCGTTCGGCCTGCTGCATAAACTGGGCGAAGAGCGCATTGCGAACGCGGATTCGAATGTGATCGTGACAAAGCGGAAGGACGGAGGCTTGTCGATTGCGCTTTGGAACCTGGTGGATCCTGACAAGAAAGGTTCACCGAAAAAAGTTCGATTGGATTTCGAAAATGTTCCGAACAACGCTTCGGCGGCGGTCAGCTGGGTAGATGAGGAGCGGGGAAATACACTAAAGGCGTATCGTGCGTTGGGGAGTCCTCGTTATCCCACTGAGGACCAAGTAACGAAAATGAACGCGTCGACCAAACTTCCGCCGCCGCTCCAGGGTCATCTTGAGGGAAATCATCTGGATCTGGAGTTGCAGGCGAATGCGTTGATGCTGGTTGAGGTTTCTGGGGCGTCCGCCGAAGCACCGCGAGATTTCCGGTTCATGAGCCAGCCGGCCAGCTTTCAATCGTTCCAGCATATGGATCAACTCGGTTTCCGGCTGGATACGGTGAGCAAAGCCGATCTCGTATATCCACTGAAACAATCGGCGGGATCGTTTTCAGTCGCATACACGTGGCAGGGAAAACAATATAGTTTGGATGATTATTTCCAGCGCAGTTTTGTATTGGGGTTCCTGGTTCTGCACGACGACCAGATCCTGCTGGAGAAATATTTCCATGACGCGAACGGGAACTCGCGGTTCCTTTCGAACTCGATGCAGAAATCCATGGTCTCGGTGCTGATCGGGAAAGCGCTGGAGGAGGGGAAGATTCAAAGCATCGACGATCCGGTGGCGCAGTACCTACCTTATCTTGCATCCAGCGGATACAAGGATGTCACGATCAAGAACCTGCTCCAGATGTCCAGCGGCGTAAAGTTCGATGAGGCGTATCTGAATCCGGAATCGGAGATCGGCCGCTTTGGGAACGCGCTGATTCTGGGCACCGAGTCGTTCCGGGACTTCGCGGCGTCCATCAAACCCAAGCAAAAGCCCGGGACGCGTTTTGAATACCAGAGTGTGAATACGGAGGTGCTGGGATTGTTGCTGGAGCGAGTGACGGGAGAGGCTCTGCATCAATACACGGCAGAAAAGTTGTGGCAGAAGATCGGCGCGGATCGCGATGCGTTCCTGTACCGGGGCCAGAATCAGGCGGATGAATGCGCGTTCGGGTGCTTCAACGCGACAGTGCGGGATTACGGGCGCTTTGGCTTGATGGCGATGCGCGGCGGCGAGTTGAATGGAGAGCGCGTCGTTTCGGAGAAATGGATACGGGAATCCACCAAACCGGATGCGGCTTTTCTTCAGCCGAGCGCAGCCAACGGGAATTTGGGGTACGCCTATCAATGGTGGGTTCCGGCGGGAACAGAAGGCACGTTCATGGCGATGGGGATTTATGGGCAGATGATCTACGTGAATCCTGCCAGGCATGTTGTGATTGTCCAGACTAGCGCGTGGAAGCTGCCGGATGAAGATGCAAGTTGGGCGGAAAGTGTAGCGTTGATGAATGCGGTTGCGCGCGCGGTCAGGTGACGCCCGCGGAATTGGCAGACGAAAGCGTCTGCCCCACGAAGCGGGCTTTTAGTTGTTCCACTGGGCCCAATGTTGCGCGGCGGGATTTCAGAACTGCGAAGGCTTCGCCTGTCGCTTCCAACGTTTGCTTGACGTCTTCTTCGGACAGTGCGGCGCAGATGAAATTGTTATGCCAGGGATGAATATAAACGCCGCGTTTGAGGGCTTCGGCGGTCCAGCAATATCCCAGTCGCAGATCTGGATCCTCGTCGAATAGGATCATGGGCATCTGTACCGGACCGGTTTGCCGCAGGCCGAACCCATGAGCAGCAGCCTGGCTGGCCAATCCTTCGCGCAGCATTGCGCCGGTTTGTTCGGTGCGTTCCAGATAATCCGTGGTCTGGATTTCGTGAAGTGTCGCGAGGGCGGCCGCCATGGGAATAGCCTGGAACCAATACGAGCCCGTGACGAAGATTCCCTGCGCGCCGGCTCGCGCTTTTTCAGAACCGGCCAGTGCTGAGAGCGCGTAGCCGTTGGCGATGGACTTGCCCCAAGCGCTCAGATCCGGCTGGACGCCGACCTTCGACCAACTGCAATCGCGTGCGACGCGGAAGCCGCCGCGGACATCATCGACGATTAATAACGCGCCGGATTTGTCGCACAGCCTGCGCGCAGTTTCGGCGAATTCGCGCGTGGGCAGGTGCTGATCAACGAACACATCGTGCTGAAACGCAGACCCAAAAACACCTGCTACGTCGTCGCCTGCGAAGCGGAAAGCGGCTTCAAGGCTCGACGGATCGTTGTACTCGTAATGCAAGACGTGGGCGCGCTCTTCGGGAACGATGCCGGTCAGGAACGGATTGCACCAGGGCGCTGAGCCGTGGTACGCCTTCGTAGCAACCAGGATCTTTCTCTTTTTAGTGTGCGAACGGGCGGTCATCATCGCCATCGTGGTGGCGTCGGTGCCGTTCTTGCAAAAGATTACCCAATCGGCGTGCGAGACCATCGAGACGAATGTTTCCGCGAGATCCACCATGATTTCCGATGGTCCATTCATGGTGTCGCACAGAAGCTGCTGCGCTGACACGGCGGCTTCCACCGCCGGATGCCGGTAGCCCAGCAGATTGGGGCCGAAGGCGCACATGTAATCGATGTACTCGTTCCCATCGGCGTCCCAAAGGCGTGCGCCATCGGCTCGCGTAAAGAATTGCGGGAAGACGTCCGGCAGGATCGCGGTGGATTGGTGGCCGTACATGCCGCCGGGGATCACGCGGCGCGCGCGTTCGACGAGTTGCTTATTGCGTAGGTTGGTCCACGGCATACTGCACGAGTTTAAATCTTTCCGGCCACGGATGGATGCGTACAAGAATGGTACGTTTACTCTATCGCTAATGCCGGTAACCACGCTGGAATACGACGGCCTTGCGCCTACCAGTACTCGAACTGTAATCGCGGGGCTTTTTCTCGGCACCGTGGCGTTCATGATTACTGGAATTCAGCCGGTACTGTTGGGCGGCCTGGCCGAAGAGGGCCGGTTATCCGAGGCTACGTTGGGACGCGTGGCCTGGGCGGAGGTTACCGCTCTTGCGTTGGCGGCGGGCGTTGGGCCTCGGTTGCTGCGATTCGGATCGGCTCGCAGAACAATTGCTGCCGCCTGTGTTGCGCTGGCGCTGGCTAACGCGGTGGTCTACATCAGCCATGACACGGCAGCGCTAATTCTGTCGAGGATTGTGGCCGGCATGATGGAAGGCCTGCTGCTGGCCACTACGAACATCGCAATCACGCGCGGACGGCATCCGGAGCGGCTCAGCGCGGTCTTCCTGATGGTCTCGGCCATCCCGCAAGTGGCTGCGTCTTATATTTTGCCGGCCACGGTGATGCCGCGTTTCGGCGCAGATTCCGGATTCGGGCTTCTGTGCGCGCTTGCCGTGGTGGGAATCGCCGTGGCGTTCCTGCTGGGTAACGAAATCCAGGACGCACCTCCGCGGAAACCGGCCGCGCAGGTTTGGACGCCCGCGGTGCTCCTGGGATTATGCGCGGTGGTTCTTCAAAACGCCGCTAACGGCGCCGGTTGGGAATATCAAGCACGCGTCGGACAGAACCTGCATTTCACCGGAAAGTTGGTTGGGACGGCTATTGCGGCGGATCTGGTCTTTCAGATCATCGGCACTTTCGCCGTGGCCTGGATCGCGTGGCGTATCCCGTTTCGGCAGGTGTTGCTCGGGAGCTGCTTCATCCAGGCCGGGATTTTGATCACGATGGGCAGGGTACACACGCCGTTTGCTTATGTGGCTATTTGCGCTCTTTTCGGGATGATGTGGTTGGGCGTGAATCCGTATCAGGTGAGTTTGCTGGTGGATCTGGATAAGACGCGGCAGGTGGCGCTGCTGTTGGCATCGCTGCAGTTGATGGGATTCAGTACCGGGCCGCTGATCTGTTCGTTCTTTGTCAGTCCGGGGAATGTTTCGGGCGTGTTCTGGTGCGCGGCGGCGATGGTGCTGGTGGCGTTTGTCCTTTATGTTGTGGCGATTACGGTTT
>Ga0302326_10017769_pt1 | contig 14796 bp, 13 predicted proteins | sample Palsa_T0_3_FD_202264 | JGI IMG/M metagenome (GOLD analysis project Ga0302326, IMG submission 202264) | Peat permafrost microbial communities from Stordalen Mire near Abisko, Sweden - Palsa_T0_3 | ecosystem: Environmental > Terrestrial > Soil > Palsa > Peat permafrost | place: Sweden: Abisko... | reverse complement strand
TCGGGTCCATGCCCTCCTCCATGTGCCGTTCCACCGCTTCCACCACCACGATGGCGTCGTCCACCACCAGCCCGATGGCCAGCACCAGGCCGAAAAGCGACAGCGTGTTGATGCTGAACCCAAAAACCGGGAATAGCATGAAGGTTCCAATTAACGATACCGGCACCGCCAGCAAGGGAATCAGCGTGGCGCGCCAGCCCTGCAGAAAGAGAAACACCACCACGGTGACCAGACCGATAGCAATAAAAATAGTCACCACGATGTCATGAATGCCTTCCGAGACGGCTTCCGTGGTATCGAGCGAAACCACATAATCGACGTCTTGCGGGAAGCGCTTCTTGGCCTCTTCCATCAACTTGCGGACTCCCTTGGCTGCATCCACCGCGTTGGTTCCGGGGAGCTGGTAGACCGCGATAATCGCGCCGGGCTTTCCGTTGATACGGCCGGTAAGCGTGTAATCGTTGGCGCCGAGTTCAATGCGCGCCACGTCCTTGACGCGCACAATTCCACCATCCGGCAACTCACGGACGATCACATTTCCAAATTCTTCCGGCGAAGTCAGGCGCCCCTGCGCTCGCACCGAGTAAGTGTACTCCTGGCCCTTGGGAGTGGGTGAACCGCCTACTTGCCCCGCGGGATTCACCGTGTTCTGGGCCTGAATCGCCGAGACTACATCGGTCACAGTAATGCCAAGCTTGGCGAGCTGATCCGGCTTGATCCACAGACGCATCGCATACTGGCCGGCGCCGAATACCTGCACGTTGCCGATGCCGGGGACGCGCGTCAACTGGTCGTTCAGGTTGATATAGGCATAGTTAGCCAGGAAGTTACCGTCATAAGTTCCCTTGGGCGAAAAGAGACCCATCACCATCAGCGGCGAAGTGACCGATTTCTGTACCGTGACTCCAAAGTTAGTTACATCCTGCGGCAATTGGGAGGCGGCCTGCGTTTCCCGCATCTGCGTCAGAATCAGGTCGGTGTTGGGATCGCTCTTCACGTCGAAGTCCACGATCATAGTCATCTGCCCATTGCCGGCGGCGTTCAGCGAATACATATAGTTCAGATTGTCGACGCCGCTCATCTGCTGCTCGATAGGCGTGGCCACCGATTGCTCGATGGTCTGCGCGTCGGCGCCCACATAGTTCGCTCGAATCTGGACCTCAGGCGGCGCGAGAGCGGGAAATTGCGCCACCGGCAGCGTCGCAATGGCCACTCCGCCCACGATCACCATCAGAATGGCGATCACCATCGCGACAATGGGGCGATTGATAAAGAATTTCGACATTACTTTGCTCCCTTCGCATGAGCCAGCGGATTCACCACGCCGCCCGGGCGAATCTTGAACAGTCCGTCGGTGACCACGCGCTCACCCGGCTTTAGGCCTTGTTCGATCACCCAATCGGAACCAATTCGCTCGCCCACCTTGACCGGCGTGAAGCGAATCGTGTTGTTCGGATCGACCACCGCCACCAGATAGCTTCCCTGCGTGTCAGTCACGGACCTCTGCGGCACAAGTAAGGCGCCCGCCTCAACTCCAATGGCGGCGCGCACTTTACCGTACTGGCCGGGCCGCAGCTTGTTTCCGGAGTTAGGAAAGAGTCCGGTCAATTGAATGGCGCCTGTGTTCGAATTCACCGCGCGGTCGGCGAATGAGAAGCGCCCTTTCTGCGGATACAGGCTGCCATCGGCGAGGATCAGCTCGAGTTGTAACTGACGGAGCTGCGAGTCACGGCTGAGGCTGATATACTCCTGCTCGCTCACCGTGAAGTTAGCTTTGATCGGATCGAGCGTGGAGACCGTGGTAACCGCATTGCTCGATGGACCTACCAGATTACCCACCTGCGTGGTTGCTGCGCCGGCGATGCCGTCGATAGGCGATGTCAGCTTCGTGAACCCCAGGTTCACCTTCGCCGTTTCCACCGCGGCAGCCGCGGCGGTCACTCCCGCCTGCCCCGCTGCAATTTGCGCCTGGGCAGTTTCCACTTGAGCCTGGGAGGCGGCGACCTGCGCCTGCATCGATCGATTCGTCTGCATGGCGTTATCCATGTCCTGTTGCGTGACCGCCTGTTGTTTCACCAGCGGAGTGTATTTATCCTCATCCATCTGCGCCTTGCGCTGATTGGCTTGGGCGCTCAGAAGCTGCGATTGCGCTTGCGCCAGCCCTGCCTTGGCCTGCAACAACTGCGCGTTGGCCTGCGCCAGTTGGCCCTCAGCCTGATCGAGCGCGGCCTGCAGCGGCCGGGGATCGATTTCGAACAGCAATTGTCCCGTGTGCACGAACGACCCTTCGGCGTAGTTTTGTTTCATCAGGTAGCCGGTCACCTCCGCTTTGATGGCGGCGTTGACCATGCCGTCCAGGGTGCCGATCCATTCGCGTACGATCGGGATATCCTTCTGCTCCACGACCGCCACTTCCACGTCGGGCGGCGGTGGAGACCCTGCCGCGGTGGAGGTTTTGGAGCAGCCAATCGCGCTCAGCGCCAATACCGCCGCCAATGCCCCGCCAGTTATCGCCATGCGATTCTCAAATTGACTCTTCACTTTTTTCTTCCCTCAGTTCTATCCCCGGCAATTGGGGTATCTTTATCCTCAGTTATGACGAATGAGGCTTCGCCAGATGGACATGGCGGCCCGCAGATCATACGCCGTGACGGCCTCTCGCCCGAAGTTTTCAGATTTTCCAGCAGGTGCTTGGTTGCGACGCCGCTGGCAATGAATTCCACTCCTGCCGCTCGCATCTCAGAGAGAAGCGTCTCGCCGTTTTCGTCGATCAGCGTCACGTCTTTCAAATCGACCACGGCCTTCGACCCTCCGGCGATGGAACGCGCCCGGTTCCAACAGGAGCGGAGCTCTTGTACCCAGGGGCCGGCTAACTGGCCACAGAGCGTCCAACATTGTGAGTAACAGATTCGTAACATAACGACCTGGCTTGCGATGCTGTGCGAGGTGCATCCGAAGGACCAACGGGGGCGGGGGCGATGTGATTGATTCTGTTGGGATGGCGTCGCTGGAATACGTGTGTTTTCGGCACGTGCCGAAAAGAGCCGACCGCCACTACCGGAATTTCGGCAGTTGGTGGGAAGGGTGATGAGAGCTTAGGCCCCAGTGCGAGAGATGCGGATTCCCAGCTTTTGCATGCGCGATTGCAGCGTGGATCGCTTCATACCGAGGATAGTGGCCGCGCCCGCCGGTCCGGCGATAATCCAATCGGCCTTTTCCAGCGCTCCCAGGATCTGTTGCCGCTCGGCATCCTCGAGCACCGAACGCATGTCGCGGCTGGGCGGCGCGGCAGATACCCGCTGCTTTGCCGGCGCGCCGTTTGAAGCGCGCAGATCCTCACTCGGAACCTTTAACACCGAGCCCGTGGTCAGAATGGCCGCGCGCTCGATCACGTTCTGCAACTCGCGAATATTCCCCGGCCACGGATACTTCACCAGCATCGTCATGGTTTCCGACGGAATGGTTTCGATGGTCTTGCCCAGACGCCGGCTGTACTGCTGCACGAAGTGACGCACCAGCAGTGGAATATCCTCCGGGCGCTCGCGCAGCGCCGGAACGCGGACGGGAAATACGTTGAGACGATAGTAAAGGTCCGATCGGAATTTCTGGTCGTTCACCAATGCCTCGAGATCGCGGTTGGTGGCGGCGATCAAGCGCGCATCGGTGCGCAAGGTTCGCGTGGAACCCAGGCGCTCAAACTCGCGTTCCTGCAAGACGCGCAGCAGCTTCGGCTGCAGTTCCAGAGGCACTTCGCCAATCTCATCGAGAAACATGGTGCCGCGATGGGCCAATTCGAAACGGCCCACGCGCTGCGAAATGGCGCCGGTGAAAGCCCCCCTCTCGTGGCCGAACAATTCGCTTTCCAGCAGGCCGGTGGGAATCGCCGCGCAGTTGAGCTTTACAAACGCATTAGCCTGGCGGGAGCTTAGGTTGTGCAGCGCGCGCGCCACCAATTCTTTCCCGGTGCCGGTTTCGCCATAGATGAGAACCGTGGAATCCGTCGGCGCCACCGTTTCCACCTGCTCGAGCACGCGGCGCAAAGCCTCGCTCTTGCCGACAATCTCTTCAAATTTGAGTTCAGTGCGAATCTCGTCTTCGAGGTAAAGCTTTTCCAAGGCCAGCTTGTTCTTGAGTTCGGACACCTCTCCGAACGCCACGGCGTTTTCTACGGCGATCGCCACCTGGTGCGCGATTTGGGTAAGAAAGGTAAGATCTTCCGCCGAAAACGCGTTCTCGCGGTATGTGCCCAGCGAGAGCACGCCCACCGTTTCGCGGCGGCCTTTCAGCGGCACGTGGGCCAACGAATGGATATCCAGGGAAGGCTTCACCGACTCATGCTGCAACTGCTCATGTGAAAGAACCACCGCTTGGCCGCTCTGGAAAACTTTGGCGGCGCTGGTTTTCTCATCGGCCGGCGGCTCGTAACCTTCCACGATACCGCCGGGATTATCCGGGAAATCGAGGGCAAAAATGCGAAGCTTGCCATCCTCGCGGCCGGGCAGCGTGATGCCGACGCCTTCGCAATGCATCACGCGGCGGATATTGGCGGAAATCTCGCGCAGAACGTCGCGCAGATTCAGACTCGAGACCACCCGATTGGTCAAATCGAGAAGCAGCTCCAGCCGCTCCTGGGCTTGCTGCGATGCGCGAAAGTTGAGGGCGTCGCCCATAGCGAGGGCGATCTGGCCGGCCACCAGGCTACAGAATCGAATCTCTTCCGGTGAATAGGCGTTGCGCCGCATGCTGGCAATCGCCAGGCTGCCCAAACGGCGGTGCGCCGTGGTTAACGGAAATGCGCACACCGATTGAATTCCGGCGCGCTGCATGATTCGCGTGGAGGCGGGAAATCGCGACTCGTGTTCGAGGGTTCCTAGCACCAGAGGTTGCTGATGCTCATATACCCAAGCCGGTATGGTTTCCTCTTTGTCGATTTCCAGCGGGCATTGTTCCCGTTCGAGGCAGCCGGGACCCAGGTGAAAAGCAACCTTGTTCGAAGCTTCATCGAATTGCGCAATGGCATCGAAATGAACCACTTGGCCGAGTTCGTGAACCAGAATGCCGAACAACTCGCTAGGCTCTTTCTGGGACCGGATCGAGGTGGCGATCCGGATCAGCGATTCGTAGCGCTCCGCTACCGATTCGTCCGCTTCCGATACGGCAACCGCCGAGGCAAACATGCTTTGAAGCCCCCCTAAACCCGATGCCAGCGCACCAGCCGTCTGTTTGGATGCGGCAGCGGATTACAGGGATTCAATGCCTGTGCACAAAAATACGTAGAGGCCGGGTATGCCCAATGCATGCCTGGCCTCTACGGACGTCTCGTGGGTATTGGGTGGGGTAAATTACTCGCCCAGTTCGAGGACGGTGTTCGATCCGCCGAGCTCAATGGACTTGATCTGGTTGGCGTTGGTATCCACGGCCGTTTGCTCGAATTTCTTGGCGGCGTTTTCCGTCTTTACCGCGGTGGTGAAGCTCTTGCCGGTATCCACGTTGGTGAAGACAACGTTGCTGCCTTTGACTTGCAGGGAGTACTCGCCCGCAGCCAGTTGGATGCTGCCGGCCTGCGCCGGAGCGGAAAGGATGATGTCGTAGGATTTAGCGCTCGCGATGCCAGCCAGAGCCAGGGTTCCGATGAGAAGTAGCGATTTCGATGTCATTTTTAGTTTCTCCTTGTTGCGAACCGGAGTCGCTTTCGCTTATGTTGGCTCGCAATTATAGAGGTGCTCCGCGCCGGCGATAGGTGACTACCACCGAGGGGGTATATGCGGCCCCGGCGATTGGGTAGGCCGTCGCGCGTTTGCGCTGCTAGACTGGGGCATGCGTCTTTTTCCCTTTGTTTTCATGGTGGCAACCGGTCTTTGCGCACAGCCCAAGGCGAGCCTGCGTTTCGAGGTTTTCTGGGCGAAACCGCTCGATGGCCATCTGGTTCTGATCATTTCCACAAACAACTCCCAGGAGCCGCGCATGGCCGTGAGCGAGGGGCTTAACACGCAGCAGGTCTTCGGGGCTGACGTTACCGCCGCTCGCAGCGCGGTGATCGATGGTTCGACGCTCGGCTATCCGCACGACACGCTTAGCCAGGTTCCTGCCGGCGACTACACTGTGCAGGCTGTCTTGAACGTGTACGAAACCTTCCATCGCTCCGATGGCCGCACCCTCAAGCTTCCGATGGACCAGGGCGAAGGCCAGCACTGGAACCGCAAGCCCGGCAACCTCTATAGCGAGCCCGCCAAAGTTCACGTGGACCCGGCATCCTCGGCGCCGGTACGCATCGAGCTCACCAAGACCATCGCTGCCATCGAGCCGCCCAAAGATACGAAATTCATCAAGCATGTACGCATCGAGAGTAAGCTGTTGAGCGCGTTCTGGGGAAGGCCCATGTATCTGGGAGCGGTGGTTCTGTTGCCCGATGGATTCGACGAACACCCCGACGCGCGCTATCCAACGCTCTATTATCAGGGCCATTACCAGCAGACCTTCACCGCGTTCCGTACCGAACCGCCATCCGGCGGCGGTGGTGGACGCGGCGGCGGCGAGTACCCCTACAAGCTCTACCAGGATTGGACCAGCGGCCGCCTGCCGCGCATGCTCATCGTAATCACACAGGACGCCAACCCGTTCTATGACGATTCTTACGCCGTCAATTCAGCCAACCTGGGGCCGTATGGAGATGCCCTCACTCAAGAGTTGTATCCCTACGTAGAGAAACAATTTCGCGGCATGGGCGAACCTTGGGCGCGCACGGCCTACGGCGGGAGTACCGGCGGTTGGCGCGCGCTGGCCCTGCAGGTCCTATATCCCGATTTCTTCAACGGCGCCTGGGTCTTCTGCCCCGATCCGATCGATTTCCACGCCTACGCCATGGTGGATCTATACAAGGACGACAACGCTTTCTTCGCCAAGAGCCAGTGGAAGCGCGTTCCCATCCCCATGATGCGCGAGTCGAGCGGCGTGATCAGCTCCGATATGGACGACGCCATTCGCTTCGAGCTGGTGCTGGGTACGCGCGGGCGCTCGGCCGAGCAGTTCGATATCTGGCAAGCGGTTTACAGTCCCGTGGGCGAAGATGGTTACCCGGCGCTCATCATCGACCCGCGCACCGGCGGCATCGATCACAAAGTTGCCGAGTATTGGAAAGAGCACTACGACCTCGACTACATCATGCAGCGCGATTGGAAAACGCTCGGCCCGAAATTGACCGGCAAGCTGCACTTCGCCGTGGGCGAGTTGGACACCTACTATCTGGAGCGCGCGGTACATTTGACGCAGCAGTTTCTCGATTCGACGCGCGAGCCGGGCAAAGGACCTTTCGCCGATGCCAGCTTCGACTTCGGCCCCGGGCGTCCGCACGGCTACAGCGGCGACATATTCCTGCCGGCCACGGTTGCCGGCGGGACCTTGCACCAACGGATGATGCCGGTGATGATGGACCGCATGCTGAAGACTGCGCCGGCGGGTGCGGATATCAAGAGCTGGAGATATTAAAACCGGTGGCTTCCGCTAAAAACCTTTCCCGCTGCGCCTGGGCCGAAGGCGATCCGTTGATGACGGCCTATCATGACGCCGAGTGGGGCAGCCCTTTGCGCGATAGCCGCGCATTGTGGGAGATGCTGATGCTCGAAGGATTCCAGGCGGGCCTATCGTGGCGCACCATCTTGCATCGGCGGCAAGGCTTTCGGGCGGCGTTCCGCGGGTTCGAGCCGGAGGCGGTGGCGAAATTCGATGCGGCGGATATTGGGCGGCTGATGGCGGACGCCGGCATTATCCGGTCGCGCGCCAAAATCGAGGCCACGATCGGTGGCGCCCGCGCTTATCTGGCAATGCAGTCGGCCGGCGAGGATTTCGCTTCGTTTGCTTGGGGGATGGCGGGCGGACGTCCGATCCAGGGCGATGGGTTCACCGTTCCCACTAGCACGCCCCTATCCCACGACATTTCGGCGGCGCTGAAAAAGCGCGGCTTCAAATTCGTGGGGCCGGTGATTGTTTATGCGTGGATGCAGTCGGTGGGGATAGTCAACGATCACGCTGTGAAGTGTTTCCGCCGGCGGGCTGTTAGGGAAGCGGCGGGAGCGAAGCGCCGCTAGCCCTGCAGGAAGTGTGCTACCATGGCCATGTGAAATAACATGGCCACGGTAAATACCATGAGAAGGGATTCTATGCCAATCGCCGAGCGTGTCGCCGCCGAGGGCGAGTTCGAGAAAATCGTCAAAGACGCTTTCCGGAAAGCCGGCTGGCGAGTTCGCAGAGAGTTGCCTGCCGGCGAAATGGCCGATCTCATCCTCGATGCGAAAGGGAAAACCTATGTCGTCGAACTGAAGGCTTCGTCCGAGGGGCGCCGTGACCGGCTGATTCCCCTCCTCTCCCAAGCCGTCCTCGAAGCCCGCGGATATGCCCAGCACCTATCGGAACCTGCCGTGCCCGTTGCGATCGTTGCTGCCAAACATATTCCCGCATCCGTCGCGGCGCAGATCAAGCAGTTTGGCGCACGCTACGCCCCAGACGCCGGGGTTGGGGTAATCGACTCCGAGGGGTTCCGCTCGTTTGCCGGCCACGGCTTAGAGAAATTAGATGCGAAGCCGCCGCGCCGCGCGGATCGCGACATGGCTTTTCCGCAACGTCTGCCCGACCTCTTCTCGGATCTGAATCAGTGGATGCTAAAGATACTCCTGGGGCAACGTCTCCCTGAGTCGCTCATTTCAGTCCCAAGGGAGCCGATTCGGAACGCATTTCACCTTGCCGAGATCGCGCATGTATCCGTTATGAGCGCATCGAGGTTCGTGAACCAACTTGTGAACCAGGGGTTCCTGGATGAAGGCGAGGCCCCGCTGCAGATCGTCCGCATTGAAGATCTGCTCGATCTCTGGGTCTCGGCCAACCGCCAGGCGGTGAGAGAGATGCCCGCTCACTGGATCATCAAGGCTGGGCCGCATCAATTGCAATCGGTACTGCGTAAGTATCCATCGCCGAGCGATCCGGTCAGCATTCCTCGATGCTGCTTAGGTCTCTTCGCCGCGGCGGATGCATTGGGGTCGGGGTTCGTCCAGGGCGTGCCGCCGCACCTTTACCTGGGAAGCCTTACGCTCGATGCGCAAAGGCGGCTCGAACTCGAAGTCGCGCGCCCCGATCAGCACGCCGACGTCTATCTCCGCATACCGGACAACCGAGAGGCTATTTTTCGCGCCAGCGTAGTGCGGGACGGTATCCCTGTGTCGGATGTCCTGCAAGTGTGGCTTGACGTCTCCAACCATCCGGCGCGAGGCCGGGAACAGGCACGCGAGATTTGGCGGCGCGTTCTCAAGCCGCTATTCGGAAAGCGGCCATGACTGATGCTCCGGATGCGGGACCGTTCAAACGGCTTATATCCGCGCTCGGACCCTGGCTCGACCAAATCGTAATCGTCGGCGGTTGGGCGCACCAACTCTATCGCTTGCATCCCAGCGGGCACCGGTTGGATCATCCGCCTTTGACCACCCTGGACACCCGATATCGCCATACCTGCAAAGTTGCTAGTGGCCATCAAATGGTACCCTGACGATTCCCATCAAGCCTGGGTCGGTCTGACCAGCAGTCGGAGCATAGCGGCCATCCGGCTCCCTGACAAGAAAGAGCAGATATGAGCTACGTTTCGACATGTCCGTTGGGTCGAAAAAGACCAAGACCGGCCCGTCCATGGCGACGGTGGAGGAGGCCTCGCGGTAATGGTGCAAGACAAAAGATTGAATGCTTTTCTCTCCCTTTAGGACAGCGGAAACCTCGAACGGAGTTTGAACGCCGATGGATTCTATTGGGCTCTTTGTGCCGTCCGGATGTTGGGTAAAGATATTTGGGAAGAAGGACTTTTCATTGGTGTCGGTTGTCTTGACCGTCGGCGCGGCGATTACTACCAAATCAGACCGGTCGAGGAGCTCTTGATAAGTGACTTTCGCCATCACGCGCGCATTTGACCAGGACGCCCCGCAGCACGCGATGCCTACTGTAATGAGAGCTGGTCCAGACGTTTTCATGAGACCTCCCCGACTATAGATTCCGATCAGAGCGGCGGCCCTGCAGGACTCGTTTTACACTACGCCCTTCAGCCCCGCATCCCAGCGCTGGTTCGATTTCACCAGTTCGTCCCAAGACATTTCCCGTCCGCGATACGCCGCTTCACGCCCCAGCATGGCCGTCAGTGCTGTTTCCACCCCCGCGGCGGCCTGACTGTGAAACTGGCCGCTCACGATGCTTTGAATGAATGCCTTCTGTTTTTCGGAATCGGCGTCGGCGAGATTGTCCGTGAACGATCCGCTGGCGGAAAATTGTCCCGCGCGCTGCGTCTCGCTGCCTGCCCAGGTCCACGCTGCGTCGCCCGTAATCCCCAGCGTGCCCGAGTAAGGCGATTGCGAAAGGCCCTTCGTGCCGAAGAAGCTTTCGCTGACGTCGAACTGGCCCTTGCCGAATTGGGTCGAGCTGAAACTCACGTGCACGCCGTTCGCATAATAGAAAATCACGTCGAAATGCGAATAGATATCTTCGCCTTCGGCCGCGCGGCCATTGCGGCCACCCGTCCCAACAGCCCGGACGGGATGAGCACCCAGCACCCAATTGCAAATATCGATGGCGTGGATGTTCTGCTCCACGATAATGTCGCCCGATAGCACGCGGTCCTGCAGCCAGTGGCGGATGCGTAGCTCTTGCCCGGCGGCGCCGGGATATTCGGCGTAATTCGGCAGCGGGCAGTAATAATGCGCCGCGCCGCAGGCGATCTCGCCCAAGGCGCCCTCATGGATCCGCCTTACCAGCTCGACGAACGGCGGTGCGGACCGAATCTGGAAGCCCACGTCGAGGCTCAACCGCCCTTCCGCCTTCTTGCCAATCTCAAGCACATGCTTGGCGCCGGCGACATCCACCGCGACCGGCTTCTCGCAATAGACATGTTTGCCCGCGGCTACCACGGCCGCCAGATGCTCAGGATGAAAATACGCTGGCGTGGCGATCACGATGGCATCCATGTCTTTCGATTCCGCCATCTGCCGGTAGGCCTTGGGACCTACGAACGTCGTGGCGGCATCCGGGTAGCGCTGGCGCATTTTGTCGAGCTTGTCCTGGTACAGATCGCCCAGCGCGAGGATGCGGGCATCCGTGTGCTTGGTGATGTTCGCCGCGTGCGTGCCGCCGCGATTGCCGCAACCGAGCAATCCCACGCGCACCGCGGAATTAGCCGCGGAGCCGCGCACCGTTTCCGGCTTCAAAATGGAAAACGCGCCTAGCGCGGCCGCCGATTGCAAGAACTTGCGCCGATCGCTCATGCTTTCATCCAATCAGTTTTTCGAGGTATGCCTTCGCAGCCAGTATATCGGCAGTCTGCTTCTCGCCGCGAATCTCGCGCTCGATGGTCAGTGGATTAGAGTAGCCCGCAGCCTTGAGTTTGGGGATGAGCGCCGGCCAGTTCACCACTCCCTGCCCGATGGGGACCTCCGCGCCGAGTTGCTTCGTATCCGTGGGATACAAGCCGTCTTTGGCGTGCACGCCCTGAATATATGGCCCCAGCGTGGCTACCGCGTCTACCGGATTCGCCTTGCCGTACATCACCAGATTGGCGGCGTCGAAATTCACCCCCACATTCCCTGTGGCCACGTCGCGAATGGCGCGCACCAGCGTAATCGGCGTCTCCTGCCCGGTTTCACAACGCAGATTCTGGCCGTTGGCTTTGCAATACTCGGCCACTTCGCGAATGGCTTCGACGGTCTCTTTGTATAACGCGTCGTTGGGATTCTCGGGGATAAAGCCACAGTGCCCCTGCACCGCTGGAATGCCGGCCTTTTTGGCGAAATCCGAAACCGCCTTCATGTGCGCGATCCGCGCGCTGCGGGATCCGCGCGGAACCAGGCCGATGGTCAGCGGACCATCGTAAAAGTTATAAATCTCCGGGCCCGGGCCGCCGGCAACGGCCGATGTGGCCTCTACCGAATAGCGTTGCAGGGCATCGCGCAACTTCGCCAGCGTCTCGTCGCCGGTGGCGCTGACGGATACCTGACAGGTGGGAAATCCCAGCTCGTGGACGCGGCGGATGGCGGCATCCGGATCGGGCGAAATGCCGATGATCACACCCAATCGCATCTTGGGTTGCGCCGTCGCTGGATATGCCGCGGCCGCCATTACGGTCTGGAGTAAACGCCGCCGGTTCATGCTGGCCATTCCTTGTCGATTGTACTCTTAAGTGGGGCAGGCAATCCTGCCTGCAGCCGCCTTTCAGGCGGCTCTGGTGGGGCACGCTTTAGCCTGCCACGCCGTGCCGCGAGAGCGGCACATAGCCGGCTAAAAGCCGGCTGCAGCCACGATTGGCTGCCCCACTGATCGGTTATGTTAAATCATGGAACGGGCGCTCGACGCACGCCGGCTTGCCAATGAGATCGCCGCCAGGCTAGCCGATTTACCCAGCCGGACCACTCCCATAGTTCGATCCGTTCGGCGCGAGTATTCTCGCTTGTTGGCGAAAGCGCCGCCCGATCTGGTCATCCGGACGGCGCTTGATTTGGCGAACCGATCCGATTTAACCTGCCGGTGGTTTGCCTACGAAATCGTCGATCAGCACAAAGCCGCTTTTGCCAGCCTCACCACCGGCCAACTGCTGAAACTCGGCAAAGGCATCGACAGTTGGGCTGCGGTCGATACCTTCGCGTGCTATCTTTCCGGGCCGTCGTGGCGGGATGGGCGCCTTTCGAGCGCGGTCATTCACGGGTGGGCTGGAAACGCCGATCACTGGTGGCGCCGCGCCGCGCTGGTCAGCACCGTTGCATTGAGCCGGCGCGGTGAGACGCAGGATATTCGCGAGGCAATCAAAATCTGCACGCTGGCGGTTTCCGACCGTCACGATATGGTAGTCAAGGCGCTGTCCTGGGCGTTGCGCGAGGTTGCCAAGAAACATCCGGACGAAGCGCGGAGATTCCTCGCGCGTCACAGGGAGGGGTTGGCGCCGCGAGCGATCCGCGAAGTCCAAAACAAGCTTGCGACCGGCTTGAAGAATCCAAGGAGGGCAAGCTAAAAAAGCATGCTACACCTAGTCAAACAGCAAGGGCATCTGCTCGTCGAATTCGCAGGCGCGGTGGTAATCAAGATGGCGGGCTTCATCGGCGCGGTCCCATGAATGCAAAATCCACACCCTCTCGCGGGCAGATTCGTCCAGGGCTTTGCGGTCTTCGCGCAACTCGGCGGCCGCATGCCATTGCTGCATCATTTCGTAACACTCGGCGATGCGGCCTGCGTCGCGGGTAAGGCGTCGGCCCAGGCGGACGAGGCGGCAGAATTCGGACCAATCGCCAACCGGGCCGCGCAGAGCGCGCTGAATACCGCGGATCGATTCGTCATCCGGTTCGGTTACCGGGCCGGGAACCATCAGCGTCGACGTACGGCCTGCGAACGGAAGCACGGACCCGCGAAGATCTTTCAGCAAGATAAGGAAGCGGCGCTCGGCGCAAAACTCCTGAAGATGCGCCAGATTCGACTCCGCATCGCCTTCCAGCCGCAAACCGAACTGCGCCGCCAGATCGCCGGTTAGCGCGGCAAGGCTGCGCTGGCCGCAATCGATGGAGAGGACCGCATCGAAATCCTGCTGAAAAGCGTGGATGAATCGTTCCGCGACGCCGCTATCGGCGACCTGTTCCGTTCCCGGGCGATCGGCAATGGCGATGCCGAGTACTTCCAGATCGGGATCGCGCGGCGCCGCGGCGTGCGGCGGCGGCATGTGACCTCGCACCCAACGCTTGATCGCGCGCAGGGCCGTGACGTCGAACATCGGCGCCAGTACGCGCGGCGGAATACAATCGTCGCACTTCACGAAGGCGATGCGCAGACCTTCAGCCGCGGGCTCGTTGACCAACGCGTCTTCCCATTGCGCGCGCGGCCAGCGGGAGGGCAGCGAAGCGCGCGAGAAGAGCACCAGCGCCATTTCGGAAGCTTGCGCTTGCCGGGCTTTTTCCGCCAGATCTTCGGTAGGCAGCATCTCTCCGGCATCCAGCAGGATGCGCACATCGGCGCCGCGATCGATAAAAACGGCGATACGCTCCGCGAGTTCGCGGTCAGCCGGCGCGAAACACAGGAACAGGGTTGGGGTCAGAGCTTGCACGCCAACGTCAAACCATCGCCCAGAGGGACCAGGCTGATGGCCACCCGGGAGTCGCTGTGGAGTTTGCGGTTGAAGGCGCGAATGGCCTCCGTATCTACGTCGGTCGCGGCGGGATCGATGGGGCTGCCACCCCACAGCACATTGTCGACGGCGATCAAGCCGCCGGGCCGGATCAACTGGAGAGCGCGCTCGTAATAGTTCGAGTAGTTCTTCTTGTCGGCGTCGATGAAAGCGAAATCAAAGGCGCCGGATTGTCCATCGGCGATGAAGCCGTCGAGCGTTTCGAGGGCGGGGCCGAGGTGCAGATCCACGCGGTCTTCCACGCCGGCGGCGCGCCAGGTTTGCCGCGCACGCGCGGTGAATTCCTCGCTCACATCGCAGGCTACTACTTTGCCGCCTGGGGGCAGCGCGAGCGCAACCCAGGTGGAACTGTAGCCCATGAAGACGCCCACTTCAAGCGTCTTCCTGGCGCCGGTGATCCGGGCCAGCAGATGCAGAAGCTGGCCCTGCTCGGGCGCGGTCTGCATGCTTGCCTGAGGATGGCTCTCGTTTTCTTCGCGCAGGCGTTGCAGCGCTTCGGGCTCGCGGATAGTGATGGAGCGTATGTATCGATCGAGTTCGTCGCTGATGGGAAGGTTGGCTCGGGACATGGAGAATCCATGATTTTACCCCGCCGCGAACATGCATACGGCCGC
>Ga0302326_10017768_pt1 | contig 14796 bp, 11 predicted proteins | sample Palsa_T0_3_FD_202264 | JGI IMG/M metagenome (GOLD analysis project Ga0302326, IMG submission 202264) | Peat permafrost microbial communities from Stordalen Mire near Abisko, Sweden - Palsa_T0_3 | ecosystem: Environmental > Terrestrial > Soil > Palsa > Peat permafrost | place: Sweden: Abisko... | reverse complement strand
GGCCAGCCCTGCGCCTTCTCCGACTGCACCCATACTCACGAACCAGACTGCGGCGTCAAGCAAGCGGTAGTATCCGGTGCAATATCAAAAGCCCGCTACGAAAGCTATGCCCGCATTCGAGCGTCGCTTGAGACTTAGCGTGCGACTTAGCGCGCCGCATGGGCGGTCCTGCCGATGCCCGACACCTGGGGGCATGCGGAATATCCGGCGATTGCAGCGGTGCGCGGCTCCGTAGAGGCGGGACGCTCGCTTCCTTGCGGTCGCGGTTCGGAGCGTGTCGGACACGGCTTGCGCTCCTTATATGTACGCTTGGGACAGAAACATCGTCGAGGTTGTACTTAAATCGGGGAATGAGTATCCTGTCACCCCATTTGCTGCTCTACCTCCAAACCCACGCTATAATAGTGCTAGAAGGTCCCCAGGCTCACTCTTATGACCAGCCGTATCAAATTATTCGTCGCCTCCACTTCCACCTGCCTCGTCTTCGTGCTCCTGTTTGGAGCCATGCGCGGCAAGAGCGCCTCACCCGAGGATACCTACCGGCACCTGGCCGTTTACACCGAAGTGCTCTCGCGCATCAAGAGCGATTACGTGGAAGAACCCGACATGAAGAGCGTCACGCTCGGCGCCGTCAACGGATTGCTCGAATCCATCGACCCGTACGCCAGCTACCTCAATGCCGATCAGTACAAGCAATGGCTGAAGAGTAAGGATCAGCATAAAGCGGGCGTCGGCCTGGTGCTCTCGAAGAAATACGGATACATCGGCGTGGTGGATGCCATCCCCGGTTCGCCAGCCAATAAAGCCGGACTTACTACCACGGATGTTCTGGAAACCATCAACGGAGTCGCCACGCGCGACATGCCGCTGGCCTTCGCTCAAATCCTGTTGGAAGGCGATCCCGGCAGCACGGTCGAAGTGGGGGTGCTGCGCTTCCGCAAGCCCGAGCCGCAAAAAATCACATTGACCCGCGCCTTCATCGAATATCCGGCGGTGACCGCCAAGATGCTGCCGGATCAGGTGGGCCTCATCGTTGTGCCGAGCCTGGAAGGCCGCAACTTGAAAGATGTCGCCGCGAAAGTCCAGGAATTGGAGAAGCAGGGCGCGAAGAAATTGGTTCTCGATCTGCGCCACTGCGCCACGGGCGGCCCCGAAGATGGCACCAAGCTCGCGAACCTGTTCCTGGACAAAGGGCTGATCACGTACATTGAAGGCCAAAAGGTGCAGCGCCAAGACATCAATGCCGATGCAGCCGCCGATATCACGCATCTTCCGCTGGTTGTGATGGTCAACCGCGGCACCGCCGATGGCGCCGAAGTGGCCGCCGCCGCGCTGCTGGATGACAAGCGCGCTGAAGTGGTGGGCGAGCGGACCTACGGCGACGCAGCCGTGCGGAAAGCGGTCACCATGGACGATGGTTCCGCTGTCATCCTCTCGGTGGCCAAATATTTTTCCCCCAGCGGAAAAGCCATTCAGGATACCGGCGTCACCCCTTCGGTGCCGATGGTCGAAACCGATTCAACATCGCTCGATGACGACGGAAATCCCGTAACCGCTGAACCGGAACAGAAACCCGGCGACGACACAGTTCTGAAGAAGGCCATCGAAGTGGTCAACAAAGGTAAGAGCGATATCGCCTCGGCCAAAAAGCCGGGCGGCCGCTAGGATCAATCCATGCCGCGCTACGAGTACAAATGCGAAGGCTGCGGCGAACATTTCGAGCTGTCACAGAAGTTCGCCGATGAGCCGCTCACGGTTCACGACAAGTGCGGCGGCCGCGTGGAGCGCCTGATCTCGGTTCCCGCCCTGCAATTTAAAGGCTCCGGCTTTTACGTAAACGATTACGCCAAAGGCGGCAACGGCGGTTCGAAGAAAAGCGAAAGTGATTCCAAATCGGAGTCGAAATCGGAATCAAAATCAGAATCGAAATCGGAATCGAAGTCCGCCGACACGGCCGCCAAGTCCGACACCAAAACAACAGAATCCAAGCCGGCCTCAACCTCCAGCGACAAATCGAAGTCCGACTAGCCGCCAACCACCCACCACCCCGGCGCCGCGCTAGATTAGAAGCATGACCACCAGACGGCATTTCCTTGTCGCATCCGCCGCCGCGCCCTTACTCGCCCAGGTGAAGCCCCGCTCCCCCAACGACACCATTCAGATCGCCATCATCGGCGCGGGCGGCATGGGCTCGGAAGATGTCAGATCTTCCATCGCCGCCGGCTCAAAGTTAGTAGCCGCCAGCGATATTTACCAGGGCCGCCTCACCCGCATGCGCGAGATCCACGGTCAGGATCTCTTCATCACGCGCGATTACCGGGAAGTTCTGGCGCGGCCCGACATAGACGCCGTTATCGTCGCCACGCCCGACCATTGGCACCAGAAAATCGCCATCGACGCCATGAACGCCGGCAAGGACGTGTACTCGGAAAAGCCCATGGTGCAGCACGTCGAGGACGGCAAGCCACTCATCGAAACGGAGAAAAAGACTGGACGCATCATTCAAATCGGCAGCCAGCGCGTGAGCTCCATCGTCTACAAAAAAGCCCAGGAGCTGATGCGGGCCGGCGCCATCGGCCAGCCCAACATGGTGGAAGCCTGGTGGGACCGCAACGACGCCATCGGCGCCTGGCAATATTCCATCCCGCCCGACGCCACTCCCGAGAATATCGATTGGGACCGCTTCCTGGGCCGCGCTCCCAAAGTGCCCTTCGAGCCTCGGCGATTGTTCCGCTGGCGCTGCTATCGCGATTACGGCACCGGCGTGGCAGGCGATCTCTTCGTTCATCTTTTTTCCGGAATGCACTTCGTCATGGGCGCCATCGGACCCACGCGCGTCTACGCCACCGGCGGATTACGCTTCTGGAAAGACGGGCGTGATGTACCGGACGTCCTGCTGGGCATGTACGATTACCCCGAGACCGCGCAGCATCCTGCATTCAACCTGGCGCTGCGCGTGAATTTCGTGGATGGCGGAAGCGAAAGCTCCGGCTTCCGCTTCATCGGCGCCGAAGGCACTCTGACCATCGGCGACGGCGTCACAGTTTCCAAGACTCCACGCGAAACCGAGCCCGGCTACACCATCGACACATTTCCGAAAGCGGTGCAGGACCAATTTCTCAAGAAATACTTCGAGCAGTATCCGCGCAGCACCCCCACAGCCGACGCCATCCGCCCGCAAGTGGAAGACAAGTTCCTCCCGCCACACGGCTACAGCGACCATCTGGATCATCACAAAAACTTCCTGGCCTCGGTCCGCAGCCGCAAGCCGGTAGTGGAAAACAGCACATTCGGATTTCGCGCCGCCGGCCCCGCCCTGCTCTCGAACATCAGCTACTTCGAAAAACGCATCTGCGAATGGGACCCAGAGTCCATGACGCTAAAAAGCTGACGCGCAGCGAACCAGAAGCCAGAAACGAGAAACGATTTTATGGATACCATCCAAATTGCGTTGATAGGCGCGGGCGGCATGGGTATGGGCGACACGCGTTACGCCGTATCGCTCGCGGGCGTAAAGTTAGTCGCCGTGTGCGACGTCTACGACGGCCGCCTAGCGCGCGCCAAAGAACAGTGGGGGCGCGACCTCTACACCACGCGCGATTATCGCGAAGTGCTGGCTCGCAGGGACGTCGACGCAGTGATCGTCGCAACGCCCGATCATTGGCACCAGCGCATTACCGTGGACGCGCTGAACGCGGGCAAAGACGTGTACTGCGAGAAGCCCATGGTGCACTCCATCGACGAAGGCGCGGCCATGATTGAGGCTCAGCAGCGCACCGGCCGCACCTTGCAGATCGGCAGCCAGTACGTCAGCTCCCTGATGTATCAAAAAGCCAAGGAGCTGCTCGCCGCCGGCGCTATCGGCGAGTTGAACATGGTGGAAGCCTGGCTGGACCGCAACACCGCCATCGGCGCGTGGCAATATTCCATCCCACCCGATGCATCCCCAGCCACCATCGATTGGGACCGTTTCCTCGGCAGCGCACCCCAGCGGCCCTTCCAGCCGATTCGCATGTTCCGCTGGCGCAATTATCGCGACTATGGAACCGGTGTGGCCGGCGATCTGTTTGTGCACCTGCTCTCCGGTCTCCACTTCGCAACAGGTTCGAAAGGTCCGTCACGCGTCTACGCGACAGGCGGCTTGCGCTTCTGGAATGACGGGCGCGATGTGCCGGACGTGATGCTGGCGCTGCTGGATTATCCCGGCTTCACCGTCCAGTTGAAAGTGAATTTCGAAAGCGGGACTCCCGACGAATCCTTCGGCGTCAAATTCATCGGCAGCGAAGGAACCATGACCGCCGGTTTCGATGAGCTCAAGCTCTCGCGCACTCCGCGTGCAACCGAACCGGGCTACACCATCGATACTTTCCCGGAGGCCGTGCAAAAGAAGTTCCTGGAGGGCTATCGCAAACAGTATCCAATCACGCACGCAAGCGCCGACAGCCTGCGTCCCAACAAAGAGGATGTCTACACGCCGCCCGAAGGTTTCGACGCCCACCTGGAACATCACCGCGTTTTCTACGAAGCAGTGCGCGCAAAGAAGCCCTCGGTAGAAGATGCGGTGTTCGGCCTGCGCGCGGCAGGCCCAGCGCTACTGACGAACGTCAGTTACTTCGAAAAGCGCGTCTGCACCTGGGATCCCGAGAAGCTGGTTTCGTAGCGCACGCGCCAAGCGCGCGCCACGTCTACCGAACCGCGACCGTAAGGGAGTCGGTGCTGTTCGCTTTTCCACGCGCCGTCAGCCTTCTCGACCATTTCCGCTCGAACGAAATCTCGCAAGCATAGTTGACCAGCGTCACCACCGGCACAACCGGCAGCAGCAAAGGCGCGAGCAGCGCCATCCAGGGATGCTCACCTACCAACGCGAACCCAATCCGCGTCACGGCGCTGGTCAGCTTGAGGACGTTCCCGGATACCCCGTGCGTTTGCGCGTGGCCATGCCGTAGCCCGTCGAGAAAGCCCCGAACCCCGCCGGCGGCAGGAACGTCCGTGTAGGTTTCACCAAGCGCGGCCAGCGTATGGGCATCGCTGCCCCCCACCACGGCTTTTCGCCAATCGCGTGCCAGCAAGGCCGCGGTGGAATTGTTGATTCGGGGTATTTGTCCATTCAGCGTCTCCAGGGCGGGAAAGAGTTCTTGAAAAAGCAGAAAATCCGAATCCGTGCGGCGGCCCGTCAGGCTGGAAAATACGTGGTTGATGCTGAAGAAAATCTTGCGCTCGTCGAGATAAGCCGCCAGCGCCGGCACGTCCTTGCGCCGCCGCTGCAGTTCCACGTGGTCGCGCTCGTGGATGCCATACACGCCAACGTGGATCTCGGTGCCGCTGGGAGTGACGCAGGTAACTTCTTCGCTCAGGAAGAAATCGGGATAGCGGCGCAGTTGCTCCGCTGCATCGATGGAATCATGATCCGTCACCGTTACCAGATGCATGCCGCGTCGCTTCAGGGTCTGGTAAACCGCCTCGGGATGGCTGTAACTCTCGCGGCAAATTCGGCTTAGCAGGGGGATGGTGCACATGCCCGAATGCCGCGTATGAACATGCAAATCGCACCGCATGCCCCTTTGTAGCCCGGATCGCGTTACAATCCGGTGACTTGTGGAAAAAACATTCGTGACAATGTATGTTTTTTACTGCTTTACCCGCGTCACGTCCACCTTGGCGGTCATCTTTTCACCATTTATCTCGCCCTGGGCGTTGCCTTTGATGTGATCTTCGGCCAGAGCCAGGTCGAAAGTCAGCAGATTGCCGTCCTCCAGCACCACCTCGAGCGCGATCTTATCGCCCTCCATCTTGCCGGTCTTAATGTCCATCTGATGTTCTTCATTTGGACCGGCGGTGCCGCTGATCTTGTTGCCGTCTTGTTTGAGATTGAGGAAAGCCGTTTCGGCCTTGGTTTCGCCATCGGGCCCGGTTATATCGAAGCTGCCGGACCATTTCCCGGATACGTCGGCGAACAGGCTGACCGCGGAAAGCAGCAGACAACACACGGTTCTTTTCATGCAGAGGGATACGGCGCCCGCCCCGCTGATGTTCCCTCTTTCGCGAACACCGCCGCCCCTGCTTTGCCCAAATAACGTTTCAGCAATACTAGCTGAACCGTGGGGACATTCAGTATAATCGTGCTTTATGAAGACGATTCAAATCAGCATCCTCCTTTGCTCCAGCCTGTTGCTTCAGGCGCAGTCTAAAGCTGGGGCGGGCAAAGAACCCCCCCGCGGTCCCACCGCGCATCCCTCTCTCTTAAACCCGGCTACTCTTAGGGCCCAGGCGCCCCCGGTCTTCAAGGCGCAGTTCACCACAACGAAAGGCGATTTCGTAGTGGAAGTGCATCGCGACTGGTCGCCCAACGGCGCGGATCGCTTCTATAATCTGGTCAAGAACGGATTCTTCGACGGCGCCGAGTTCTTTCGCGTGGTGCCCAATTTCATGGTGCAGTTCGGTATTTCCGGCAACCCGAAAATCGCCGCCGCCTGGGCCCATCAAAACCTGCGGGACGATCCGGTGAAGAGCGGCAATAAGCGAGGCCGAATCACGTTCGCCATGGCAGGGCCCAACACGCGTACCACGCAGGTGTTCATTAATTTCAGAGACAACAGCAATCTGGACAGCCAGGGCTTCGCGTCATTCGGCGAAGTGACAGAAGGGATGGACGTCGTCGACAAGCTCTACAGCGGCTATGGCGACATGCAGGAAATGGGCGGCCATGGTCCTTCGCCGGGCAAGATCGAGACGGAAGGCAACGTTTATCTCGACAAAAACTTCTCGCAGCTGGACAAGATCAAGACCGCCAAGATCCTGCCCTAACCGAGCAACAGATTAACTGAACAACCGATCAACGGGCTGGCTTGTCCAGCCCAACCTCAAAGAACAGGACGTCTTTCCCGGTGGCGGCCACTTTGATTCCAGTAAGATAAAACTTCGCTCCCGGCCGATGCTCAGTCTGGAAGTAGAAAAACCCATTGGCCGACTCGTGCGGCGGAATCATCTTGGCCGCAAAGGCGCGTCCCTCAATTTCCCAGGCGCTCAACGGATTCTTGTGCTTGCGCAACTTCGGTAGTGGGCTGCCATTGCCCATGGAGGGCTGCTTGGTTGGACCGCCCAGCGTCTGCACCTCCTCCGCCGGTGTGGCTTCCACCCGGCGACTGCCGGCGCCGGTGTACTCCACATCCACATGGTCTAACTTTAGAGCCTGGTCCGTGTCATTCTGTATGATGACCAGAACGGGCAGAACGCCATATTTATTCGGGTCCAATTTCCCAAATGCCGTGTGAGCCAGTTCTTCAGTATCATAAGCAGCCGCTGCCAGGGTCACTTTGTCGTTGGTCTCATGGTTTGGATAGGACGAAACCGGGCCAGGCAAAAACTTCGTCTCATCCTTCTTATCCGCTGAGGCCAGCAAGGCGGCCATGAACAGAATCAGGCAAATCGAAAGCGCTCTCATTTATTTCCTCTATTGGGCCTGCCGGGTAATTGCTTTCCCGCTGCTTGTATTCTATTTCGTTTATCGAGGTGCGCGCGACTTGCGTTATTTGCGGCACTTCCCCGAACGGCTGGGCGGCGAACCCATATCTTCTCCTGCGACGCCTTCCGGCGGCATCTGGTTGCATGCCGTTTCGGTTGGGGAAGTAATCTCCAGCGCGGCAGTGCTCCGGGAATTGCGGGAGCGTTCCCCAGGACTTCCCTTGTATGTGTCGATGACGACGCTGGCCGGCCGCGAGGTGGCGAAAGACAAGCTGGGCGGCCTGGCGGATCGCGTGTTTTATGCGCCCATCGACTATGCGTTCGCCGTCCGAAGAGTGCTGCGCAGAATCCGCCCCAGCGTAGTGGTGGTTCTCGAAACCGAAATCTGGCCTGTGCTGTACCGCGAAGCCAAGCGCGCCGGAGCCAGCCTGGTAATCGTAAACGGACGCATCTCCAGCCGCGCTTTCTCCAGTTATCGCAGTTGGAGCGTCTTTTTCAAGCAAGTGCTGCAATGGCCTGATGCGATTTTCGCGCAGAGTGAGCCGGATCGCGAGCGCTACATCCAAATTGGCGCGCCTCCTGGGATCGTGAAGGTGCTCGGAAATCTGAAGTACGACGCCGTCCCGCCCCGCAGCGAGCGGCCGCAGCCGGTGCGGCAGGTGATGGAACAATTACGTCCAACCACCATCTGGATCGCCGCCAGCACCATGCCGGGGCGAGACAGCGAGGATGTCGACGAGGATCAGACCGTGATCGAAGCCTTCCAGCAACTGGCGCCGTCGCACCCTGGATTGTTCCTCATCCTGGCGCCGCGCAAACCCGAGCGCTTTGAAGTTGTGGAGCAGTTGCTCAGTGACTCCGGCGTTCGCTTCCAAGTCCGATCGCGCAGTACCATCGATCCCGAGTTGACCCTCCCCTGCGTATTGCTGCTGGATTCTATCGGCGAGCTGGCCGGGCTTTTTCCACTGGCCGACGTAGTTTTCATGGGTGGATCGCTGGCGCGCCGCGGCGGCCATAATCTGCTGGAGCCCGCCGCTTGCGGTTGCGCCATTGTAACCGGCCCCCATCTGGAAAATTTCGCGGCCATCGCCCAGGAGTTCCGCGAGCATTACGCCATGCTCGAAATCGGGGAGCCGAGCGAGTTGGCGCCGGCTATCGAAAAATTGATTGGCGACCCCGGCCTGCGCGAAGATCTAAGCGCCGGCGCTACCGAGCTGATCGCCAAACACCGCGGAGCTACCAAAAAAGCGGTGGCGGAAATCCTCAAATGGCAGGATCTGGCTGTCCCCCGCGCTATTCCTGGCGCCTGGTCGCGCCCCCTGCTCTGGGCGCTCTCCAAAATCTGGACCGCCGCTACCGAAGGAAAACGGCTGAAAGATACCTTGCGGGCGCGCCGTTTGAACACGCCCGTGATCAGCGTCGGCGGAATCGGCATGGGCGGCGCGGGCAAAACGCCCATGGTGGAATATCTGGCCGAGCGCGTCAAGGGTGCCGGTTTCCAGCCCGCCATCCTCACACGCGGCTACCGGCGCCGATCCATCGCGCGGCGCGTGGTGGTGCATGCGGGCGAAAAGGTTCCAGTGAGTTTGACCGGCGACGAAGCCCAGACCTTGATTCGCGCCGGGCACGCACATCTGGGAATCGGCGCGGATCGCGCGTGGACCGGACGCTTGTTGGAAGAAATGTACCAGCCGGGCGTGTTTCTACTGGATGACGGATTCCAACACTGGCGCCTGGCCCGCGATCTGGACATCGTCCTGATTGACGCTTTGAACCCGTTCTCCGGGGGCGCCGTTTTCCCCCTCGGCGGCCTGCGGGAGCCATTGAGCGCGCTCCGCCGCGCCGATGCCTTCGTCATCACTCGCACGGTGGAAGAGCGAGAGTATCGCGGCCTGCGCAACCATCTCAGCACGCTGAACACTCGCGCCCCAATCTTCCGCGCCATCGTCGAGCCGCTTTACTGGGTGAATGAAAGAACCCAGCAGCCCGGACACCCGCCCGAAGGTCCACTGGCAGCCTTCTGTGGACTGGCCAATCCGGCGAGCTTTTGGGAATCGCTCAAAACCCTCCGCATCCAACCGGCATTCACCTGGACTTTTGGCGATCACCACGGCTACCAGTGGACGGAGCTGCAGCGCCTGGCGCAACAAGCCCGCATCCACTCATCTTGCGTTCTTCTGACCACGGAAAAAGATGCAGCCAACCTGCCCGAGCGCGCCGGCGAAATCCTGATGAATGCGTCAGTGGAACTCTACTGGTTAAAAATCGGCATTCAGGTAGATGACGAGGCAGGCCTGATGGCATTGATAAAATCAAAACTAGTTACCGTCGCCGGTGCCAGAGGGAATTACAGGATAAAGAACCGAAACTGAGTAACGGAACAACCGAAGAACTGAGGAGGCAAAGCCGGCGAATTGTCCACGTTCCACGAAACTCAACTCGTTAACACCATCGGCCACTCGGCCGGCGCAATCATCTTCGGCATTTTCCTGTACCTGTTGCTGCGCGATCGTTCCGGCACGCGCCTGCGCGGGAGCTGGTTGTCGTTCGCGGCCGCAGGCCTGGCGTTTCTGTGGAATATCGGCGCACTCGCCGCCCTGATTGCTTCGACGCGAAATGCCAACGTCGCCGAAATAATCGTGTTCTTCTGCTTCGCCGTCCTCAGCCTGCTGCCGGCGGTGCTGCTGCATCTTTCACTCGATGGCAGCTTCGCGCCCGTGGTCGCCTCCGGGTATGGACTCAGCGCCATTGCCATCGGAATCCATTTTTGGGAGCTGCTGCATCCAGGACTCGATTATCAACGCCGCGCCATCATCCTGATCACCGTAGGCTTCGCTATCCTGACCGGCATCTCGGTGGCCGCGGTGGCGCTGCAGCAAGGCGCGAGCGATCGCCGGGCCAAAGCCTCCCGTATTTTCGGCGCCATGTGCGCGGCATTGGTGGCCATGTCCTTTGTTCATCTCGGGGCAAATCAGCCGCTGCACGCTTGGTCGAGTGAGTTGCTGCTGCATCATGCCGGCATCCCGCTGGCCTTGTTTGTTCTGCTGGGGGACTACCGCTTCGTATTGTTGGACGCGTTCGTCCGCTTCCTGGCGAATGTGCTGCTGGCGGCTCTATTGACCTTCGCCGTGATCCGCATCACGTTCCAATGGATCTCCATCGACCAGCGAGTCTCCGGCAATCCGCTGTACTCCGCGCTCTTATTGGTTGCCGTTTGCTTGCTTCTCATCGCATTCGCTGTGCTGCGCAGTCAGGTGCAGCAATGGCTCACCCGCGTGGTCTTCCGGCGGCCGGATCTCAACAAGGCTCTGCATGAGATGCAATCGCGCTCCGTGCTCTTCACCGATGAGGCCGGCTTCCTGGACTGGGCGGCGGGCGAGCTGGCGCAATTCATGCGGACCCGACGCGTCGAGATCATACCGGAAGGCCGCTTGAGCCACCTGCTGCGCCCGCCGGATCTGCTATTCCCCGTCCCCGCCTCCGATCTGCCCGCATTGCGGCAGTCGCGCGATTTCGCGTGGGTGGAAGCCGTGGTGCCCCTGCGGCTGGCCCACGGCGATGTCCGCTATTTGTTGCTAGGCCGCCGGCAGGGCGGACGCCGTTACCTCAGCGAGGATCTTCAATCGCTCAGCCGCCTTACCACCATGATCCTGGAACAGGTGGAGCGCTTTCGCAATCTTGAAATGCAGCGGCTGGTCTCGCAAGCAGAGTTGCGGGCCCTGCAATCCCAGATCAATCCCCATTTTTTGTTCAACGCCCTGAATACCCTGTACGGCATTATTCCCCGCGACGCTTCCGGAGCCAGGAAAACCGTCCTCAACCTGGCTGAGATTTTTCGTTACTTCCTGCAATCGGAAAGAAGTTTCATTCCGCTCTCGGAAGAATTGGAGATCGTGAAGGCGTATCTCGAAATCGAGCGCTTGCGTTTGGGTCCGCGGCTGGAGGTTCAAATCGATGTCGACGCCGCTGCGCTGCCTGTACTGATTCCCATTCTTTCCATCCAGCCGCTAGTTGAAAACGCCATCAAACACGGCCTGGCAGCTAAGCCAGGAGCCGGACTGCTAGGTCTGCGCGCCACCATTCTGGATGACGAGCTCCGGATCGCGATCGAAGACAACGGCCTGGGCTTGGATGCCTCTTCCGGTGACAATTCGGGCTCTGGCGTGGGGCTTGCCAACGTAAGACGCCGCCTGCAGCTCTGCTTCGGCCCGGATGCGGATATCCTGATCGAGTCGAGCCCCGAGGGGACCAAGGTCCAGTTCGCCATCCCCCTGGCGAAACCGGTCCATGAGTTGGCAGGCTGAATGCCCGCCCCACCTGGCATGAAGACCCTAATCGTGGACGACGAACCAATCGCCCGGCGCGTCCTGCGCGAAGAACTGGAGCAATTTCCCGGCGTACAAGTAATCGGCGAAGCCGAGGACGGCCGGCAGGCATTGGAACAGATCGCCAATTTGCAACCTGACCTGGTGTTCCTGGACCTTCAGATGCCCGTCATGGGCGGCTTCGAAGTGGTCCGTAATCTCAAGGGCGGCCGATTGCCGGTGATCGTGATCGTCACCGCGTTCGATCAACACGCCATGGAAGCCTTCGAAGCAGGCGCCGTGGATTACCTGCTGAAACCGGTGAACGAGAGCCGTCTGCGCAAGGCTGTGGAGCGAGCCCGGGCGCTGCAGGGTAAGCCGCTCGAAGTGGCCGAACACTTAGCCAACATCGCCTCCAGCGAACAAGCAGGCCGCAAGATCGTAGGCCGCGCCGGCGAAGAGTATTTCCTCTTGGATGCCGACGAGGTGCTGGCATTCCAAGCCGAAGGCGAATTGGTTTGGATCGTCACCGCCAAGCGCCGCTTGCTGGCCTCCCACTCTTTGCGAGCCCTGGAATTCCGCCTGGGCCCCACTCCGTTCCACCGCGTGCATCGCAATGCGATCGTAAACGTCAACCACGTGCGCAAGATGAGCGCGCTGAGCAGCCAGCGCTGGTTGCTAACTCTGAGTAACCAGCAACAACTTACTGTGAGTAAACGCCAAGCCGCCAGCGTCAGAAAGCTACTGCACTGGTAGTCCGCCTGCCGCCAATTTTAACCCGCTCATTCCAATAACTCGCCCGGCAGTGAGTTTTTGTGCCGGTTCCTCCGCCTTCCAGCCTCAAGATCGTTTTAATGAGGAAACTTGCGTGCGTACTCTTCACGCTGGCCCTGCCGGGGTTTGGACAATCCATCAACAGCGGCACAGTCAGCGGAACAGTCTCCGACCCGTCCGGCGCCGTAATCGCAGGGGCCGACGTTCGCCTCAGCAACTCAGTCACTGGATTCAATCAATCCTCCACTACGGATTCGAGCGGCGCCTACCGCTTCAACAGCGTACCGCTGAACAATTACCGGATGACCGTAAGCGCGGCCGGATTTGCACCCGTCAGCCAGGACGCCGAAGTCCACAGTTCCCTGCCCACCACCGTAAACTTTGCGCTAAAAGTGGCCGCCGAAAGCACCACGGTAGTGGTTCAAGCAGAAGGTGCACAGGTGGAGACTGATCCTTCTACGCACCAGGACGTGGATCGCAATACGTTCTTGAAGCTCCCCAGTTTCGACCCCGGCGGCGCTCTGAATCAAGCCATCACCTACAGCACCGGCGCTGTGGCGGCCGATGCCAACGGATTTTTCCATCCCGTGGGAGATCACGCCCAGGTGGGTTACGTGGTGGATGGATTCCCCATCACGGACCAGCAAAGCAAGACATTCTCCACGCAGATTCCACTCAACGCGCTGCAAAGCATGGAGTTGATCACCGGATCGCAGGATGCCCAGTATGGCGATAAGACCAGCCTGGTGGTGAACGCCACCACGCGATCCGGCCTGGGCGCGACGAAACCGTTTGGAAGCCTGGAATCCGGCTGGGGTTCGTTCGGAACGTGGTCGGAAAGCGCCTCGCTCGGATTCGGTACGCCAACCTTTGGAAACTTCCTGGCCGTGAATGGAGTTCGCTCGGGTCATTTTCTGGACACGCCCGAGTTTCTTCCCATCCACGACATCGGCAACAACAGCAGCATCTTCGACCGGTTTGATTGGCAGCCGGGTCCGCAGGATGTCTTCCATCTGGATCTTTTTGCCGCGCGAAACTGGTTTCAGGTACCCAACGATTACGATCAATTGGCCCAGGATCAAAAACAACGCGTGCTGAGCTGGAGCATCGCTCCGGGATATCAGCACACTTTCAACGCGCACACTTTGCTCACCGTGAATCCCTATGTGCGGCGCGATCAGTTGGATTACTACGCCAGCCGCGATCCGTTTGACGACACTCCGGTTACCGCATCGCAGAATCGCTTCCTGACCAACTACGGCCTCAAGGCCGACATCGCCTGGACGCACGGCCGGCAGGAAATCAAAACTGGATTTCAGATTCAGCAGACCCGCTTAGACGAGAAGTTTCAGTTCGGCATTACAGATCCGGCCTACAATCCCGTCTGCTTGAGTGCCACCGGAGCAGCCCTGCTGTTGCCCGGCGTCACCAATCCCGATTCATGCGCCGGTATTAATCCCACCTATGTGCCGAATCCCAATCTGCAGCCGGGCATCCTGCCTTATGACTTAACGCGCGGCGGCTCGCTGTTCTACTTCCAGGGAAAACACAACATCAACGAGTACGCGGTTTACATCACCGACACCATCAAGCTCGGCAAATTCACCATCAACGCCGGTCTGCGGGATGATCAGTATAATGGGCTGGCGTCGGCCAACAGTGTGCAACCGCGAGTGGGTGTTTCGTACCTGATTTCCCCCACCAACACGGTCCTGCGCGCAGCCTATTCCCGGAGCTTTGAAACACCCTACAACGAAAATCTGATCCTTTCGAGCGGCACCGGAGGCGGCGGGCTGGCGGAAAACGTTTTTGGATCGGTGTCGGAATCGCTCAAGCCCGGCATTCGCAACCAGTACAACGCCGGGCTCCAGCAGGGGATCGGCAGGTGGCTCATTATCGATGGCGATTATTTCTGGAAGTACACCGACAACGCGTACGACTTCAGTGTGTTCTTCAACACACCCATCACTTTTCCGATCGCCTGGCACAACTCCAAACTGGATGGCGTGACTGGCCGATTGAGCACCATCGACCTGCACGGTTTTCAGGCATATCTGACCTTGGGCCACACGCGCGCCCGCTTCTTTCCTCCAGAAGTCGGCGGCTTGATCCCATTAGGCGGACTACCCACGAACGTATTCCGGATCGATCATGACCAGGCCTACCAACAAACCGTGGTGACGCGCTACCAGCGGCCGCACAATCGCGAATGGATCGATTTTACATGGCGCTACGACAGTGGTTTGGTGGTTAGCGG
>Ga0302326_10017766_pt1 | contig 14797 bp, 13 predicted proteins | sample Palsa_T0_3_FD_202264 | JGI IMG/M metagenome (GOLD analysis project Ga0302326, IMG submission 202264) | Peat permafrost microbial communities from Stordalen Mire near Abisko, Sweden - Palsa_T0_3 | ecosystem: Environmental > Terrestrial > Soil > Palsa > Peat permafrost | place: Sweden: Abisko... | reverse complement strand
TATCCCGCGCTGGACGATCACCTCCGCCGGAGGTTTACAACGTTCTTATGATCAGGGAAAAACCTGGCAAGATATTCCCATAGCGGCAGCTTCTGGACCCGCGTCCGCAGCTCTGCAAGCCGAGCTCGGCGCTGGTTACGCGCGCCACGCTACGCTATCCAAAAAGCAGAGTTCTAACCCATCTCCGCTCATTCGCGCAATCTCAGCGTCAGGCTTGGAAATCTGGGCAGGCGCAGCGGGTGGCGTTCTCTATCATTCCGTCGATGGTGGCGATCATTGGACCTCCGCCATTCTCTCCGAAGCTGGCAATCTCCTCACCGGAGACATCGTGAGCATCGACTTCCCGGACTCCGTGCACGGGAAACTCGTTACATCCACTTTAGAAACGTGGATCACTGCCGACGGCGGCCAGCACTGGTCGAGGCAATAAACTCTTCCGTCGCGAATTACTCTTGTTACGTTTCCCGGTGTTAGCTCTGGGCAAATCCTAATTACCAAAGTGACGTTTACAGAAAACCGTGCGCCTCCTACTATCCAGAAGTGGTTTGGCAGTTCTGGGGGAGGGCTGCCGAGGCGTTCTGAACTGGAAAGTTCAGAGCGCTTTTTTATTGGGAGACTAAGAATTGACCAATCCTCCCAGCGGACGATTGGCGAACAACACCAAATTCTCTTCGCCTTTTGTGCCGCCTCTTTGATCCTGTCGTTGCAAACAAAACCCACGGTGCCAAAAGTCACTCGCCGCTGAACGCACCGACCACGAAGTCTATACAGTTCCGGATCGGGGATGCAGAGATCCTGGGCGCGCGTGGCACTCAGGTCGTAGCACGTAAGTTCTTAGCCAGATGTAATCTTTTGTTCCGCGGACGTCCGCAGTAAACTCGGCCTCGTTCCCAGAAAGATTTGGTCAGCAGGAAAGAAAAAATTTAGGGCATGGGCGTGCCTTTCTCTTTCTCTGGCCACGAGACCCAGCAAGATCCTCGGCAAGACCCCCGCTCCTGAGGACCCATGCGTCGAAAAGTGTCCACTGTAGCAGTCATCCTGCTAGGCATATCCAGTCTTTGTGCAGCGAGTTCTTCTTACGTGGTCCCGACCACGACTCTCGCGGCTCAAACCTCCAATAACACAAGCGCGGCCAACAGCTTTACCAACCAATCGAACGGCAACAAGGGCGCCGGCAATGTCAGCAAGGTTGACGTTCACTCGTTGCTTTATTCCGGGGCTACGACCAAGGTGTATGCTCACCTGCTTCTGTGGTTCGGAGAGTCGAAGCACATGAACATCGGCTATAGCTCGACCGACCCGGTGCAGATCCACAATCAGATTACGGACATGATCAGCCGCGGCATCGACGGCGTGGTCATCGACTGGTACGGGCCCAACAATGACATTGATCAGGCGACGCAGTTGGTGATGGCGGAGGCCGAGACGCATCCGGGCTTTACCTTCGCCATCATGATCGACCAGGGAGCGCTGGAATGGGATTCCTGTTCGGGCTGCACGCCGCAACAGGCGTTGATCAGCCAACTGCAATACATCGAGAAGACCTATTTCCCGTCGCCTGCGTACATGACGCTACAAGGGCAGCCGGTGGTAACTAACTTCAACATCGATCTTTCGTTCTCGGTGGACTGGAACGCCGCCAACGCGGCCATGAGCAATCAACCCGCGTTCATTTTTCAGAACAACAGCGGATTCAGTCACGTCCTTAGCGATGGCAGTTACGCCTGGGTGATGCCAACCACGACGGATTACGGTGCTAGTTATCTCAAGAGTTTTTACGATGCGGGGATGTCGGTTCCTGGCGAGCAGACGGTGGGAGCGACGTACAAGGGGTTCAACGACACGCTGGCGTCGTGGGGATCGGACCGCATCATGAAACAGCAATGCGGTCAAACCTGGCTGGAGACATTTTCTCAAATCAATGGCCTCTACAACTCAGGCAAGCCGCTGGACGACTTGCAACTGGTGACCTGGAATGATTACGAAGAAGCCACGGAGATCGAATCCGGCATCGATAATTGCTTTTCAGTTTCTGGATCAACGGCGGCAAACGCTTTGCAATGGACCATCAGCGGAGATGAGAGCACCATCGACCATTACACGGTATACGTCAGTTCCGATGGTCAAAATCTGATGCCATTGACAGATATGGAAACCGGGGTCCACTCACTGAATCTGTGCGGTTTTCCGATTCCCGTGGGCAGCTACCAGTTGTTCGTTCAGGCGGTGGGCAAGCCGAGTCTGGCCAATCAAATCACCGGCGCCGTGAACTATAGTCCTTCGTGCCCTTCCACTACGCCACCACCACCACCACCGCCTCCACCTACGCCAACTTTAGCTTTCAACGCATCTCCAGCGTCGGTCACGATTTCGTCCGGCAAGTCGGGAACGTTGACAGTCACGGCGCAAGCGCAGTCCGGGTCGTTCAATAGTCCCCTCACGCTTTCTTGCAGAAATCTCTCCACCGCTCTGAGCTGCGCTTTCTCCCCCGCCACGATCACTCCAGGCTCCGGTACTGCAACTTCGACGTTGACAATTTCGAACATTGCAACCGTGAGTACGAACTCGCCAGGAAAGAAATCTCTGTTACTCTATGCCGCCTGGCTGCTGCCCTTCGGGGGCATAGCCGGGTTCGCTTTCGCGGGCGACGGTCAACGCAGGCACTGGGCTCGGACGCTCGCCGTCTTCGCTCTGATCAGCGTCGGGATGGTTGGAGTTTCCTGCGGCGGCCCCAGTAAGAGCACTATAACCAGTGTCGGCAGCCAAACGATTAACACTACTGCCACCGTTCCGCCGTCGAACTATTCCATCACTATTCAGGGGAATTCCAGTTTGAGCCAGCTTTCGACGACCATCAATGTCACTGTTGATTAGCCGCTCGTTGTTAGAGCCCCTGAATGAAGGCTGGTGAATCCCGGACCGATGAACCCATCCGGGAGAGTTCCGGGTCAGCAAACGCAGCAAGAGTCCTTTCGACGGAGCCCAGCTCGGCAGCCTGCGAAAGCGGGTTATGCGGCGCAGGGCTTCCGTTCGTTGGTCCAGTTCGAAATGGCGCAAATACTTTTGCACGATGGTGGGCATCGTCTGGCGGAGCGCGGTGGAGAAATTCTGCACCGCCATGGTTTGCTGCTTTTCCGAATTGGCAAGCAAGTCAATGAGGCAGTTCGCTAAGTCATCGGCGCCGCCGGGGCGGTAGAACTCGATCGCCAACTCTTCTACATCTGCCATCTGGCGAAAATCTGGAAGATCCGCGCACACAATGGGAATCCCATATGCGCAGGCGAGGTGCGCTACGCCACTGCAACCGGTCGAGGACGAATACGGCATCACCGCGACGGAGGAAGTTTGGAAAAGGTCCGGGAGCTGATCTTCGTGCACGTAGCCAGTGAATTCGATTCCAGGATTGCCCGCGCACATTTTCTTAATCGATTCCACGTAGCCTGAGGCTTGGGGATGGTCGCCGCCGGCTACAATCAGCTTCGCATTCGGTACGGTATCGGCGAGGAGCGAAAACGCCTCGATCATGAGTTCGAGCCGCTTATAGGTTCCCCACTTGCCGAACGCGAGAATGCGGTGCTCCGGATTGCCGCGGCGGGAAAAGTCAGGATATTCGGGTCTTCGGGTTAGAACTCCGTGCGATCGCACATGAACATTCTCCCGGCCATATTTCTCGTGGAGAATCTTGCGATAACCCGGCATCAGGACCGACACCGAATTCGAGAGCAGCAGCATCCTGGTGGCGACGGCCCCGGCCAGACGATAGGTGCGTGGATGCTGCACTCCCGCGTCCTTCAGATCGACGGTATCCATCAGATGATGCAGCGTGACATGGGTATAACGCCCGCTCAAGCGCGCGAGCAGCGGCGTCAGTAAGCCCAGGAAAGCATTGACCGGATTGCGGCCAAAAGTGCTGAACAGCAGGTTGAACCACACGACATCCGGCTTCAATCTATTCAATGTCTCAAGAAGACGGTAAGCGCTGGCCGGGTCATCGAACGACCAGCAGCGCAACACTGAAAATCCATCCAGCTCGGGCTGAGAAGGCGACATCCGATCAGCCAATACGGTCAAGCTGAGAAAGGGATTACGGCGCAGTTCCTCCGCAATATGAAGTCCATACTCGCTTAGTCCACCCTGACTGGGAGGAAAAGTGGTGACCAGACAGATTTTCATTATTACTCAGGCCTCGTGGTCGGCCTATGTTGGATGAGTTCGAAGCGGGAAAAGTTGGCTTTCACTACTGCCATGCCGGAATGTTGACCCGGGCTGGCGGAATCGAAATGGCCCTCAAAAATTCCTCCCTCACTTTTGTCTCCATAGCGGCGACGGATTGGGGATGGATCAGGGTAATGTTTTTAGCAAGGTGGCTCAACGTGATGTACGCATCACGGTTTTTGTGAACAAAATCCAGCGGGTATTCCGGCTTTCGAGTTTGAGCGGCAACCGGGTCTGCATCGATCAGGTAGGCGATGTCGGGTGTCGGCGCGAGCCACAGCACGAGCTTTATGAAGCACCGAGCCAGCGAACTCTGCAACGGCAGGTTCGCCAGTTCATCGTAAATGTAGCGATCAAGGATAAGGACATCAGCGCCACTCTTGCGAGCTTTTGACACTATCCTGCGAGCGTTTACCGCGTCCGCGAAGTACAGGCAGAAGCGCATCGCGGTAACGGGCCAGGCCGTGACGTTCTTGTCACGCCGCTGCAAGGGCTTTTCCGGCGATCCAATGCCTTGGTCGCCCCCGAATGCTTTATGACTCATAAATTCGCGGAAGCGAGAAAACATCACAACGTTGTCCCAGAAGGTCAGGAGGGTCGGCCGCCAGCCTGACTCGCGAAGCCAGCGCTCAAACGCGTGAATCTGGGTGCTCTTGCCCGCTCCGTCAATTCCGGAAAAGGTCACAATCTTCAGGGGTTTCATTCGCGTGGGTAGAGAGTTAGTTGATTTTGCAAAATCTGGAATCTAGTGTGCTCCCGGCGGTCTGCTCGATGTGCCTTCAGTCAGCGCTACGACAGCACCCACGGCGACTCCGGCTCCGATGATCGCGCCAGTTCGGAGCACGATGGTTCGTACTCTGCGTTGTTTGGCCGGCGCCATGGCAACACCAGCCGGTTGCGACGCTGCAATGCCACTCGCATCGGGAGTTCCAGCAGTTGCTGTGCCCACCGGCTTTTGAGGCGCTTGCGGTATAGCCTGCTCCACCATAGGCGATTGCGCTGGCTGAGATCGCTGGGATGCGACAGACGATGATGTCACCGCGCTCTGCTGTTCGTTGCTGCTTTGCGCCTGAAAAGGACTGTTCAGCTTCGACAGCACGATGCCCGGACTGTCGGGAAGCTCCTGCATCTGCTTGCCGGAGTTAACGGCGGAAGAAGGCTCATGGACGGTGTGATCGCTGCCAACTGGCCGCCCCGATCCATTTTCCGAAACTGTAGACTGCTGGGCTGCAGTCGGTAATACGACTCCGGGGAGACTTGCGGCGAGCAAGCCTCCCCAAGCCAGATGTAACAAGAACTTTCGCCATGCTTCCACAGTTGCCTCCGGCGCGCAGTTTACGAGCTAAGCAGACTTGAGATTGGCTACACCGTAACCGGTGGAATACCAAGGCAGGCTCTGGGGATTTTCCGGTACTGCAACTGCGTGGAAACTTCGCGCCGCTTCGTCGGAAGTCGCAAAGACTTCGAACAAACGATCTACGCGCATAAGCTCCATGATCACCGCCGATGCCGGAGACACCGCGGCCAGTTTCAGGTCTCCATCCCGTTTCATCGCCTGGTCCATGCACGCAAGCAATACCTCGATTCCTGCGCTGTCGATGTGCTGAACCCGCGAGCAATCCAGAACGATGCGTGGACGATCGACGTCAAGGAGCGGCTTCAGTTCCGCGAGAAGCGCGTGTCCTTCCTCGTAGTTAAGTTTCTCTGGGAGCTCCATTACGATAACCGGACTTTTCGTGTACATGTCTTTCACCCCTGAATCGGATTTGCCCCGAGCTGCCAAGCCTCTGGCGCCGGAGTCTCTTTTTTGGAATCGACTGGTTTCGAACTAACCACTTTGAGAGGTTCATTCTTCGCCAAACTTAAGCTGACATTGTTTCTTACTTCTTTACGAAGTGAGCCGTTGGAACGCATCACGCTCGCATCGGATATCTTGACTAGAACGTCGCGCTCCAGACTCAGGAGTCTATTGCCATTGGCGACGGCATGGCAGACATCCAGCCAAATGCCGATGTGAGTGTTGGGTAGGATCGAACTATCTTCGATCACAGTACCGGCGTCCACGTGGCAGCCGCGCTCGATGGCGCTGCAGCGCGTGATCAAAGTGTCTTCCTTTATCTTAGAACCGCGGCCTATATAGGCTGGAGCCACAATCCTCGCTCGCTTGTGGATGTCAGCGCTCTCATCAACCCAGATACCGGGCTTGATCTCGCTCCCTCGGGGACGCGCCAAGCAACGTCCGCGAAGCATGTCGCAGGCGAAGGTGCGCAGGTCACGGGGATGAGCTACGCGATTCACGTATTCCCGCACGAAATAAGTTGGTACCTGAGCGTTTTCTGGAAGCAGCAGGTTTTCAACGCCGGCGTGTTGAGCCTTTGCGCAATCAATCACCCACAGACTCAAAGGCCCTTGAGCATCACATGCACGGGTCACGGTCTTTCGGGATTCCCGGTGAAAATAGAACAAGTCGAGCAGATCGGTTTCCGCGTAGAGAGAAGCAAGAACTACAAAAGCGTGTTCTACATCGCCTTGCGCATATTGGCCTAGAACTTGCGCGATGCCTGAACTGGCGTCACTGACGATTTGAACACTCACATTCTTGAGGCTGGCTGGCAGCCGCGGGAGATCGACGCCGTCCAACACCAGCAACGTGATAACTTCAACCTCGGCTCGAATCATGCGCTCAAGCATGCGCTCAAGCACAGAGCAGCCTAAAATCTCTACGCACCCCAAAGGCTGCGTGAGCAGCGGTGCTGGTTCTTTTTCGTCTTGCTGAACCGCACGGCCAAATCCATCCGCTCCTGCGCCGACGATAACGATAGCTCCTAGCCCCACCGAGTCTGTCCTTTCTTCACTCCGCTTTTTCAACGGGTATGCCAAACATTTGATACAGGAGCTATCTCACATGGAATACTGAGTTACGTTTTCATTGCTCCGGGCAGACGCGACCGTTGCGGCGGCCGGATTGGAATTGGAACGCCGCAGCACCCGGCGTTTTGGGGCCAGCAGGTCGCGCATCTTCATCTTCGCCTTATGTAGCTGAGACTTGGAGTTTCCGATCGAGCAATCCAAAAGCTTGGCGATCTCATGGTGCTGGTATCCTTCAACCGCGTGTAGCTTGAAGATTTTGCGGCACCCTTGCGGCAGCTCCAGCATGGCGCGGCGCAACTCGATGCGGTCAATTACGCCGCAGAGATTCGGGTCGGCCTGGCCGATGTCATGACGCAGAGAAGGAGAATCGGGCGATACAGGCTCGTCCAAAGAAAGCGGGGGCGGTGACTTACGGCGGCGCAGCTTCATAAGCACCGTGTTGACCGCGATTCGGTAGAGCCAGGTGGAAAAGGCCGAGTCCCCGCGAAAGGAGCCAACGCTGCGAAACACCTGTAGGAAAGCTTCCTGTGTCAAGTCTTCAGCTTCGGCCACATCCTTAGTCATCAGCAGACATACCGAGTAAACGCGTTTTTTGTGAAGCTGAAAGAGCATAGCAAAAGCCTGCTCATCGCCATTCTGCGCGCGCTGGATGATGCAGCGTTCGGACTCTACTCTTGGGGCCTCGGCCTGGGTGGGAATCACGCTCGTCGCCGCAGAAATCACGCAAGTGGCCACTGTTGTCTCCTTTGAATTGAAACCAAGAAATGTCCCGACTGTTTACGGGGAACTTCAACTTCCAAAATGAGAGTAACGGGAGGGGGGGGGTCGCCCATCGGGATGCCCCTGTACTTCATACTGAGACTTGCTGTACGGCGCGCTGAAGGCGAATGCTGAGACCTACTTATTTCCTTATTTTTCGCTAAGATCCGCAACTATTCTTCGCCAGGAGTGTTAGGGGCTTTCTCGTCGCTGAGATTCTTCTCACGAGCACAAAAAACCGGCGCCCGAAGGCACCGGAGTAAATTTGGCAAGCCAGTTGCTTTCCGCCTCGTTAGTACAGCTTGAACCCTACTTCTACGCTAATTTGCACGTTCACTGGGTGGCCATCCTTCATGGCAGGCTCAAAGCGCCATTGCTTTACCGCGTCAATGGCTTTGGCATCCAGCCCAAAGCCCAAACCATGGACCACCCGGATATCCCGAGGACGACCCTGGTCGTCAACGATCAGCCAGAGGATACAGGTTCCTTGCGTTTTGGCGTTGCGAGCCTCCTGGGTGTATTCAGGATCGGGGGTCGAAATCGCCTGAGGAGCCGAAATCCCGCCTCCAACCTTGAACACGCCCCCACCAATGCCGCCGCCGGTGCCAGCGCCTACGCCGGGACCGTGACCTACACCAACGCCACCACCCGATCCAGCTCCAATCCCGCCACCGGAACCGGTTCCGTTAGACGGGGGCGCTGAAGGCATTGGCGCGGCCGAGGGATTCCCCAGGTTGAGCATATGGTTCTCCGCTAAGCGAACTTGGGGTGGAACAACGACCGTGGGTTCCACTGCAAGTTTTGGATGCTCGTTGCGCAGCACGATTTGAGGTGGGGTAATCTGTTGCATGGCAAGCTTCGGCAGTCTTCCTTTGGGTGCGGGCAAAGTGTCGTGGTCGCCGCCACCACCGCCGCCGCTAACCACTTTCTTCGCTACAGGTAGCGCATAGGAGTCCGGAGATGGTGCGATTAAGGTAACAATCTCCCGCGGACGAACCGTCTGCACGACTTGGTGCCCGTAGGTAGCGCCCGCCAAAATCAAGCCGATCAAAGCAATGTGTATGACCGCGGATAACGCGACCCCATTGGATCGATAATTGTTGAAATGCCCCCAGATGGCGTCCGGCCCCGCCGCTCTCAGTGGCTCGCGCGGCTGCGAGTTCACTCTTGCAGGCCGTGCTGTTCGTTCACGGCCTGCATAAAGTGTGTCCAGTACTCCAGATTCGAGCAACCCCGACGACGAAAGTGGGATTAACGTCGGAGCAGTGTGGCGCAAACTTTGACGATTCAACATAGACGCTCCTAAAATGCAATTACCCCGATGAAATTGACCGGCGTTACAGCCGGCCGGCCAGAACCAGAACAAGCAGGATTACCACCACCAATCCAAGGCCACCGCTTGGGTAATACCCCCACGCGCGACTGTAGGGCCAGGTTGGAAGAGCTCCGAGCAACAGTAAGACCAGAACAATCAAAAGAATCGTCGACATAAAAGCCTCCAGTTTGTGTGTAAGCTGCGGATTAAAGGAATGGCCCGGCTAAACGAAGCCGGGCCCATTGACAAAGGTCTTTACTGGTTCCCCGACTGCGCGCTGCCGGCGGTCGGCTGAGCAAGTTCCCCGTGATCTTTCGCTTGTCCTGAATACTTCTCGATGGCAGCGAGAAAAGGATCGGCGTTGGCTTTGGGTTGAACCTTGCCGCTCAGGATGTCCGAAAAAGGCACGAAATGACCATAAAGAATTCGAGTCTCATCTTTATCCTGACTTACCGCGGAGCCGTTAAGATCGATACCGGCAAAGACGCCGCGGGCTCGAGAATAGGTCAGTACCTCAGCCTTCATCTTCCAATCGGTATCGGCGCCAGCATCTCGGCCGACAGGACCCGCAGCGGCGGAGGCGTCCGCGCCGATCTTGAATTTGCTGGACAATAAGTGCTGCATTCCGTTGTCGTTGGTAACGATCAAAACTAAATCGACTGCCTGGCCGCCGAGCTGCAGCCCCCAACTTCCACCTGTAATGGTGATAGGGGCGGGAGCGCTCCAGGTTCCGTTATCCATACGGCATGACGCGACGCCTTTTCCGTGACTTCCGCCGAAGCCTATGGCGATTTTCACCATCGAGGGAATCACGGCAACGCATTTCGCGTCCTTCATGACTTTGTCGGGAATCGCTTTGTCCGGCGTGCCCATAATTTCGTTTAAGACTTTTGCCGATGCATCCAGCCGCTTATCGATATCGGACTGATCCTGGTCCGCACACCAAGCCGCGGTGGCGAGCAGAAGTAAACTAGCTGCGATTGCGAACGTACTCTTCGATATCTGGCGATTGATTTTTTTCATCATCCGATCCTTTTTTCTGGGGATTCCCTGTTGTTTCTCACTCTTGCATTACGAACTGCTTCAGTATTCCGCCCAGAGCGGGACTGGAATCCGCCGATTCCTCGGACGGATTCCAGGATCTAACAACCTTAACGGCTCGCCGATTCTGTGCTGCCCGGCTCGCTGTTCAGTTCGGCGTGATTGCCCGACTGATTCGCGTATTTCCTTACGGCCGCCTCAAACTGTCCTACACCTGCCGGCCGATGAACTTTGCCGGTTAGGATTTCGTCAAACGGAACAAACTTTCCGTAGAGCAGGTGAGTTTCATCTTTGTCTTGAGTCACGACCGAGCCATTCAAGTCAATGCCTGCGAAAAGACCGCGTGCGCGGGAATAAGTCAACATCTCCGCTTTCATCTTTATGTCGGTATCCGCAGCGGCGTCGCGGCCTACGGGGCCCGCAGCGGCTGAAGCATCAGCGCCAATCTTGAATTTGTCGGAAAGGAGATGGTCCATCCCAGCCTGACTGTTGACGATTAAGACCAAGTCGATAGCCTGGCCGCCAAGCTGCAATCCCCAGCTTCCACCGGTAATTGTGATTGGCGCCGGACCGCTCCACCTGCCATTGGCCAGACGGCAGACTACAACACCCTTGCCGTGGCTGCCGCCGAACCCAACCGCAATTTTTACCATCGAGGGAACTACCGCGATGCACTTCGCGTCGTGCATCACCTTGTCGGGAATCGCTTTGTCCGGCGTTCCCATGATTTCGTCGAGAACATGAGCGGAGGCCACGATCCGCTTCTGGATGCTGGTTTCGTCTTTCTTGTTGGTGTCGTCGGTATCCTGCGACCATGCCATTCCCATTAGGAGCAACAAACTAGCGCCGAGCACCAGGACAAATCTCGGGGATGCGGAACTGATTTTTGCCATAAGCCGAACCTTTTCTGTGCTCGAAGCGAGCAACGGTTTAATTGAATAATCCTGCGCTTCAACCGTACCGTTACGGGCTTGAGGGGGCTATCGGGTTTGCGCTGTAAACGGGCGCGTGCTGTGCTGCACCACCCCGCACGAGGCTACAGCCGGATAGGTACGAAGACTGGACAGAATACAGGGTTGGGGGTATTGATTAGAGAAGAATTGATCCCAGGGCAGTCTCGGTACAGAAACTTCTCAGCGGCATCCGTCCAACATAGAGTGGGCGTCTTTGAGGACGGAACTAGAAGGAATCAAAAGCTCGACCAGCGTTCCCGGTTGAGCATTGGTGAGCCGCAACTCCCCCCCAAATTCTCTGGCACGCTGCTTCATCCCACCGATGCCCACGCCTACGCTGTCTGGTTGTTGCTCGGTAACCCTTTTGCTAATACCCTTGCCATTGTCTCGTACCGCGACCGTGATCAACCCATTGCTTTGCGTCAGGCGGATCGAGACCTTCTGCGCTCCCGAATGACGGAAGACATTTGTCAATGCCTCTTGCACAATGCGAAACACGGCCGTTTCCACTTCCGTTGCCATCCGGGGAAAGTCGCGCGGGTGCACTTCCAGGGAAGCTTCGATACCGCTCCGCTTGGTCAATCCCTCCACATACCAGCTTAGAGCCGACAACAAACCAACTTCATCGAGCAGCGGAGGATGCAAGAGATGAGACAGAGTGCGCACCTGCTGAATCGCTTGATCCACGATGTTGCTCGCCTGAGCCCAAGCCTCATCTCCGGCAGAAGAGGATTTTTGCAGCTTCATCTTGTCCAACACGATTTTGGCTACGGCAAGTTCCTGACCCAGTCCGTCATGCAGATCGCGTGCAATTCTCCGCCGCTCTTCATCCTGTGTAGCCATGAGACGGACTGACAGGCGCCGCAGTTCCTCGGTCCGGCGGTCTACCATTTTTTCCAGTTCCGCGGCATTGTCGCGGATCGATTGCTCTAGCAGTTTGCTGTCGTGAATGTCCGAGCAGGTTCCATACCACTTGATGATTTTCTCTTCTTCGCGGATCGGAACCGCACGAGCGCGAAACCAGCGATAATCGCCATCTTTGGATCGCATTCGATATTCGGCTTCGTAGTGGGCCCCCGATTCAACACACTGCATCCAGTCATCCATGGCCCGCTGACGATCCTCGGGATGGACATAATCCAGCCAGCCAAAGCCACTTGCCGAACCGGAGGCGGCGCCGGTAAATTCGTAGAATCGATCGCTGATGTAGTCTCGGGAACCATCGGCCTGACGGCTGAAAATGATATCCGGTGCAGTGTGGATAATAGCGTCCAGCTCCTGGTTCTTGGCCACTATTTCCTGGTTAACTCGCAGCAGCAGTTCGGCCTTACCGGCTAATTCTTCTGTGCGCTCCAGTACTCGCTGCTCGAGTTCGCGGTTCAGAGTTTCCAGTTGCCGCGTTTTACGATGCAACTCAGCGAATACCCTGACTTTGGCGCGCAGAAGTTCAGGAACGACTGGGACGGAAATGTAATCGACTGCACCGTGCTCGTAGCCTTTTTGCTGATCCAGGTCTGTAAGATGGACTGCGGAGACAAAGATAATGGCGGTCCTCTGAAAGCGGGGATGCTGCCGAATCATCGCTGCCAATTGAAAGCCGTCAAGCTCCGGCATGCTTACGTCCATCAGAACCACTGCAATATCAGTGTTCAGCAAGACTTCCAGGGCCTGCTTCGCCGAATTGGTTTTGATCAGAGTTTCGCCCAATCCACCCAGCATGACCTCATAGCTGAGCAGCTTGGCCGGCTGATCATCCACCATCAAAATGTTAACCTTATCGTTAATTTCCATTTGCACTCGCTGCTAAGGCCAGAGGGCTAAGCGTGCCACTAGCATACATCTTAGCGATGAAGCCACATGCGCAGTGACGAAAGCAGTTGCTCAGTATTCACAGGCTTGGCCAGGTATTCTGACGCTCCCGCCTCAAGACATTTCTCGCGGTCGCCCTTCATCGCCTTTGCCGTGAGAGCAATGATGGGCAAACGCCGGAACAAAGAGTTCTGCCGGATGACCTGCATGGTCTCGTACCCATCCATTTCCGGCATCATGATATCCATCAGGACGATAGCGACATCCGGCGTCGATTCAAGTTTGGCGATCGCCTCGCGCCCGGTGCCCGCAGTGATCACCGTCATGCCACGCCGCTCGATCACGCTGCTGAGCGCAAAAATGTTGCGTACATCATCATCGACGACCAAAACTTTCTTGCCCACCAAAGCGTCATCTGAGCGGTGCAGCCTATCCAGCATTCTTTGCTTCTCCACCGGCAGGTCTGCGACCACGCGGTGCAGGAATAAAGCGGTCTCATCCAGAAGCCGCTCCGGAGACTCGACTCCTTTTACCACAACACTCCGCGCCAGAGAATGCAAACGAGCGTCTTCATCTGGAGAGAGTTCTTTGCCTGTAAAGACGATCACGGGCAAATCGCCGATTGAGGGCATGTCACGGAAGTTCTCCAGGACTTCGAAACCCGAAATATCGGGCAGCCGCAAATCCAAAACGACGCAATCGAAGGTCTGATCGTTCACGGCATTAATCGCCTCTGCGCCGGTAGAGACTACCGTAACGTCGATGTCGTCATAGCCCAGTAATTCCTTGATACTTAGCTGCTCCGCCGGATTGTCTTCCACAACAAGCAAGCGTTTCCGGCGGGGAGCGGCATACTCCTTGATACGCGATAACGCTGACTCCAGTCCCTCAGGCGTAGTGGGCTTGGTGACGAACGCAAACGCTCCACGAGCCAACCCATGGTGACGATCTTCGTCCAGGGTCAGCATCTGTACGGGAATGTGCCGCGTCGCTGGATCTTGCTTCAGGTGGTTGAGCACGGTCCAGCCAAGCATGTCGGGCAAAAAGACATCCAGGGACACGGCGGTTGGATGGTATTCCTGCGCAAGCGCGAGAGCTTCAGCACCACGATTTGCAATCAAGACCTTGAAACCCTTGTCGCGCGAAAGATCGCATAGCACGCGCGCATAGTGCGGGTCGTCTTCCACAATCAGCAGAACCGCGTCGTCAGTCTGCAGATCCTTGCGGTCATCTTCAATCGTCTCAACCGGATGTTCCGAACCGGCAGCAATCGACAACTGTGCAGGAGAGACAGATGATGGTGCTCTTCTTTCTCCGCTGATAGCAACCGCGCCCGACGGACCCACATAAGTTTGTGGAAGGTAGAGAGTGAACGTGCTGCCTTTTCCGGGTGCGCTACGTAACTGAATCTCTCCACCGAGCAAACTTGCCAACTCGCGGCTGATGGCCAGGCCCAAACCAGTTCCGCCGTACTTGCGGCTGGTGCCGGCATCTGCTTGTTGGAAGGCTTCAAAGATGATCCGCTGCTTGTCGTATGGGATGCCGATGCCGGTGTCGGAAACCTCGAAAGACACGACTGACGCTGCTTTTGACAAGATCGGATGATCCTCGCTCCATCCTTCCTTCGCCGGGGACACGGACAATCTAACTCCGCCCACCTCAGTGAATTTCAGCGCATTCGAGAGCAGATTCTTCAACACTTGCTGTAAGCGTTTTGAATCGGTGACAACGCTGCGCGTCAACTGTGGATCGGTTTGCACCTCGAAGCCGAGACGCCGGTTCTCAGCTTCGTGCCGGAACGGCCGTCCTACAGCGTCCAGCAGGCTGGCGAAGA
>Ga0302326_10017762_pt1 | contig 14799 bp, 7 predicted proteins | sample Palsa_T0_3_FD_202264 | JGI IMG/M metagenome (GOLD analysis project Ga0302326, IMG submission 202264) | Peat permafrost microbial communities from Stordalen Mire near Abisko, Sweden - Palsa_T0_3 | ecosystem: Environmental > Terrestrial > Soil > Palsa > Peat permafrost | place: Sweden: Abisko... | reverse complement strand
ACCGAGGTATTGTTATCGGCGTTAATCGGTGTTCATCTGTGGCTAATTTCCATTTCGCGGAGTTTAGGCTCAGCCCTATTCTCCGTGGCCCTCGAACTTGTGGACGCCCTCAGGAGGTCAGTATTTGCTATTAACCCCGCTTTTCCGAGTCGCACGCCATCCCAGACGGCAGGCAATGAATCCGCAACAGTCCGCCCCAAGACATCGCACAGCGCCACCACGAGCCCCACCGCCCCGGCTACCAGGGCGGCCTCGCCATAGCTTGTGCCTGTACCTCGCGGCCCGCGAAATTCCTTCCAGACCTCAGAAACGTTGCCGGGCGCCGCTTACGAACCAACTGGGAGATCGGATGCTTCGGATCCTAATAGGGGCATACGTATGCCACCGCCTCCGGAAACTCGTTCGCCAACTCCTCAACGGCATTCTTCTCGCCTTCGATCCGCGGCATTGTCAGCTCAGTGCGTTCCATGATCTCGGTGAGCGCCTGCCCTTCTCCCAGAGCAGCAGATCCAGGTTGGCAGCGGCATTTCCTCACGGCGAGACGCGCTCGGTCTCCGGCTTCGCAGCTTTTGGCGGCTTGGCCTGGGGCGCGCCGTCAACACGCGTCGCTTGCCAACGTCCCAAAGAATCTCGCATCCATCTCCAAGAGTCACGTCACACTTGCAAGGTGTCGCCATCGCGCGCCACCAGCGCGTACAGTACCGGGGCCAGGAAAACCGAAAGCAACAGCCGCGAGGCCAGGCCGCCTACAATCACGATAGCGAATGGTTTTTGCGAATCGCTGCCGATGCCGGTCGACATGGCGGCCGGCAGCAGGCCGAAGCAGGCCACCAGCGCCGTCATCATGATGGGTCGCAGCCTTAACACGGAAGCTTGCAGCGTAGCCTCCATGATGTTCATGCCGTCCAGCCGCAGCTTGTTGATGAACGAATACAGAATCACGCTGGTCTGCACTGCGACTCCCATTAAAGCTACAAACCCCAGCATGGATGACACGCTGAAGTTGGTGTGCGTCAGACGTAGCGCCAGCAGGCCGCCCACCGGTTCGGTCACCAGCACGCTAAGGAAGATGATCAGCGGGAACTTGAAGTTGCCGTAGAGCACGAACAGAATCGCCAGCACCAGTACTATCGTCAGGGGCAGGATGATTTTCATCTGCGCCTGCGAGGCCAGGTAGTCCTTGTATTCGCCGCCCCATTCGAACTTGTAACCGATGGGTAACTTGACGGCGCCTTCCACCTTCTTGCGCGCCTCGCCCACGGCGCCGGCCAGATCTCGCCCTTCGACGCTGAACTGAACGCCGATATAGCGCGAATTCGACTCGCGATAGATGAAAGACGCGCCGCTCTCCTCTTTGATATCGCAGAACTGGCTCAAGGGCAGGTACTGGCCGTCGGGCGTGGCTACCAGCAGGTTCCGGATGGCGTTTTCGTCCTTGCGGAAAGGCTCCTGCATGCGCAGGACCAGGTCGAACTGGCGCTCGCCCTGAATCACCTGGGTCGCCGCCTGACCTCCCATGGCCGTTCCGATCAGCGTATTGATGTCGCTGACGTTCAGCCCGTAACGTGACAGCTTGGCGCGGTCGGGCGTAATCACCAGGCTGGGCTGTCCGGTCTCGCGCACCACGGTAACCTCCGTGATGCCCGGAGTCTTGACAAGAATGTCTTTTACCTGTGAAGCCTTGTCCGCCAGAAGGTTCAGGTCGGGGCCGTAAATCTTGACTGCCAGGGCGCTCTTGAGGCCGGTTTCCGCCTCGTCCACGGCATCTTCGGCCGGTTGCGTGTAGTTGAAAATCACTCCGGGGAAGGCTTCCAGTTTCCGCTGCACGGCCTCGATCAGTTGCGGTTTGGAGCTGATGGATCCTTGCCACGCGGAGTCGCCGTAGGGCTTCAGGCCGACGTAGAATTCGTTGTTGAAGAAGCCGGTCGGATCGGTGCCATCGTCCGGACGCCCCAATTCGTTGGCCACGGTGGTGACCTGCGGAAAGCTCCTGAGGATATCGCGGATCTGGGGGGAAAGGCGGGACGCTTCGTCGAAGGAGATGGTGTACGGAGTTGTGGCGCGTACCCACAGCGCCCCTTCATCCAGGTGCGGCATGAATTCGCCGCCGATGAACGGGATCAGGAGCAGCGAGGAGGCAAACACCAGCAGCACCAGGCTGACGGTCGCCACGCGATTGCGCAGGCACCAGCCGAGCGTCCGTCCGTATTGGCGGCGCACCCATTCGAAGGCCCTGACTTCGGGTTCATGGATGCGGCCGCGCAGGAAAATTGAGCACAGCACGGGCAGCACCGTGAGGGCGCACAGCAGCGCGCCCAGTAGCGCGAACGACATGGTGTCGGCCATGGGCTGGAAAAGTTCTCCGGAGGGGCCGTGGAGAACGTAGATGGGGATATAGCCCGCGATAATCACGGCAATGGCGTAAAATATTGGCCGCTCCACATCCTTCGCCGCGGCGCGAATCACTGCCACAAGGCTGTAGGTTTGCCCCTGCCGCGCGGCCAGCTCGCGGAAGATGTTCTCCACCATGACCACCGAGCCGTCCACGATGATTCCGAAATCGATGGCGCCGATGGAGAGCAGGTTGGCCGGGATGTGCCGCCAGTCCAGGCAGATGAAGGAAAACAGCAGCGCGAAGGGAATGGTGACGGCCACAATCAAAGCCGTCCGCGCGCTGAACAGGAACAGACCGAGGATCACCAGGACTAGCAGCATACCCCGCAGCAGGTTGGCTTCCACCGTCTTGGTGGTCTCTTCGATGAGGCTCTGGCGGTCGTAGTACGGCACCACCTTCACGTCGGGTGGCAGGACGTGCTCGTTCAATTCCTTGGTCATGGCCTCTACACGCTTCAGGATGACCTGCGCCTGCTCGCCTACTCTCATCAAGATGACGCCTTCCACGGCCTCGTTCTGCTTCATGAAGCCGAACTGGCCCAGCCGTGGGGCGTAGCCGAACTGCACCTGGGCGAGGTCTTTGATGCGAACGGGAATACCGTTCTTCTCCTGCACCACGATGTTGCTGATGTCGTCGAGATTGCGCACCAGGCCAAGTCCGCGGATGTAGTAGAATTGCCCGCCCTGGGGATAGAAACCGCCGCCCGCGTTGGCATTATTGTTCGCCAACTGCTGGAAAATCTGCGGCACGGAAACGCCGTATGCGAAGGCTTTGCTGTTATCCAGCAGCACTTGGTATTGCATGGTGGTGCCGCCGAAGCCGGAGTCGTCAGCCACTCCCTGGATGGACCGGTAATGCCGTTCCAGCACCCAGTCTTCGATGGTCTTCAAATCCTGCGGAGAACGGTCGGGACTCTGCAGCACATAGCGATAAATGAGGCCGCTCGGGCTGAACATGGGGGAAAGGCTGGGAGTTACGCCGCTGGGCATCTGCGCGTTGGGCATGCGCTCGAAAGCCTGCTCCCGCACGAAATATTGGTCTACTCCGTACTCGAAGTTCATGGCGATGAAGGAGAGGCCGTAGAGCGAGATGGAGCGCAGCGAATCCAGCCGCGGAATGCCGTTGAGCTCGATTTCAAGCGGTATGGTGACCAGGCGCTCGACTTCTTCGGAAGCGTGGCCGGGCCATTGCGTAATCAGTTCGACGTGCGGCGGCGAAAGATCGGGATAAGCGTCTATGGGGAGCTTTTGGAACGACCATGCGCCCCAGATCATCATCGCGATGGCAGCCACCACCACCAGGAAGGGCTGTTTGAGTGCAGCGGAAACGAGTTTGGCGATCATTTGGGTTCGCGCCTTTACTGGATACTGGTGGCGAATTGCACGAAGAGGCTGCCGTCGGCCAGCACGCTCTCGCCTTTTTGCAGTCCGCTGGCGATCGCCACCATGCCGTCTTGGAGCCCGCCGATGGTCACGGAGCGCTGCGCGAACTTACCCGGCTCCACCTGCACGTAGACAATCGGCTCATTCTTGTCGTCGCGCAATACCGCCGCCGCCGGTACGGCCAACACATTGGCCTGTGAAGCGGTGTGAATGGAGGCCTCCACGAACATGTCTTTCTTGAGCACGCCTTCGGGGTTTTGGGTGACGATGCGTACGGGTGTAGTGCGGGTAGCCGGGTCCACGAAAGCGCCGACGTAATTCACCACGCCCCGAAAGCTCCTCTCAGCGGCCCGGTTAGTTTCTTCCACCGAATCGCCGGTGTGGACCAGGGGAAGGTCGTGATCGAAAATGTGGCCCCATACCCAGACCGTCGAAGGGTCGCTCAGCAGGAAGCAGACGGTGGTTCCGGCCTGGATCAACATCCCCGGCGAGACGAGCTTTTGCACCACCATGCCGGCGATGGGCGCGCGCACCGCCAACTCGGTGGTGATGGAGGTTCCCTGACGCTCGGCCTGATCGATTTCCTGTTGGGTGATGCCGAAGATGCGCAACGGCTGGAGGCTATTTTGCACGTCGGTGAGGGCGTCGTTGTAATCGGCCTGGCTGCTCTCCATGTCCTTGATGGATACCGCGCCGCCGTCCAGCAAGATCGTCATACGATCCACAATGCGCTTGTTGAACTTCTCGCGGTTACGCGCTTTACGGTAGGTGGAGATGGCGTTGGCGACATCCGGGCTGGAAACATAGAGCAGCGGGTCGCCCTGCTTGACCTTGGCGCCGATGTCCACCAGGATGCGCGAGATGGGCCCGTTCACCTGAGTGATGGCCTGGGTTGTGTGGTCGGCATCCCAGTCCACCGTGCCTGTGGTCACCACCGTCGTCTGCCAAACCTTCGTGCTCACGGTGACCACTCTCAAGTGCGCCATCTGGTCGGCAGTCACCGTGAAGAGCCCGGCCTGGACCGGCTGGGCGTGTTCCGCGGCAACCTCCTGGGCGCGCGGCGTAGTGTTGCATGCGCATTGAAAAATCGCCGGCGCCAGCAGCGCCGCGGCGCAAAAAGGGTGCCACGGCTTCCGTAAACTCTCAGTAGGCATGCAATTCGAGCCTCTCCTTCACCAATCCCTGAATCGACAAATGAAACGACGGCCCAACGCTGTTGCAGGGGCCGGACCGCAAGGTTGTCGTGAGAACTAAGCTGGAGGGGCGCGCGATGAACGGGCCGCCGGACGGCGGTCATGCGGGGCATCGGAACGGGGTCGGCATTCCAGACGGGCAACTAGCCAGACCGGCGCTACCGCCGCTTCGCCGGTCGACTCCAGAAATAGTAGCGACCCGGTATAGCAGACCTGGCACGCATGACCTTGAGCTCGATGTAGTTCGTGCGTGGAAGTAAGCGCCGCGGATTGTCCGAAGAGAATGGCACACAGCAGGAGCAGCGCGAACGCAGTTCGCGGCCAGCGGTGTGCGACAACAGTCATTGAACACCGAGTATAACGTGTTTGTGACATTCATCCCGTTGGCGACGAAAATTCGCCCGCTTGGCGCCTTTAGGTGCCCGCTGCGCCACTGTTTTGCATCCCTGGGGAAGAAAATGGTGTGACCTACCCCGGTCCAGATAAACAGCACGTCCCACAAAAGCCCCGTCTGCGCTCTGATGTGGGACATGCTTCAGCTTGTCATGGCGAGTGAACTCGCCTGCCGCCCGAAAATTGGCCCAGCCCAAATTCCTGACCTCAGGAGGTCGAAAAAAGTCTAAGTCTAGGCCAAGAACCGATCCTGCGATTCGTCGCGCAACGCCACTACGGAATCCGCGGCTTAGCCTGTTCCTCCCGGCCATCGAGATTGCTTCCCAGGGCCCACCGGGGGCAAACCATCGGAAACAAAGAACGGCTGCGCCGTTGGCCGTGCCGCCGTCTATTGGAATAATTGCGGCGTAAATTCGATCAGGTAATTCCGCCAGTTGAACCAGCTGTGCGCGCCCGGGCTCTCGATGAAAGTCGGTTCGAAACCGTGCTTCTTGAGCAAGTCGACAGTGGTTTTCGTTGCAGCGACCAGACCATCGTCCTTGCCCGTGCTCAACCAAATGAGCTTCGTGCCTTTCTTCAAGCTCGCATTATCGAGATCGGCCGCGTGAGTGGCTTCCCAATCGGGACGCGGTGGCGCTGGCGGGGCAGGCGCCGCAGCGGTCGTTGTAGAAGTCACCGCGCGCCCCCGTCCGCCGCCCAAAACTGCGCCCGAACTGAACACGCCGATCTGCGAGAACATCCCCAGGTGCGTGAACGCGATGTCCAGTGTCTGCGCGCCGCCCATCGAGAGTCCCGCGATGGCGCGATGTTTCCGGTCGTTGATCGTGCGGTAGTGCTTCTCCACGTAAGGCAGCATATCGGTGATGAACTCGTCGGTGAACGGATTGACCGTCGGCGCCGGGCCGGTGGGCGGCGCGCCGAATTGGACGCCAGGCTGGTGCCCGGCGGGCATGACGACGACCATCGGCTTGATCTTCTTCTCAGCCAGTAGATTGTCGAAGATGAATCCCGCGCGCCCCACCGACGTCCACGCGTCATCGGTATCGCCCGCGCCGTGGAGCAGGTAGAACACCGGATATTTCGCGTTGCCCGCTTCGTATCCCGGCGGAGTATAGATGTGCATGCGCCTGGTAGCCTTAACGACCGCAGAGTAATAGAAAATCTCCGCCACCGCGCCGTGCGGCACATCGCCGGTGTCCATCGTTTGAACGCCGGGAACCGTGAACAAACTCCACTCGTTCGTGAGCGACTCAGCGGTGCGTGTATTGACCGGGTCGAGCGTGCGCACGCCGTCCACCTGGAAGACATACCGGTAAGCGCCCGGCGGCAGTGGACCGATGGTCGCTTCCCAAATCCCCGAGTCATTCTTAGTGAACTCCGGCCAACCCTGCGGCAATGGCTCGGGCGGCATCTGCGTCGTGATGTTGGTTCCGGTGATCGCGCCGGCCCCACCGCCGCTGAAGAGAACCGTGATGTCGCCGGCATTGAGCGTCACTTTCGCCGCTTTGGGCGCGGCGATACGGAAGATTACTCGCGCGTCGGTGGTCACTTCGGGCGAGACTACCACCGGACCGCGTCCGCGTCCTCCCGGCTGTGGGGCTGGCGGTTGCGCCAAACCCAAAACTCCAGCCGCGGCCGTGGCGGCACACACGCGCATCAAAGCGCTGCAAAGACTCATCGTGGACTCCTCGGCGCTGAGTATAACACCGCGACGTCTGATAGGATGAAGCCGGAAACATGCTGCTCGCCCGCGTCGCCCAGACCGTCCTCCGCTGCCACATGTTTGAGCGGGGGCAAAGCGTCGGCGTAGCGGTGTCGGGCGGGGCTGACTCGGTTTGCCTGCTCCACGTCCTGCTGGAACTGGCGCCCCAATGGGACCTCCGCCTGCGCATCCTGCATCTGAATCATGGACTGCGCGGCCAGGAGTCCCGCGAGGACGAGCACTTCGTCCGCGAACTGGCCGCCCGATTGGGTTTGATCGCGCAAATTCGCTCCGTGGATGTCGCGGCGTCCCGGGACAACCTCGAACAGGCCGCCCGCCTCGCTCGTCTCGACTTCTTCCGCGAGCAGATCTCCGCCGGGAGCGTCGTCCGGATCGCCACCGGGCACACCAAGAACGACCAGGCCGAGACCGTGCTGTTCCGCTTCCTACGCGGGTCTGCAGGCGCCGGGCTGGCCGCCATCCGGCCCGTGACTTCGGATGGGATCGTCCGCCCGCTACTCGACGTCAGCCGCGCCGAGATCGAGCAATACTTGCGCGAGCGCCAAATCGCGTGGCGCGAAGACTCGTCCAACACCAGCCGTCAATTCTCCCGCAATCGCATTCGCCACGAATTGCTGCCTCAGTTGGCCGCCGAATGGAACCCTGCCATCGCTGAGACGCTCCATCGCACCGCCGATTGGGCGCTCGCCGAGGAGGAATACTGGGACGGCGAAATCGACCGTCTGTCGAGCCAATTCCTGCTCGATCGCGATGGCGCGGTGCTCGTCCGCACGGAAGTTCTCTGCCAATTGCCGTTGGCGGTATCGCGCCGGTTGGTCCGTCGCGCCCTCAAGCATGTCAAGGGAGACCTGCGCGGTGTCGACTTCGCTCACATCACGGCCATCGTCTCGCTTGCCCGTTCGCAACTGGGTCACGGACGCGTGCAAGCCCCCGGCGTGGAAGCGGAGCGGTCGCTCGACTGGGTTCGTTTCGTAAATCCCTCCGCGGCTCGCAAAGCTTCTGGGGACTACCGTTTGCCCGCTCCCATACCCGGCACCGTGCCGGTTCCTGGTACCGGCAAAGCGCTCGCCCTGGAACTGATTGAAAAAGCGGAAACTTTCCCACCTCCGGATTCCGTATATAATAGTGACCAGGGTTGGGTAGACTGGCGTGCCCTGTCCGGGACGTTGGAAATCCGAAACTGGAGACCGGGCGATCAGTATCAACCTAAGGGCAGCGCCGGAGAGGAAAAGATCAAAACTCTCTTCCAGAAAGCGCGGATTCCCCGTTGGGAACGCCGTCATTGGCCGATTTTGACGGACGGGTCCGCAATCGTGTGGGCCAGACAATTTGGAGTGGCAGCGCCCTTTGCCGCAAATTCCGCCTCGACGATGCTGCTGTCGATTCGCGAGACGGTAGCGCCGTTGGAATTCGGAATCGGTGATTGTTCGTCCGGCGTCTAAAGAATCAGGGTCCTGGAGGCTTCGTGAACTCAAATATTAAACATTTAATGCTGTGGGTAGTTTTGATCGCCGTGGCGGGCATGCTGATTTTTGTCGTGAAGCAGGGCCAGGGTCCTAAAGATCAGGAACTTAGCTTTTCGCAGTTCATGGACGAGGTAAAAGCTGGGAGGGTCGCTAAAGTGACCGTCGCGGCCAATGACGTCCACGGGGAATTGCGCAATCCCACCCAACAGTTGCATACAACTGTCCCGCTGAACTATCCCAATATCTATGACTTGATGAAGGCGGCGAATCCTCCCGTCGACGTCACTATTAAGGACACCTCTTCGGGCACCTGGCTTTCGATCCTTCTGCAGGCATCTCCCTTCATTGTGTTGGCCGCGTTCTGGATTTTCATGGTTCGCCAGATGCAAAGCGGTGGAAATAAGGCGCTTAGTTTCGGCAAGAGCCGCGCGCGCCTGCATTCCACCCAGCAAAAGAAAGTCACGTTCAAAGACGTGGCTGGCGTGGAAGAAGCCAAGGAAGAGCTGCAGGAAATCATCGAATTCCTACGAGAACCGCAGAAATTCCAGAAGTTGGGCGGCCGTATCCCCAAAGGTGTACTGCTGATCGGACCTCCCGGAACGGGCAAAACTCTGTTGGCCCGCGCCATTGCCGGCGAAGCCAGCGTCCCGTTCTTCTCCATCTCCGGCTCGGACTTCGTGGAAATGTTCGTCGGCGTGGGCGCCAGCCGCGTCCGCGACCTGTTCGAGCAGGGCAAAAAGAACGCTCCTTGCATCATCTTCATCGATGAAATCGACGCTGTGGGACGTCATCGTGGCGCAGGCCTCGGCGGCGGACACGACGAGCGCGAGCAGACCCTGAACCAGTTGCTGGTGGAAATGGATGGCTTCGAATCCAACGAAGGGGTCATCTTGGTAGCTGCCACCAACCGGCCCGATGTGCTCGATCCGGCACTTCTCCGCCCCGGCCGTTTCGACCGCCGGGTGGTAGTCGGCCGTCCAGACGTACAGGGACGCGAAGCGATCCTGCGGGTGCACACCAAGAAGATCCCGCTCGGCGATAACGTGAACCTCTCCGTTCTGGCTCGTGGAACACCGGGTCTCGCGGGCGCCGACCTGGCGAATCTGGTAAACGAAGCCGCTTTGAACGCCGCCCGGCAGAACCGCAAGGTCGTCATGATGATCGATTTCGAGCTCGCCAAGGACAAGATCCTCATGGGCGCGGAGCGAAAGTCCATGGTGATGAGCGATGCTGAAAAACGCAACACTGCTTACCATGAAGCAGGACACGCACTTGTCGCCGCGGTGCTGCCGAACGCCGACCCGCTGCACAAAGTCACGATCATCCCGCGCGGCATGGCGTTGGGTGTCACCATGCAGTTGCCGATCGACGACAAGCATTCCTACGATCGCGAGTACCTGCTGGCGCAGTTGGCCATCCTGATGGCTGGCCGCATCGCCGAAGAGAAGTACATGCACCATATGACTACCGGCGCCGGCAACGACATCGAGCGTGCCACCGACATGGCCCGCAAGATGGTCTGCGAATGGGGCATGAGCGAACTGGGTCCGCTGAGTTTCGGTAAGAAGGAAGAGCAGATCTTCCTCGGCCGCGAAATCGCCCAGCACCGCGACTACAGCGAAGAGACCGCCATCCGCATTGACGAGCAGGTGAAGAAGTTCGTACAGGGCGGTTACGATACCGCGGCCGACATCATCGAGAAGCACTCCGAAGCGCTCGCGAAGATCGCCGAGATGCTGCTCGAGCGCGAGATCCTGGATGGCGCTGAGGTTCTGTCGCTCATCCGGGGCGAGATCCTTCCGCCGCGTGTCAACGACGGCGGCAAAGATTCCGACGACCACACCCAGCAGGTGATTCGGCCCGAAGGCGGGCGGCGTATTCCAGGACTCTCGGAAGGCGAGCGACCGCAACCGGCGTGATTCCGCGTTTTCCGGTTTACCTGTTCGATATCGACGGGACTCTGCTCGATTCGGCGCCTGATATCTGCGGGGCAGTGCAACACGTCATCGTCTCCAACGGCTCCTACGAGCGGGAATTCGCCTACCTGAGGGGCTTCGTAGGGCTGCATCTAATCGATCTCTTTCAGGACGTGTTCCCGGGGTTCGATGCGGCGCAAATAGACGCGCTGATCAAGGAGTACAGAACCAACTATTTGGGCCGCTGCCATCGGGAAACGAAGCTGTTCCCTGGCGCGAAAGAGGCGCTGGCGGTGCTCGGCGGGCGTAAATCGACCGCGACTACCAAGGGAACGCCCACCACCCGCGCCGTGCTCACGCAGTTCGGACTGATCGAGTATTTCGACCACGTGCAAGGCACCGACGGTATCCCTTATAAGCCCGCGCCGGATGTACTGCAAGCCGCCATGTCGGCCCTCGGCGCCCGTCCCGAAGAATGCCTCATGGTGGGTGACTCCACCGCCGATATGGCCGCCGGCCGCGCCGCCGGCGTAAAGACTTGCGCGGTACGCTATGGGTACGGCAACCAGGAGGAAATGGCGCGCCTTCAACCGGACTACTGGATTGATGACCTCCGCGCGCTGGTAGGATAAATGATCGCGGCACGAAAACCTGAAATCATGAGCCCGGCGGGCTATTGGCCCCAACTGCGCACGGCCATCGAGGCCGGCGCGGACTCGGTCTATTTCGGCCTGAAGCACTTCACCGCGCGAGCCAAGGTCGGGTTCGATCTGGCCGAGTTGCCCGAGGTCTTCACCACCCTCCACCGCCGTGGAGTGAAAGGCTTCGTCACCTTCAACACTCTCGTCTTCGAACATGAATTCGATGAAGCGGCGCGCGTGCTCGCGGCCATCGCGGAGGCTGGCGCCGATGCGGTGATCGTGCAGGATATCGGGATCCTCAAACTGGTTCGCGAAATCGCGCCCTGGCTCGAAATCCACGCCAGCACGCAGATGAGCGTCACCAGCGCCGACGGGGTCCGCCTGGCGCAGAGTTTGGGCGCGAGCCGAGTAACGCTGGCGCGCGAACTTTCGCTCGATCAGGTGCGCGCCATCCGCGCCGCTACCGATTGCGAACTCGAGATCTTTGTCCATGGCGCGCTTTGCGTCGCTTATTCGGGCCAATGCTTCTCATCGGAAGCCTGGGGCGGCCGCAGCGCCAATCGCGGGCAGTGTGCCCAGGCCTGCCGGCTGCCGTACGAGATGGTGGTGGATGGCGAAACGAAGCCATTGGCCGATGCGCGCTACCTGCTTTCGCCCGGCGATCTCTACGCGCTGGATCAGATTCCCGAGATCGTGCAGATTGGCATCTCGGCCATCAAGATCGAAGGCCGTTACAAGGATTCGGATTACGTCGCGCTCACCACGCGCGCCTATCGCCAGGCGGTGGACGACGCCTGGGCCGGCCGCCCTATCCATTCCGACAAGCAGGCGCTGGAGCAAGTTTACTCGCGTGGACTTGCTCCGCACTTTCTGCTGGGAACGAATCATCAGACCGTAGTGCAAGGACGCGCGCCGCGCCATCGCGGCGTGTTGATGGGGAAAGTGGCGCGGCTTACGGAGACGGGTGTCATGCTCGACGGGCCGTCGCAGTTGAAGCCCGGCGATGGCGTGGTCTTCGACGCGGCCGACTGGCGCAGTCCTCAAGAGCCGGAAGAAGGCGGCCGCGTTTTCGAGGTGCTGAACGGCGAATTGCGATTCGGCAACGGCGTGCTGAACTTCAAGCGCATTCGCCGCGGCGATCTCGTGTGGCGAACGCACGATCCCGATTTGGACAAACTGGTGCGGCGTTACACCGAGGCGTCTTCCCCCGTCCGCAAGCAGCCCGTTTCTGTGCGGGTCGTCGCTCGGCAAGGCATGCCGCTGGTTACCGAGTGGCGAGTGGGAGACAAGCGGGCAGTGGTGGAATCGGATGCGCCACTTGGGGCGGCTTCGCAGCGGACGGTCGACGAGCAATACTTGCGGGAGCAGTTGGGCCGGCTGGGTAACACGCCATATGAGCTGGCGGAAGTCGAATTGGAAATCGAAGGCCGGCCGTTTGCGCCGAGCTCTCTGCTGAATCGCATGCGCAGGGAGGCGGTGGAAAAGCTGCAGGACCAGCGGGCAAATAACCGCTCCCTCACGGTCGCGGCTCGGAAAGACGGCCGATACCGAGCCGCGCCCCTTAGGGAGCGGTCCCAGTCAGCACAACTCCATCTTCTCGTTCGCACGCCTGCGCAACTGGAAGCGGCAATCGACGTCCGGCCGGCCGGCATCACGCTCGACTACCTAGATCTGTACGGCCTGAAGCCGTCGCTCGAACGCGTCCGCGATGCCGGCATTCAGGCGCGCGTCGCCAGCCCGCGTGTGCTCAAGCCCGGCGAGGAACGCATCGTCGATTTCCTGCTGAGCTGCGATTGCCCCATCCTGGTGCGTTCCGCCGGACTTCTTCACGCGCTCCGCGACCGTTCACATCACGATCTCGCCGGTGATTTCAGCCTGAACGCCGCCAACGCCGCCTCCGCCGACGAATTCTTTGCCCTGGGACTGGCATCGCTCACACCCACCCACGATCTCAACGCGGAGCAAGTGGCCGATCTCGCCCGTGCCGTCGGGGGCGAGCGAATCGAAGCCATTCTCTACCAGCACCTCCCGGTGTTTCACACCGAGCACTGCGTCTTTTGCCGTTTCTTGTCTACCGGAACCAGCTACAAAGACTGTGGCCGCCCGTGCGAGCACCACGTCGTCGCCCTGCGCGACGACGCCGGGCGCGCGCATCCCGTAGTCGCAGATGTTGGCTGCCGGAACACGGTCTTCGGCGCGGAAGCGCAGGAGGCCAGCCGGCATCTCGACGGTTGGCGGGCTGCCGGCATCGCGCAGTTCCGCGTGGAGTTCGCCCACGAAACGCGCGAGCAGACCGAGGAAATCGCGCGCCTATTCGCGAGCGCGCTAGCCGGCCGCCTTCCCGCGAACGAACTCGGGCGGCAACTAAAAAGCGCCTCCCCGCAGGGCGTCACCGAAGGCAGCCTGTACGTGCCTGCAGGGTACAAAGAACTTCCAATATTGCAGTAATGTAATGCGCCCTCGCCGCGACCACCCGAGCTTAGCAGCTTAATAGCTGGCGAGCGGCGGCTATGCTTCGCTCTCAAGCGCCAGCACGTCGTCCGGATTAGAACGCTATTTGCTCGCGCTGGGATCGCCGGTGGGCGGAGGCGCGTGATCTTCCTTCGCAGGAGGGCCAAGCAACTCCGTGAAAATCGGCTTTAAGCCATCCGCCCAAACCTGGTATCCCTGAAGCTGCGGATGCAGCTTGTCGCGTGTGTTCATCATTCCGTCGAAGAGTTTGCCGTCCTGGTCCGCCATCTTGGCATTGATATTCAGAAAGCGCACTTGCCTGCCGTCGGCCAGCTTGGCGAGGTTGGCGTTGATCTTGTCAATGATCGGCTTGACCGCCATATTGTCGTTGCGCGGGAAGATGGCGGTGAGAACGATCGTCGCGTTGGGCGCTTTCCACTGCATCATATGCAGCACGGCCTCCAATCCCCCCACGATGTCATTCACCTTGGCATCTTCGTTTTGCGGAGGAACCGTCGCGCCGAGGTTGTTGGTGCCGGCAAGCAGCACGATGACCTTCGGATTGACGTTATCGAGCTCGCCGTTTTCCAAGCGCCAGAGAATATTTTGGATGGTATCGGCACCCCAGCCGAAGTCGGCGGCATTCCAGCCGAAGAAATTCTGCTTCCAGTTTGTCAACAGGTCGGGGTAGTCCGTGGCGCCCCAACGGCGCGTGATGGAATCGCCCTCGAAATAGATGTCGATGCCGCCTTTCTTGGCCTTCTCCAGTAGCTGAGTGTGGGCAATCATGGAGTTCCGATCCGCACGCGCCACCGGCATGCCGGCCGGATAACCGGCGCGGGGCACTCGACCCCATGACCGGTCGGCCCAGGCGATGAAGTACTTGAAATTCGGACCGTCGGTGTGGCCGCCTTCATGCTGCCGCCAGGCAAGCTGTCCATCGAGCAGCGGAACATTCACGGGAGGCATTTTCTGCGTGCGGTAGTCGTCCGGCTGGCCGAGATCTTTAGCGCCGAGCAGTCGGAAAACGGGCTGGGCTGCGATGGCGGCCATGTAACTGCCCTGGTGATCGAGCCATTTGGCGTCGCCCTTCTCGGGCACACCGTAACTGATGAAAGTCAGGCGGGGCGCGCAGAGCGCAATCAGCTCATGAGCGTCTACGGGAAGATCGCCGGGGTTCTTGCTGCCGAAAGTTGCGTCGGACGCTCCGTACTTGAGGAAATTGCCGGCCATCCAATG
>Ga0302326_10017761_pt1 | contig 14800 bp, 13 predicted proteins | sample Palsa_T0_3_FD_202264 | JGI IMG/M metagenome (GOLD analysis project Ga0302326, IMG submission 202264) | Peat permafrost microbial communities from Stordalen Mire near Abisko, Sweden - Palsa_T0_3 | ecosystem: Environmental > Terrestrial > Soil > Palsa > Peat permafrost | place: Sweden: Abisko... | reverse complement strand
GCCGGCGCGGACTTCAAGGTCATCCCGATGCTGCCTTCCAGCCTCGGATTGATCGTCGTGGACTTGAGCGTCGGGAAGATCCGCGCCAAAGGAATTATCGATACCGCCAGCCAGGTCACGGTCGGTATGGCTTGACTACATGCCAAAGACGGTAGAAGCGACGCGCCAGTGCCACGCACGCGACGATGGCATTTCGGAGGAAAGCGGCAATAGTGGTTCGCATAATAGGGTTGCTGCCTGAAGACTCCAGCCTTCACTTCAATTTGACACGCAAGGCCAGTATGCGGCAAATGCCTGTGCCGCCACGCCCGCTGCTGTCCGATCGGCCGTTATCAGTTCAGGGTGGGCCTGCATGTAATCAATAAACACCTTCTCGATTAACTGTGGTGAGATCGTGCCTCGAAGCGCGCGAATAGCGCCGCTGCTTCAGAAGAATTCCGGCGTGTACGAGCGAATGTGGCTCTCCATCTGCGTAATCGGCAGCAACTGCTCATCGTCCAGGCTGTCGTACTCGCCGTATCACCGGTCATGAACAGCAGTGCCGTGTTGGCCAGCACGGCGTCGAACACCCGCCCCTGTCCGATCGCCGCATCGCGATCCTTCACGGTGGCGTCGGCGCGCTGCGCAAGCTGTGCGGCCGCATCGGGCCCGAGGAGCTTCAAAGTGCTGTACGGCGCCTCATCAGGGGTCGCGGCTGCGAACCCTTCGAGTGAATAGGGCCCGTCGGCCTGCGTGCGGATCGCGTTCAGTGCGATCTCGCGCGTCTCGGTCTGCGGGCCGTCCTGGAGCACGAACGTGATCTTCTCGGGTACACCCTGAACGGAGGCCAACGCGACATAGATCTTTGGATGACCTCCGGCGCAATAGCGTAAGAAACGCCAGTATTCCGATTGATATCCGGCCGGCAGCTCGCGTGTTTTGTTACTGATACTCAGCAGCTTCTTGTCCTGCCACAGAAACTCCGTCTCACCGTCGGCCTGGCGCTGATCGATGCTGGTCTCATGCTTCGGGTCAGTTATCGAGAACGTTTGCTCGGCGAACGCAGGCTGCGTCGCTAAAGAATCAATTTTGGCGGCCGAGAGTACCGTGCCCATCATGATCGGGTTCTGAAATTCAAGATCCCGGAAGCCCAGAAGCGCATACAGTGAAGCATCGGTGTAGCTTTTGTTCGCGATCAGCGCCATGATCCTCTGTCGCGCGAAATCGTAGATTGTCCACATGCCTCGGGCCTCCACAATAAGATATTGATGGCCCAGCGTGACCGTAAGCGGAAAGCTCTCATCGCTGGTCGGCACCGGCTGGCCCGAGGACTTCAAACCTTCAGGCGACTCTTTGTGACTCGCTACCGTGAACGTCAGGACGGCGTGAGCGGCCAGCGGCGCTGACATGATCCCGCACCCGACCGCGATCAAGGCCGTCAGTGAGCGCAGCGTCATATTGGCCTCCTCTGGTTAGCGTCGGATCCGTCGTCGCCCAAACCAAGATGATGTCATTGTCGGATGCCGAAGTGGTGGTCATCGGTATTCTTGCCGCTGGTGCGATCCCGGGCTACCGCCTCCCCCAGGCGCGCTTCGCGCGCGAGCGCGATATCCTGGCCAGTCTCCAGCACCCTCATATCGCGCGTCTCTACGATGCAGGGGTAGATACAAAAGGGCTGCCTTACCTGCAGGTCCTCGAAGCCGTTCAATACGCGCATGAAAAGCACGTCATTCATCGAGACCTCAAGCCCTCGAACATCCTGGTGACCGACTCCGGGCAACGCACTGCGCATTACCGCGCATATGATCCAAGTCGACAGCGGCTACGAAAACTGAAGCGGATGCCGCGCTTCGAGAGCTTCTGGACAAAGACTCCAACGATGCCCCTTTTGAGATCGCTGAGGTCTTAGCCGCGCGTGATAAAACCGCTTGCCAACGAGCCTCGGTTCATCGCGCTGATGGATAAATTCGCTCGCGTAGCTTGGAGCATTGGTCTGTGCGCTATCCCGCTTACGGTAGAAGTCTTTATTACTGAGCGCCGGCCCCCAATTGGCGTGTAGGGCTCGCCTCTGCAGACGGCGCGATTCCGTGAACCGCTGCACACATGTCAATGGAAATTGAGCGGATGCTGCTTTAGCACCGCGATGCGCACAATTCCCACCGTAGCTGATTCGTTGCCAACTGCCATATGAGGGGGCCGAGTCACAAATATGCCTCAGATCGCAAGCACTATGAAATCTTTCCGAACTCGGGTCGCGAAGACGTCCCCCAAGGCGCCGACTGGCATCACCGGTTTCGATGAGATCTGCGGGGGAGGTCTGCCCCGTGGCTCCACGACCCTGCTCGTGGGTGGGCCGGGCTCCGGCAAGACAATCTTCGCTCTGCAGTTCGCGATGCACGGAGCACGGTATTGCAAGGAGCCAGCCATCTTCGTTGCTTTTGAGGAGACCTCGAAGCGAGTGAAGTCGAATGCGGAAAGCTTCGGCTGGAAGATCAAAGAATTGGGCCCAAGCAAGCTGTTTTTCCTCGATGCTCAGCCAATGTCGGATCGGGTCCACTCGGGGACATTCGATCTGAGCGGAATGCTGGCGGCGCTGGAGGCTCAGATCAACAAGATGGGCGCGCGACGTATCGTGTTCGACGCGTTGGATATCCTGTTAGCACTGTTACCGGATGAGGCCGCGAAAAGGCGCGAGGTCTATCGGCTGCACGACTGGTTGCGGGAACACGAACTGACAGGCCTCATCACCTCGAAGGCAAGTCAAGAGGAGACCAACTGCATCGTTCAGGAGTCTTTTAGTTTCATGCAATTCATGGTCGATTGCGCTGTCATGCTCAACCACACCGTGGTGCAGGGTGTCTCCCAGCGTAGTCTGCGCGTGCAGAAATATCGCGGCACGAGTTTCGATGAGAACCAATCTCCATTCGTCATCGGCAGCCGTGGCATCGAAGTCGCCGTCGCGCGCACGAGCTCGCGCGTTCAGATCAGCGTTACCAACGAACGCGTCTCGAGCGGCGTGGAACGATTGGACACAATGCTGGGCGGCGGCTATTACCGCGGCGCCAGCGTGCTCATAACCGGATTTCCCGGCACGGCCAAAACCACATTGAGCGGCGCCTTCGCAGCTGCGGCCTGCCGACGCCGCGAGCGCACGATCTTCGTAAGTTTCGATTCGGATGGGGCCGAGGTGGTCCGGAACCTTGCATCGGTAAGCATAGGCCTTAATCGCTACATCAAGAACGGATGTCTGTGCATGGTCTCAGGCCGAACCATCAGCGGCAGCGCGGAAACCTTTCTCGTGCGCATCAAGGCGCTCGCGACGGAGCATAAGGCCCGCTGTATCGTGATCGATCCGGTGTCCACCATATCCAGTTCCGGCAACGAGTTGACCGCTTACGGCGTCGCAGAGAGATTGATCGACTGGTCCAAGACGATGGGCACCACGCTGGTGTGCACGAGTCTGCTCGATGAGGTCTCGAGCCATTTGTTAGCGAGTTCGCCGCTGCGGATCTCTAAGATGGCGGACACCTGGATCCATCTAAACTACTTGGTGCAGGCCGGCGAACGCAATCGAGGCATGTCCATCATTAAATCCCGCGGCACGGCGCATTCGAACCAGGTGCGTGAGCTAATCCTCAACGATGCGGGAGTAACGGTAACAGATACCTACACCGCCGAGGGCGAGGTATTGATGGGAACACTGCGCTGGGAAAAGGAGAGCGCCGAGCGCGGCGCCAAGGACATGGCCGAAGTTGCCGGAAGGGTCAAGCGCGTCAGGCTCGATGCCGAGGAGGCCGAGCTAGAGGTGCGGCTAAAGGCGCTGCAGGTGGAACTCGAGGCCAAGCAGGTCGAGAAGGCCCTGCTTGTGAGCACTGCGGAGAGTCGCGAAGGCGTGCTGTTACAAGGTCGCTCGCGCATGCGGGAGTTACGCGGCGCCGATACGGCCATTTCGAGACAGAAATAGTCTCGCCATGAATCGAGGCGCACCCTATCGATTTCGGCTTTATGTCGCAGGCGACGCGCAGAACTCCGCACAGGCAATTGCCAATCTCAATGCGCTTTGCCGGGAACACCTGCCCGATCGACACAGCATCGAAATAGTGGATGTCTTCCGAAAGCCTGAATATGCTCTGGCAGAGAGCATTTTCATGACCCCGACCCTGGTCAAACTGGGGCCACTTCCGGTCCGAACGATCGTCGGCACATTGAGCCAGACTCAACCGGTGTTGCACGCTTTGGGGTTGGGAACGCTCAGCGTATGAAGACGCAGGCGTCGCCCGTAACGGCCGACACGACTAACGAAGTGTTCGGCCTCATCCAAGCGCTGCACAAGGCAGAGCAGCGCCTGGAGCAACTGACGGCGGGCGAGGTGGATACGGTGGCGGACAGCGGCGGTCGGACGCTGTTATTGCGCCGCGCCCAAGACCGACTGCGTCACACTGCGGCGGCCAAGCAGACTGCCATCCTCAACGCACTACCCGCGCACATAGCCTTGCTCGATGCACGCGGCGTCATCGTTTCGGTGAACGAGGCCTGGCGCTGCTATGGCGGTGCCGACGTGCTCGAAGGCCCGGGCTACGGACTTGGGATCAACTATGTCGAGATCTGCGCCAGCAGAGCCGCTAATGAGTCATCCGAGGCGCGGCAGGTTGCCGATGGTATTCGCTCAGTGCTGGCCGGGACGGCAGAAGGGTATTCGATCGAGTACGCCCGCGATTCGCTGACAGAGCAGCGAGTATACCTGCTGACAGTCACGCCGCTTGGAGAGGATAGCCCGAATGGCGCCGTGGTGATGCTCTTGGACGTCACGGCCGAGAGGCTGAGCGAGGGTACTCTGCGTGTCAGCGAACTGCGCTTTCGCCAAATGGCGGAGAGCATTCGCGACGTGTTTTTTCTTCGAAGTATCGACAGCACCCACATTTACTATGTGAGCCCGGCCTACGAGAGGATCTGGGGCCGTAGCTGCGAGAGTCTGTATCTAAATCCGAGCTCATGGGTGGACGCGATTCATCCGGACGATCGCGATCACGCAATTCTACACTTCGCCGAGACCGAGAAATCTGAGTTTGATACGGAGTTTCGCATCGTGCGCCTCGATGGCGAGGTACGTTGGATCAACGCTCGAGGCGCTCCGATTCTGAATGACGCTGGTCAACCCTATCGGACCGCCGGCGTCATCTCGGATATCACCGAGCGCAAGCAGGCAGATATCAGGATCAAACGTCTGAATCGCGTTTATGCCGTGCTCAGTCAGATTTCCGCGCTGACTGTCAGGGTACGAGACCGCGGCGATCTGTTCCGGCAGGCCTGCCGCATCGCGGTCGAGGCGGGCGCGTTCAGAATAGCCTGGATCGGTGTATTGGATCCACAGACCCTGGAAGGCAAGGTGGTTGCCTGGCATGGCGGCGAAGAAGGCTACATCGAGCGCATCAAGCTGACGGCAAAGGCTGACACCCCGGATAGCGAGCGGCCGGAGTGTCGAGCATTGCGATTGTCGAAACCCATCATCTGCAACGATATCGCGACGGACCCGTCTATGGCGGCGCTCCGGGACGAGCTGCTGGATCGAGGGCACAAGTCGGTAGGATCCTTTCCGCTGACAGTGGCTGGACGGCCAGATGCGGTCCTGACTCTGTTTGCGGCGGAGGCTCATGCTTTCGACGAGGAGGAAATACGGGTACTTTTGGAACTTACCGACAACATCTCCTTCGCCCTTGATCATGTTGAGAAGCGCGAGCGGCTCAATTACCTGGCTTACTACGACGAGCTGACCGGTCTGGCTAATCGCAGCCTCTTTCTGGAGCGGGTAGCGCAGCATATGCGCAGCGCTCTGGCCGGCGGCTACAAGCTCGCCTTGGGTCTGATCGACTTGGAGCGATTCAAGAACATCAACCTGAGTCTCGGTCGGCCGGTCGGCGACCTGCTGCTGCAGCAAGTCGCGCATTGGCTGACATCCAACCTGGGCAACGCCAACCTGCTGGCGAGGGTAGGTCCAGATCACTTCGCCGTAGTGTTTCCCGAAGTGAAGCGCGAGAGAGACTTGGAACTGCATATCGAGCAATCGATGGACGCGCTCATCAGGCATCCATTCAGCCTCAATGAAGCCGTGTTTCATATTGCCGCGAAGATTGGAGTAGCCCTATTTCCGGATGACGCTTCAGACGCCGACGCTCTATTCAAGAATGCCGAAGCCGCGCTCAGAAAGGCGAAGGTTGCCGGGGATCGATACCTGCTTTACGCGCACAAGATGATCACGACCGTAACGGGCAGACTCAATCTGGAAACTCAGCTGCGCGACGCGATCGACAGGGAAGAATTCGTACTGCACTACCAGCCCAAGGTGAGCCTGCTGAACGGTGAGCTCACCGGCGCCGAGGCATTGATCCGCTGGAATGATCCGAAAACCGGGCTGGTGCAACCCAGAGAGTTTATCCCCATCCTTGAAGACACCGGACTGATCCACGAAGTCGGGCGCTGGGCATTGCATAAGGCCATCGAGGACCATTTGCGCTGGCGCGCGGCAGGCCTGCCGGCTGCGCGCATTTCGGTCAACGTGTCGGCGCTGCAGCTGCGCAGTCGTGGTTTTATCAATGAGCTCCGACAGGCCACCGAGGCTGACGCGCATGCGGCGGCCGGGCTGGAACTGGAGATCACCGAAAGCGTGATCATGGAGGACGTCAAACTCAGCACTGCTAGTCTGAAGGCGATCCGGGCGATGGGCGTAAGTGTAGCCATCGACGACTTCGGGACCGGCTTCTCATCCCTGAGCTACCTATCCAAGCTTCCCGTGGATACGCTGAAGATCGATCGCTCATTCGTGAACGACATGACTGATGCGCAGCAGGGGCTGCTGCTGGTATCCACGATCATTACCCTGGCTCATTCGTTGAAGCTCAAAGTGGTTGCGGAGGGCGTCGAAACCGTGGCGCAGTCCGACTTGCTCCGGTCGCTGGGCTGCGACGAAATGCAGGGCTATCTTTTCGGCAAACCAGTGCCCAGAGAGATCTTCGAAAAGAGCTATTTGACTTCCCGTCCGAGCGCTTAAGAGCCGCTACTTGTAAGTGTTCAAATACGCTATGACGTCGTCGGCGTCACTGGCAACCGCGAAACCAGAGAACGGCATGTGATTGCCCTTTACCTTGGCCTGTGGATCGCGCAAATAATCCCGCAGATTCGAATCATCCCAAATAATTCCCGAGCGCATCATCGCGCTGGAATACCGGAAATCTTCCAGCGATCCGGCCTTGCGCCCAATGACGCCTTTGAGACTCGGTCCGAGTGCGTCGGAGCGTTCCGTATGGCAGGCAAGACACGCGCTGAACAATTCTTTACCGTGGATCGCGTCCGCGGCAAACACCGGCACGACGAGAACAAGGCCAGCTATAACCCCCTGACAAACTCTACGCATCGCTTTGTCCCTGGTTCAGGCATGCACCAGCGGCCCTGGGTTCTTCAGATAATCCGTCCTGATTTTGTCGGCTGACCAGAGGGCCAGCGCGCCCAGCGTGCCGGTCGGGTTATAACCGTGCTGCTGCGGGTACGTGCTTGCGCCCATCACAAACAGATTATGTGCATCCCATGTCTGAAGATAGCGGTTCACTACGCTGTTGCGGGAGTTGCTGCCCATCATCGTGCCCCCGGTGTTATGTGTCGATTGGTAGGGCACGACGGAGAAGTTCTTCGGTCGCGGGCGCATTTCGTAATGCGACGGCCCCATCGCCTTAATGATGCCTTCGAGTTTCGACAAAAGATAACGCGACATGGCGTGGTCGTTATCGGTGGCGTTATAGGTAACGCGCAGCAGCGGTCGCCCCAGCGCATCCTTATAGACGGGGTCAAAGTCCATATAGTTATCGCGATGTGCGTAGACCGATCCCTGCGTGTTGAAGCGAACCGAATGGTAGTACCACTTGACGGTTTCACGCTTCCATTGACTGCCCCAGGCCGGCGTGCCGGGCGGCACATAGCGCCCACCGATTGGCGGACTTGCGCCGCTAGCCGCCACAAAGTAGCCGCCTCCGAAAAAACCGAGACCCGTGTGATCGAAATTGGGTCCGTTAAAATCATCGATCATGCGTCCACCGCCCGGCGAGCCCATATAGGGATTGAGTTCCTTGTCGGGGAACAACGCTGCGGCGCCGGCTTCGAATTGATAACAGTAGTTCTTTCCCACAACGCCTTTGCCCGTCGCATGGTCGTATGGTTGCCCGATGCCGGAATGAAGCAACATGTGGGTGTTAGTAAAGACAAACGCCGAAAGCACTACAAGATTTGCGGGCTGTTCGTACTCGGTGCCGGTTTTGAGATCAGTGTAGAGCACGCTCGTGACGCGCTTAGCCGCTCTGTCATAAATTAACTTCGATGCAAAAATCCGCGTGCGCAGCTCGAATTTAGCTTCCTGGCGCAGCGCTGGCATGATCGTGGTGACGGCCGAGGCTTTGGCGTTTGCCTCGCAGGCAGTGCGATCGCAGAACCCGCACTCCTGGCATGCGCCCATGGTAACGCCGTATAGATTCTTGTAGGCCGCGCTCGCAGCCGAGAACGGCGCAGGGAACGGGTGATAGCCGAGACTGCCGGCCGCGGCCCCGAACATAAGGCCGCCTTCGGAAGCGGCAACCGGTTTGTTGGGATATTCATTGCTGCGAGCACCTTCGAAAACATTGCCGCCCTCGATCTTGCGGCCCTTAAGATTTCCGGCTTTGCCCGACACGCCGCATACCTTGTCGAAACGATCGTAGTAGGGTTCGAGTTCATCGTACGTGAGCGGCCAGTCCTGAATTGACATCGTCGCAGGAATACTGTTGACACCATAGCGTTCGCCCAAATGAGTTCGCAGGCGAAAATCTTCGGGCAGAAAACGCCAATGCATCGCGCTCCAATGATTTCCCGTACCACCTACGCCCTGGCCGGGTAAGAACGCACCCCAGCGGCGGATTGGAAGCGCCAACTGATCGGGTCGGTTGCGGAAGGTGACCGTATCGATCGAGTTGTCGCTCATCAGCTCCAGACGCTGCTGATATTTCAACTCATCGCGAATGCTCGGAAGCGCGAAATCCTCTGCCGGCCGGCGATCAGGGCCCCGTTCGAGGCCGACGACTGTCAACCCCGCCAGGGTGAGTTCTCTTGCGAGGATGGCGCCCGCCCAGCCCATCCCGATTACTACCGCATCGACTTCTTTGAGCTTAACGGCCATCGCTCGCTCAGGAAAAATCCGTAATGGATTGCGGTTCGGCGACGTAACGCTTGTTGCGGTATTCCTCTATTTTATCGGCATAGGTTGCCGGTAGGCCGGGAAAGCCGAGCATGCGCCACGATGCCTTGTTGCGGTTACCGCCATAGAGCGGGTCGGAGAAAAAACCCTCCATCGTAATTGCGAGAAGTCGCTGGAAAAACTCCTTGGGATCGATGTCAACAATCTGTGCCGAGCCGTCTTCCATACTCTTGAGCGCCGCAATGCGCTCGACGGGTCCGAGGCGATCAATTTCTTTACCGAACGTGCGGCGCGTCCAGTCGTTGGCGGCACGAATGCCGACCGCGAAGTATTCACGGGGAGTCAGCGACAATTGGTACCCCTGTTCGGGCAGGCCCTGGTGAAATGGTCCAGCGCGATACATTCTTGCGCCCGCACCCCAAGCGCCAGCCAGCTGTCGATCAATAAAGACAGGAATGCCACAGTCCGTTCCGGACGCGGAGAGCTCATCGGCAGGGATCATGCTGTCGGCAACTGCCGAAAAGAACGAGACCTCGTCCATTGTCAGCGTGAGCCAGCCCTGGGCTTGTGCCGGCGCGCTGCTGTCTCGGGACTGTACGCCAACTGGCGCATCCGCAGCCTTCGCCGGCGTTGTTTGCGGCACGCTGAGCAGGGCAACACTGGCGCTCGCCGCACTTGCGCCTTTGAGAAAATCGCGGCGCGCAATGGAGTCATCGGGCATTGGCGCTCTCCCCCCAAGACGGGTCTTTGCGTGGCGGCTCTTCGATCTGTGAAGCCCCCTGCGCTCGAGTGTAGTTTAACGTGATGAATGTAGTCGCATATAGCAGCCGCGCAATAGGTCATGTCAACTTGCCAATCGACTGTCGGCGGCGGCGCCGCTAGCCTCAGGGCCTGCCTCAAGGAGCGGCCATGACCAATATCGCAGAGCTCAGCAACCCCGCCATCGCCCCGCGCGAGACGCTCTGGGGCGAGCTGATCCACAAGGAGGACTGGTGGGCCATTTGGATCGGCCTGGGCCTGATCGTAGTGGCGGCGGCACTGTTCGTCGATGGCGGCAGTCTTAAATGGATCGCCGTCGCGCCGCTCAAGTGGAGCCATCCGGCAGAAGTTGCAACGCAGTTGCGCGAGCATTGGACTCAATATGCGGCGCTGCTGGTGCTTTGGGCCGTGCTGTTTGGCATCGGCGCCAGCGGACTCAGAATCAAACTAGCGCAGTTCTTGCCAGCCTTTGTGGTGCTCTATGTCTCCGCGCTGGGACTGTATTTCCTGGGCCAATGGAACCAGGCCTCGCACTACAACCTCGAACCGCCGTTGGTGGCACTGGCGCTTGGTTTGCTGCTTTCCAATACGGTGGCTCTGCCCCGATGGCTCAGCTCGGGGCTGCGCGTGGAGTTCTACATCAAGACCGGCATCGTATTGCTCGGTGCCAGCTTGCCGCTCACGCTCATCGCCTGGGCCGGACCAGTCGCAATCCTGCAGGCGAGCATTATTTCGCTGGTGACATTCGGAACAATCTATTACACCAGCAAGCGACTGGGGTTGGATCCCCGGCTCGCAGCAGTGCTGGGAACCGGCGGAGCGGTCTGCGGCGTTTCAGGCGCGATCGCCGTAGCCGGCGCCGTGGGCGCCAAGAAAGAGCATGTGTCGATCGCGATCTCCCTGGTAGTGCTGTGGGCCATTGTCATGATTTTTGCCCTGCCGTTGGTATCGCGGGAGCTGGGACTGTCGACCGGCGTCGCCGGCGCCTGGATCGGCACCTCGGAGTTTGCCGACGCGGCCGGCCTCGCTGCCGCGCAGACCTACGGCGGCTACGCCGGCAACGTCCCGGGCATCGCCGGCAGTGCGGATGCGGCGGTCAATGCCTTCACGCTGATGAAAGTCATCGGCCGGGATGTCTGGATTGGGGTTTGGGCATTCGTACTGTCCATAGTGGCGATCAGTCGTTGGGAGTCCACCGGTGTCCAGACTAAGGCTGGCGCTGGGGAAATCTGGCGGCGCCTACCAAAATTTGTGCTCGGATTTTTGCTCGCCTCGGTCGTCATTACCCTGGTCACCCACGGCTATAGCTATGCCGACTATAAAAAGTCGGTACTTCCCGGGCTGGTTGCACCGCTGCAGGTGTTTCGAGTCTGGGCACTGACCTTCGCCTTTCTGAGCATCGGCTTGACCACTCGCATCCGGGATTTTGCGGCCATTGGCAGGCGCCCGTTCTATGCGTTCACAGTCGGAGTCGTCATTAACGTGATTCTGGGTTTCATACTCTCGACGCAGGTGTTCAGCGCCTTTTGGACCAGGCTGGGTCAATGAGCCCCTGCGAGCCGCGCTGCCAGAGCTGTCGACATTTCACACGTGCTGCTGCCGAGCTCGAGGCACTCCTGCCGGGTCTGCGCACGCTGAGCTCGGCGTATGCAGCGGTGCGCTCCGAGGATGGTCTATGCAGCGTGCACGATCGTTACGTGGCCGCCTATAGTCACTGTGCGGCGCACCAACGGCAGGAATCGACGCCCGAACAGCCGCAGCGGCGCCCATCGCAGAGGCCCGCGCTAATCCGGTGACGCAATCATTGCCGCGCGGGGGGTGTATTCGGGAGGCGACAAGAGAAGTTTGACGCCTCGTCGATGCTGCCGGCACCGTTGTAGCGGGCCACTTGCGGGTAGGGGCACAGCGGGCGGGTGCGGTCGACTTTGCCGGCGGTGCTGTGCGCAGCGATGACACGCGTGGGGGCTTCCGCCTTCTCCACCCACCGCTCAATGAGGCTGATCTTGTCGAACGTGTCGGGGCCTTCCCCACCGGTGCAGTGTGCCATGCCGGGCACCATGAAAAGACGGATCCAATTCGACCCCTGAGCTGATTTTGCTGTCCGTTTGAGCACAGACTCGTAGAACTCAATGCTGGAGCCGGGCGCTACTTGCTGATCGGCCCAGCCATGGTAGATGAGCATTTTGCCGCCGTGCTTTGCAAACGCCGCGAGGTTGGGATCGAGCTCGTCGATGTCCTTGTCGACAGCGTTCGCCCTGGCTGAGTCGCGCTCCAAGTCGAAGTTGCGCCAGTCCCAATCAGGATCCTGGTACACAACGTAGCGAAACTGATCTACGAAAATGTCTGCCGGACGCGGGCCGCCAGCAAGACGGTCCCAGCGCAGCTCCGTGCCGGGCTCCAGGCGTGGGAACAGCACTTGGCCCGTCTTCGTGGTGGCGGGGCTTGTGATCGCCTGTGCGGTTTGGACTTGGCGTGGCGTCAGACAGTCTGGGCCATCCACGGCCGCGCACTCGAGGCTCTTGAAGTCGACGTCACAGCCTTCAGGGTCATCGATGATTCCGTCTTTTAACCCGTCCTTCGCATCGCAGGCCTCCAGCACGGCGTGGTGAATCATCGGGTACTTATCGGGCGGGATAACGGCCGCGGGGTCCTTAAAGGTCTGAATCGCCAGCCAGAGCGCCCAGGCGTTGCGGCGCATGTTAGCAGGGTCGCCGGCGATGATGCCGTTGAACTCATCCGGGTACCGGTAGGCTTGCAAGAGGCCTTCGCGGCCGCCGCCAGAGCAACCGTTCCAATAGGAGCGCCGTGCGCTGCGACCATAGAAAGCTTTGATGAGTTTCTTGGCCTCAATGGTCATCTCGTGATCAGCGCGGTAGGCAAAGTCAACGAACTTCGCCGGGTGACCCGCAATGAAGCTCGCGCCGCTACCAGTATGGCCGTCGTCGGTGGCGCTCGTTGCATAGCCGCGGCGCAGCGCATCCGCCATATCGTCGAAGTTGATTGATCCGCCCCATCCGCCACTTCCAACAGCCAGGAACTTACCGTTCCAACCCATAACGGGAAGCCAGATCTCGACACCGATATCGGAATCGCTGCTCGGGCTGAGTTTGAGAATGACGCGACAGAAGCGCGGAAGATCAGGCAGCGCCTCGGCACCTGCGGTCGGCCTGAAGACGCCAGTCTCGACGGTCTTTGCGAGAGTCATCGATACTGTGGGCGAGACCAGTTTAAGAAGACCCTCGCAAGAGCGCGCCTGAAGCACCCGCGGCTCAAATGCAATAGTTAGTGCAAGCGCGCAAAGCAGGTGCCGTCTCACCTACCCACCGTTGCAATGAATTGTGTATTCAATGGCGTTACTGCGATTGCCATCAGAATCCATGATGTAGGCACGGAGGGTTACGTAGTACTGCGCAACTCCACATCTCCAGCCGCCAGATAGCACCGCGCCTCTCTTCTGCGCTTCAGCGGGAATGTTGATGGTTTCGCTCGCTATCTGGGTCTGCGCGATAGCCCCATTGGTGTCCACAAGCTCGCGACGCAGAACAATGGCGTTGCCGTTTGGGGCAATAAAATGGAAATCCGGCACAACGCTCACGACGATGCCATTCCCAGCCGGAACATTCATACGCATGGTGATCGACTGCAGGACCGGCGCCGAAGCAGAACTCAACGGCGCAGGAGCTGCCGGAGTGCTCTTTGTGCTGGGCGTCTGACAGGCGGCCAAGGCGATCGATGCAAGTAGTCCGACACACACAAGTTCGCTAGTAGTTTGCATTTTGATTTCCCACCTAGCCTTGGAGACGACGCTAACATGTGAGCGGGTTGTGGCACAAATCCGGCCGCAATTCGCGCCCCTCACACCAGGGCCTTCATTTCTGCCGCAATCAGGTCCTCCGCCTTGGCTGCGTCGTCGATGTATGCGCCGAGGGTGAAGAACGGATGGTGCATTCCGGGAAAACACACATAGTTCGTCGGCACGCCTGCTTGCCGAAGGCGCAAGGCGTAAGCTTCATTGTCATCGACCAGCGGATCAAACTCCGCGGCGATAATCAGGGCGCGCGCCAGACCTGAAAGATCCGGTCGCAGCATTGGGGATGCGCGTGGATCCAGCCGGTCGGCGGGATTCGGTACATAAGTTGAAACAAACCAGTTCATGGCCGCTCTGGTCAGCATGTAGCCGGCGGCGTTACGAACGTACGACGGGTACTCGCGGCTCATATCCGTGCACGGATAGATAAGAACCTGCAATGCGACGCGAAAGTCGCCTGAATCGTGACTCATCTGCGCGAGCACCGCGGCAAGATTGCCGCCCGAGCTGTCACCTCCCACCGCAATGGCCCCTGGATTAATTTTCAGCTCAGCCGCATGCCTCGCAGCCCAAAGTGTCGCCTTATACGCGTCATGCACCGCTCCTGGAAACGTGGTCTCGGGAGCCAGCCTATAGTCCACGGACAACACGGCGCAGCTTCCCCCGATGGCAAGTCTGCGACAAACCGTGTCATACATGGCGACGCTGCCGAGCATCCAACCTCCGCCGTGAAAGAACACGAGCAAGGGGCATGCAAGCTCATCGTCGTGGGCACGGTAAAATCGCGCGGCGATCGCCCCTTCGCGGCTGGGTATGGATACGTCGTATACGACGGGAACAGGCGGCGCAGGAGGCAGCATCCTGGCACGCTGCTCGGCGTACGCGCAGCGCAGCTCGGCCGGAGCCAGACCAACTTGCAAGTCGCCGGCCATGCGGATTGCGTTCGCAGCTTGAGGATGTAAAGGCACGGTAGTGACCTTACGAAGTTTCAATCTTCTGGCGGCTTTCCCAGTGTCCCCGATTGCCTATCGATAGTACAGCGC
>Ga0302326_10017760_pt1 | contig 14801 bp, 16 predicted proteins | sample Palsa_T0_3_FD_202264 | JGI IMG/M metagenome (GOLD analysis project Ga0302326, IMG submission 202264) | Peat permafrost microbial communities from Stordalen Mire near Abisko, Sweden - Palsa_T0_3 | ecosystem: Environmental > Terrestrial > Soil > Palsa > Peat permafrost | place: Sweden: Abisko... | reverse complement strand
TCTACGCGGCGACCATGTGGCTGTCGCTGCTCAGCGGCCCGACGATGACCGGCATCGACCCCACCCAGCAGCGGCTGATGCGCTGGATGCCGTGGCTGTTCATGATCGTGCTGGCCCAGAGCGCGGTCGGCCTGGTGATCTACTGGTCGTTCTCGTCGATCTTCACCATGGCGCAGCAATATGTGCTGATGCGCCGCTTCAAGGTGGAGAACCCGCTCGACCGCTTCTTCGACCGCCTGTTCCATCCGAAGGACGGGACGAAGGACACGAAGGCCGTGGGGTGAGCGAGGCCTTCACGCCCGAGGAGATCGAGGCGGCGCGGGTGATGTTCGCCCGGCCCGCCGAGTTCCTGATGGGGGCGGCGAAGATCGAGCAGCTGCCGCCGCCCGACCTGCCGGAGATCGCCTTCGCCGGCCGCTCCAACGTCGGCAAGTCCAGTCTGATCAACGGCCTGGTCGGCCGCTCGGGCCTGGCGCGCAGCTCCTCCGAACCGGGGCGCACGCGGGAGGTGAACTTCTTCCTGCTCGACGGTCGCGTGCGGCTGGTCGATCTGCCCGGCTACGGCTTCGCCAAGGCCTCGCGCGGCGAGACCAAGCGCTTCCAGAACCTGGCGCGCGACTATCTGCGCGGCCGCCCCAACCTGCGCCGGGTGTTCCTGCTGATCGACGCGCGCCACGGGCTGAAACCGCCGGACGCCGAGGCCATGGACGCTTTCGACCTCGCCGCGGTCTCCTATGAGATCGTGCTGACCAAGGCCGACAAGCTGAAGCCCGCCGAGGCCGCGGCGACGCGGCTGCGCACCGAGGCCGCCGTCGCCAAGCGCCCGGCCGCCTTTCCGCGCGTCCTCGCCGCCTCGGCGGTGAGCGGCGCGGGGCTCGAACTGGTCCGCGCCGAGGCCGCCGGCGCGGCGTTCGCCTGAGCGCCGCCTAGGCGTCAGACTCACCCGCGGGGTGACATCGCCCCCCGCCTTCGCTATCGAGGCGCCCCGAAGGCCAGGATCGCCCCAGGACCATCGATGTCCCATTCCCCGCTCTCGTCCGACGCCGATGGCTGACACCGCCGAGATGCGCGAGGCCCAAAGCTGGGCCACGGCCAAGACCCTCGCCGAGGCGCTGCCCTACATCCAGCGCTACGACCGCGAGATCGTGGTGATCAAATACGGTGGCCACGCCATGGGCGAGGAGGCGATGGCGAAGCTGTTCGCCGCCGACGCCGTGCTGCTGAAGCTGCTGGGCCTGCACCCGGTGATCGTCCACGGCGGCGGCCCGCAGATCTCCGCCATGCTGGGCCGCGCCGGGGTCGCCTCGACCTTCGTCGACGGCCTGCGGGTCACCGACATGGCCACCATGGAAGTGGCCGAGATGGTGCTCTCCGGCGCGATCAACAAGGAGATCGCCAACTGGGTCACCCTCGCCGGCGCCGAGGCCGACGTGCGCGGCGTCGGCCTCTCCGGCAAGGATGGGCGCCTGATCACCGTCGAAAAGGCCGTGCGCACCCGCAAGGCGCCCGGCGCCGACGTGGAGGAGATCGTCGATCTCGGCTTCGTCGGCGATCCCAGCCACGTCGATCCGAAGCTGATCCTCGCCCTGATCAATTCCGAGGACGACTACATTCCGGTCATCGCCCCGATCGGCGTCTCCGCCGAGGGCGACACTTACAACATCAACGCCGACACCGTCGCCGGCGCCCTGGCCGCGGCGCTGAAGGCCAAGCGCCTGTTGCTGCTCACCGACGTGCAAGGCGTCATCGGCCGCGGCGGCGAGCTGATCCGCCAGATGACCCTCCAGGAGGCCGGCAAGGCGGTGGCCACCGGCGTCGTCACCGGCGGCATGATCCCCAAGCTCGAGACCGCCGTCGCGGCCGTGGAGGGCGGGGTCGAGTCCGCCGTCATCCTCGACGGCCGCCGCCCGCACGCCATGCTGGTCGAACTCTTCACCGAACATGGCGCCGGCACCTTGGTGAAGGCGTGAGCGGCGCCGATCTCAGCCACGTCGATACCTGGCTGTTCGACCTCGACAACACCCTCTACCCGCTCGAGACCGGCCTCGGGATCGACATCTCCGAGCGCATTACCGACTACGTGCAGCGCCTCACCGGGCTGCCGCGCGCCGAAGCGCGCGCCCTGCAGAAGCGCTACCTGGTCGAGCACGGCCTGACGCTGCGCGGCCTGATGCTGAACCACGACGTCGATCCGCACGAGTTCCACGCCGTGTTCGCCGACCTGTCGCTGGCGGCGCTGCCCCGCGAGCCGGCGCTGGTCGCGGCGATCGAGCGCCTGCCGGGCCGCCGCCTCGTCTTCACCAACGCCGACGCCGGCCACGCCGCGCGGGTGCTGGCGCGGCTGGGGCTGGAGGGACTGTTCCAGGCCGTCTTCCACATCGAGAGCGCCGGCTTCACGCCTAAGCCGGACCGCGCGGCGTTCGAGCGACTGATCGCCGCCCACCTGGTGACGCCGGCGACGACCGCCTTCTTCGAGGACAGCGCATCCAACCTGAAGACCGCCGCCGAACTCGGCATGACCACGGTGCTGGTCGGCCTGGGCGCCGAGGCCAACACCGACGCCTTCATCCATCACCGCGCGTCGCGCCTGGCGGCGTTCCTCGCCGAGGCGCGGGTCAAGGAGCCCGTATGACCGAAATCAGCTTCGCCGACCTCGAGACTGAGATCACGGCCTCCTGGGAGCGGCGCGAGTCGCTGGGGCCAGACACGCAAGGTCCGGTGCGCACCGCCGTCGAAGAAACCATCCTGCTGCTCGATGCGGGCAAGCTGCGCGCCGCGGAACGACTGGAGGACGGCCGCTGGGCTAGCCGTCAATGGGCCAAGCAGGCGATCCTGCTGTCGTTCCGGCTGAACCCCAACCAGGTGATGCGCGCCGGCGCGCTCGGCGACGGGATCGGGCCGTGGTGGGACAAGGTTCCTTCCAAGTTCGACGGCTGGGACGCGCCGCAGTTCGAAGCCGCGGGCTTTCGCGCCGTGCCCGGCTCGCTCGTGCGGCGCGGCGCCTATATCGCGCCCGGCGTCGTGCTGATGCCGTCGTTCGTCAACATCGGCGCCTATGTCGACTCCGGGACCATGGTCGACACCTGGACCACGGTCGCCTCCTGCGCCCAGATCGGCAAGAACGTCCACCTCTCCGGCGGCGTCGGCATCGGCGGGGTGCTGGAACCGCTGCAGGCCCATCCGACGATCATCGAGGACGACTGCTTCATCGGCGCCCGCTCGGAGGTGGCCGAGGGCGTGATCGTGCGCCAGGGGGCGGTGATCTCGATGGGCGTCTATCTCAACGCCTCGACCCCCATCATCGACCGCAAGACCGGCGTGACGCATCGCGGCGAGGTGCCGGCCTATTCGGTGGTGGTGTCAGGCTCGCGGCCGGACCCGCACGGCCTCGGCCCGTCGCCCTATTGCGCGGTGATCATGAAGACCGTTGACGCCCAGACCCGCTCGAAGACCTCGATCAACGAACTGCTGCGGGATTGAGTCGCTCGGTCTCGTTGGCTGGCTCCGGCGGCGCTTCCAGGCCCTCGGCCATCCCCTCCGGCACCGGGAACGTCAACCGTGCGCAAAGGCCGCCGCCGGGATTGGCCTTGAACGTCGGCTCGCCGCGCAGCTGGCGCGCATAGGCCACCATCAGCGTCCGCCCCACGCCGGCGCCGAGGCGCGAGGCGCGCCCCGCGAAGCCGGTGTCGGAAATGGTGAGCTCGGCGCTGACGCCCTTCACCCGGAAGGTGACGCTGAGCTTGCCGCCCTCCTCCAGGCCATGCTTGCAGGCGTTGCTGATCGCCTCGACGGCGAAGAGGGCGATGGGCGCCAGCCGGTCGGGGTCGATCACCACCGGATCGCAGGCCAGCTCGGTGCGCGCCGCCAGCCGCTGGCCGGAATCACCGATGATCATCTGGCCGACCAGTTCCTCCAGGAACTCGCGCAGGTCGACGCGGCGCATATCCGGGCTCTGGTAGAGCGCCCGATAGATCAGCGCCAAGGCGCTGATCCGCTGGCGGGTGTCGGAGATCGCCGCCTTGGCCGCCGGGTCGGTGAGGGCGCGCTGCTGCATGTTGAGCAGCGAGGAGATGATCTGCAGGTTGTTCTTCACCCGGTGGTGAATCTCCAGCAGCATCGCGTCCTTCTGGGCCAAGTGGTCGCGCAGCGCCGCGTCGCGGGCGACGATGGTGGCGGCCATCGCGTCCAGGGTGTCGGCGAGGTCGCGGATCTCCGGCGGCGCGCGCTCGGCCTGCAGCGGCCGCACGCTGAAGCGTCCGCGGGCGTAGATGGCGGCGATCCGCTGCAGATAGGCGATCCAGCGCACGACCCCGCGCTCGGCGATCGACCAGACCGCGATCAGCGCCAGGGTGAAGGCCAGCAACGGCAGGGCGACCGCGCTTACCGGGTTGAGCCACGCCCAGCTGAACAGCCCCTGGTCGGGGGCGGAGATCACCGCGTACACGTCCTGGCCCACCAGCGGCGCGGCGGCGAACAGGCGGGCGCGTCCGCCGCGGTCGGTCTCCAGCCAGAGCCGCGAGCCTGCGCCGAACGTCACCCGTGGCCGAGCGGGAAATCGCGCGGGATCGGTGGCCGAGAGCCAGTGGCCGCTGGCGTCGGCCAGCGCCACCTGCGAGCCGCTTGGCAGCGTGTCGTCGCTCAGGTCCGGCCGCAGGCTGGCCAGGCTCATCACCGCCACCAGCGCGCCGTCGAACCGGCCCGAAGCGTCCTCAGCCGGCACGGCCGCCAGCAGCGTGGGCTGGCTGGCGTAGGTCCCGGCCGGATCGGCGGCGATGGCCAGCGGCGCGCCCCGGGCCAGCGCCTGGAACCACGGGCGCGCCGCGCGCTGGTCGTCGGCGGGCACGTCGGCGGCCGCGCAGGCGAGCCGGCCGGACGCCTGGAAGCGGATCAGGTTCTCATAGCCCCTGATGTGGGCGGCGACGTCGGCCAGCCGATTGGCGCACTGGAAGCCCACCGAGCCCGGCGCCAGGGTCTGCAGCAGCACCTGCGCCGACTCGATCCGCGCCCGGGCGGTCGCCGCGCTGCGCTGCGCCGCGGCGGTCAGGCTGAGCCGGTCGGCCTGGGCCTGGTGGTGGAAGGCGAGGCCCGCCTGCAGTCCGCTCAGGAACAGCACCGGCAGCAGGGCGACCGCGAGAGCTATGCCCAGTCGCACCCGGATCGTAGCGGTCCAGCCCGGCCGGGCGAGGCCCGATAGTTTCATTTGGCCTGGCTCAGGCGCTCCGCATCGGCGAGGATGGAGGCCATGGCCTCGCCGGCGGCGGAACCGTCACGACGATATTGGCCGCTCTCGAGAATCCCCTGCAAGGCGCGCCGCGCGCGGCTCACCCGGCTCTTCACCGTCCCCACCGCGCAGTCGCAGATCGCGGCGGCTTCCTCGTAGGCGAAGCCGCCCGCGCCGACCAGGATCAGGGCCTCGCGCTGTTCGATCGGCAGCATGCCGAGGCCCTGGCGCAGCTCGTCCAGCGCCACCGGCGCCTCCGGGTCGTCCACCGCCACCAGGGTGCGCTCGGCCGCTTCCTGGTCGAGCTGGCTCTGCCGCCACGACCGGCGCTTCTCCGAATAGAACTGGTTGCGCAGGATCATGAAGGTCCAGGCCTTCATGTTGGTGCCCATCTCGAAGCTCTGGCGCGCGTCCCAGGCCTTCAACATCGCGTCCTGCGCCAGGTCGTCGGCCGCGGTGGGATCGCCGCAGAGGGTGCGGGCGAAGGCGCGAAGATGCGGGATCAGGCCGACCAGCTCGCGCCGGAACGCCTCGTCGCGCGCTGGATCCACATCGCGCGATCGTGCGGCGCCCGCCATCAGGCGTCCCCCGAGCGTTTTTCGTCCGCCTTGTGCAAGATCTGCAGGAACTCGTCCGGCACCGGCTCGCTGACGACTTCGTCGAACATCTGCCGGAGCCTGACGCCGATGGCCTGTTGTCTCAGCCGAGCCTCGTCCAGGCTGGGCGATTTCGATCGCGAGCGCCTCATGGGATGCTGTTCAATCATGTTCCCGCGACCCTCGTGCGGCCGCGCCCCCCGGTTCCGCCAATTCCGACCCGAAACGCTCTGCTTGGCAAGAGGTTCCCAGGTGGAACCCGTTTCAGCTAAAGAGGAATTTGAAGTCTCGCGACCGGCGAGGGAACCGGCTCGGTCCGTATGCGTTAGGCAAGCTTGAGGAGGGGCAGCGTCAATCGGCGCGCCTCGCCTTGTGCGCCACGCCGCGGCGCGAGCCTTGATCGGAGGGGTCGATTTGAGCTTACTCGCCCGCCTAGCGCCACATCTTCCCTATGTCCGGCGCTACGCCCGCGCCCTTACCGGCGACCAGACCACCGGCGACAACTATGTCCGCGCGACGCTGGAAGCGCTCGCCGCGGGCGAGCGCGAGTTGGACCAGACCGCGACCCCCCGCGTCGCGCTCTATCACGTCTTCCACACCATCTGGCAAAGCGCCGGCGCCAAGTTGGAGCCGCGCGAGGTCGAGCCCGAGGCGTCGTCGTCCGCCGACGATGCGGTCCGCCGGCTGATGCGCATCGCCCCGCGCTCGCGCCAGGCGTTCCTGCTCACCGCGCTCGAAGGCTTCACCCCCGCCGAAGCGGGCGTGATCCTCGACGTCGGTTTCCCCGAAGTGGAGAAGCTGATCGCCCAGGCCCAGTCGGAAATCGACGCGGAGCTGGCGACCAATGTGCTGATCATCGAGGACGAGCCGGTGATCGCCGCCGACATCGAGGCGCTGGTGCGCGAGCTCGGCCACAGCGTCAGCGACGTGGTCGCCACGCGCCAGGAAGCGGTCGAGGCCGCCCGCCGCTCGGCGCCCGGGCTGGTGCTGGCCGACATCCAGCTCGCCGACGGCTCCTCCGGCGTCGACGCGGTGAAGGACATCCTGCGCGATCACGACACGCCGGTGATCTTCATCACCGCCTTCCCCGAGCGCCTGCTGACCGGCGAGCGGCCGGAACCCACCTTCCTGATCACCAAGCCGTTCCAGCCGGAGACGGTGAAGGCGGCGATCGGCCAGGCGCTGTTCTTCCACCCGCGCCATCGGGCCGAGGCGGCCTAGAGTCCGCGGGCCACGAACCAGGCGTTCCTGAAACCATCGGCGGCCTTGCCATAGAGGAAGGGCTCGCCTTCGGGCGTGGTCACCCGGCCGCCGGCGGCGACCAGCACCGCGTGGCCGGCCGCCGTATCCCACTCCATGGTGGGGCCGTGGCGCGGATAGATGTCCGCCGCGCCCTCGGCGATGCGGCAGAACTTGATCGAGGAGTCCATCGGCTCGCGCCGGTGGAAGCCGTACTGGGCCGCCAGGGCGTCGGCGGTCTCGGTCTTCATCGTGTGGCTGATCAGCGCCAGCGCCGCGCCGTCCGGCCAGGCGCGGGCCCGCACGAGCTCGGCCGGACCGTCGCCATGGCGCTTCAGCACGCCCTCGGCGCAGGTGCGCCACACTTCGCCGCTGGCCGGCGCGGCCACCACGCCCGCCACCGGCCGGCCGTGGTCGATCAGGCCGATGTTGACGGTGAAGTGCGGATCGCCGCGCACGAACGCCTTGGTGCCGTCCAGCGGGTCGACCAGGAAGAAGCGCGGCCCGATCGCCTCCGGCGCGCCGAATTCGCTGGCGTCCTCCTCGGAGATCACCGGCAGGCCGGGAAAGCGCCGCGCTAGGCCCTCCAGGATCAGCGCCTCGCCGCGCCGGTCGGCCTCGGTCACCGGGCTGTTGTCGGCCTTGGAGATCACTTCCAGGCCGGAGCGCCAGAGCGGCAGGATCAGCCGGGCCGCCTCGGCGGCGATGTCGGCCAGATCCGCGGCGATGTCGGCGTCGGTTCCCAGTCCCATGGGGCGCGTCTATGGCCCACGGGTCCGGTTTCCCAAAGCGGCAAATCAGGCGATCTTGCGCGGCGATGAGTCAGACCCACCCCGCTTTCGACGACCCGCACGGTCCGGGCGTCGCCCCCGCCGAGCTCGCCGCGCACCTCGCCTCCAAGCTCTGCCACGACTTCATCAGCCCGGCGAGCGCCATCATCTCCGGCCTCGACCTGCTGGACGATCCGAGCGCCAAGGACATGCGCGACGACGCCATGGAGCTGATCGCCACCAGCGCGCGCAAGCTGATCGACCACCTGACCTTCGCCCGCCTCGCCTTCGGCGCCGCTTCGGGGATGACGGTGTTCGACGTCGCCGAGCTCGAACGGCTGACCCGTGCGGTCTACGCCCACGTCCGCGCCCAGCTCGACTGGGTGGTGACGACGCCGTCGCTGCCGAAGGCGCCGGCCCAGATCCTGGTCAACTTCGCCCAGCTCGCCGCCGGCGCCCTGCCGCTGGGCGGCGTGGCGCGGCTGGAGGTGACGCAGGACGGCGAGGGCTATCTGGTCACCGCCCTCGCCCGGGGCCCGAAGGCGCGGCTGAACGCCGAGGTGCGCGGCGGCTTGATGGGCGAACCGTTGGGCGACGGGCTTGCCGGCCGCTGGGTGCAGGCCACCTACGTGCACGCCATCGCCGCCGCCGCCGGCGGCCGGCTGGAGGCCGAGGCCGCCGACGAGGTCGTGACCCTGCGCGCGCGCATCCCGGCCTGATATTTCGTCGCGCCCGGGCGGGTCACACCGCTCCTTAACCAACTCGGCGCGACAACTGGCGGCTACCGACCGCAAGGAGCGCCGTCAAACCCGATGAGGACCTGTCTGGTCGTCGACGACAGTCGGGTGATCCGCAAGGTGGCGCGGCGGATCCTCGAGGATATCGGCTATGAGATCGCCGAAGCCGCCGACGGCATGGAGGCGCTGGCCTGGTGCCGCGCGGCGATGCCCGACGCCGTCCTGCTGGACTGGAACATGCCGCTGATGAGCGGGATCGAGTTCCTGCGCCGGCTGCGCGCCGAGCCCGGCGGCGAGGCCCCGGTGGTGGTGTTCTGCACCGTCGAGAACGATCTGGCCCACATCCGCGAGGCGCTGGACGCGGGCGCCAATGAATACATCATGAAACCCTTCGACGGCGACATCATCGCCGCCAAGTTTGCGGACGCCGGCCTGTGAGACCCGAGGAAATCGCCCAGGTCGTCTCGCTCTGCCGCGCCCGCGCCGGCCTGAAGCTGGCCCCGGACAAGACCTATCTGATGGAAAGCCGCCTGGCGCCGCTGGCGCGCCGCGAGGGCTTCGATTCGATCTCGTCGCTGCTGGAGGCGATCAGAGCCCGCCGCGAGGATCCGCTGGTCTGGGCGGCGGTCGAGGCGCTGGCCGGCGGCGAGACCTCGTTCTTCCGCGATCGCGAGCCCTTCACCCTGTTCCGCGACGAGATCGTCCCGCAACTCGCGCGCTTGCGCGGCGGCGCGCCGATCAAGGTCTGGAGCGCGGCCTGCGCCACCGGCCAGGAGGTCTATTCGCTCTCGATGATGCTGGGCGAGCTGCTGGAAGGCGATCCGGCCCTGCGCGTCGAGCTGGCCGCCTCCGATCTGTCGCGCCTCGCCCTGGAGCGGGCGCAGAGCGGGCTCTACAACCAGTTCGAGGTGCAGCGCGGCCTGCCGATCCGCCTCTTGGCCCGCCACTTTGAGAAGGAAGGCGAGCAGTGGCGGCTCTCGGGCGAGGTGCGCCAGCGGGTGAAATGGCGGCGCATCAATCTGATCGCCGGCCTGCGCCAGATCGGCCGCTTCGACGTGGTCTTCTGCCGCTATGTGCTCTGGCACATGACCGAGGACGCCCAGCGCAAGATCGCCGACGACTTGGCCGCCATCGTCCCAGACGACGGCTACCTGGTCACCGGCGTCAAGGAACCCGTCGTCGGCCTCGCCGAAGCCTTCCACCCGATCGCCGGGCGGCCGGGCCTCTACCGCCGCAATCCGACCTACCGGGCCGCGGCGGCTTAGCACGCTCCGCGCCGACGCGGGCTCTCGACCGTTTCGGCCCGCGGGCGCAACCGCGAATTCGGCCCAAGGCGGCCTCAGACCCTTGACCGTTGCCGTGTCCGGCGTCAGGCGACGAGCGCGCGCGGCAAGGATCGACCCCAAGCGGACGAAGTGCGGTCTGGCTGCTAGAAGCGACGCATGGCCTTGCCAACCCCAACGCTGACGACCCCGCGCCTGCGGCTGCGCCCTTTCGCGGAAACCGATACGGACGCCGTCTTCGCCCTGCAAAGCAACGCGCGCGTGTTGCGCTACTGGGACGCGCCGCCCTGGAAGGAACGCGCGCAAGCAGAGCGCTTCATCACGGTTTGCGGCCAGATGAAGCAGGAAGGCACTGGCGCGCGGCTGGCCATTGCACGCGCCGCCGACGATGCGTTCATCGGCTGGTGCAGCTTGGCCAATTGGGACCCAGACTATCGCAGCGCGAGGATGGGCTACTGCTTCAAGGAGGCAGCCTGGGGCAAGGGCTTCGCCACTGAAGCCGCCGGAGCGGTGTTGCAGTGGGCCTTCGACACGCTGGACCTGAACCGCGTTCAGGCCGAGACCGACACACGCAACACGGCATCGAGCCGCGTCCTGGAGAAGTTAGGGTTCCTCCGCGAAGGGACGTTGCGCGAAGACTGTATCGTGGATGGCGAGGTGTCGGACTCCTGGGTCTACGGTCTTCTGAGACGGGAATGGCAGCGCTAGGCCGACAATAGAGCGTCCACGCGGCGGCGTGACTCGCGCCCAGCCGCCGCCTAAACCGGCGCCATGGCCCGCATCGATCCCGTCGCCCTCACCCAGGCGCTGATCCGCCGTCCCTCGGTCACCCCGGCCGACGCCGGCGCGATGGACATTGTCGAGCAGGCGCTGGCCGGGCTTGGCTTCAGCTGTCGGCGGATGAGGTTCGGGGAGATCGAGAACCTCTACGCCCGCCATGGCGCGGCGCGGCCCAATCTCTGCTTCGCCGGCCATACCGACGTGGTGCCGGTGGGCGAGCGGGCGGCGTGGAGCGTCGATCCGTTCGAGGCCAGGATCGAGGACGGGGTGCTGATCGGGCGCGGCGCCACCGACATGAAGAGCGCCATCGCCGCCTTTATCGCCGCGTCGGCCGGCGCGCTGGAGGCCGGCGAGGTGAAGGGCTCGCTCTCGCTGCTGATCACCGGTGACGAGGAGGGCCACGCGACCCACGGCACCAAGGCGGTGGTGGAGGCGCTGGCGGCGGAGAACGAGCCCATCGACCACTGCGTGGTCGGTGAGCCGACCTCCTCGGCGCTGTTCGGCGACATGATCAAGATCGGCCGCCGCGGCAGCCTCAACGCCTATCTCACCGTCGACGGCGTGCAGGGCCACTCGGCCTATCCGCACCGCGCCGCCAACCCGATCCCGGTGATGATCCGCCTCTTGACCGCGCTGCAGAATCGCCAGCTCGACGACGGCTATCCGGAATTCCAGCCCTCGAACCTGCAGGTCACCACCGTCGACGTCGGCAATCCGGCCACCAACGTCATCCCCAAGACCGCCAAGGCGCGGCTCAACATCCGTTTCAACCCCGCCCACACCGGCCGCGCGCTCGGCGACTGGATCGAGGCGGAGGCGGCGAAGGCCGGCGAGGGCTTTGGCGGCGAGGTCTCCGCGCGCATCGAGATCAGCGGCGAGGCCTTCCTCACCGAGCCCGGCGATTTCGTCGCCTTGGTCGCGGGCGCGGTCGAGGCCGAGGCCGGCCGCCGGCCCGAGCTTTCCACCACCGGCGGCACCTCCGACGCCCGTTTCATCCGCGCGCTTTGCCCGGTTGTCGAGCTGGGTCTGGTGGGCGCGACCATGCACGCCGTCGACGAGCGCACACCGGTCGCGCAGATCGAACAGTTGACAGCGGTCTATCGGCAGCTGATCAGGCGCTACTTCGAGACATTCGCTTAAGGCCGACGCCCCCGAATCCGGGCGCCGGCCTTTCGGCGTCGGGGACTGGACATGGACGCGGCCGCCATCGGCATCGACTTCGGCACCACCAACACCGTGATCGCGCTGGCCGGCGCGGACGGCGAGGCGCGCCTGGTCAGCTTCGCCCATGACGACGAGGCCATCGTCGCCTTCCGCTCGGCGCTCGCCTTTCACGCCGGCGTGCACGATCCCAGCGAGCGGGTGGTCGAGGCCGGGCCGTGGGCGATCGACGCCTATGTCGAGGAGCCGCTGGAGACGCGCTTCATCCAGTCGTTCAAGACCTATGCGGCGAGCCCGCTGTTCGTGCACACCAATGTGCTGGGCCGCTGGTTCCGCTTCGAGGACCTGCTCTCGGCGATCCTGCTCCGGCTGATGGCGCACGGCGGCGCCGACCTCGCCGAACTGCCGAAGCGCGCCATCATCGGCCGGCCGGTCAACTTCGCCGGCCAGCGCGCCGACCCGGACCTCGCGCTCGAGCGCTACGAGATCGCCTTCAACCGCCTCGGCTTCACCGACATCCGCTACGCCTACGAGCCGGTGGCGGCGGCGTTCTTCTTCGCCCGCCAACTCAGGGCCGACGCCACGGTGATGGTGGCCGACTTCGGCGGCGGCACCAGCGACTTCTCGATCGTGCGGTTCTGGCGCGAAGGCGGCGAGGTGCGCTCCCAGGCGCTCGCCAACGCCGGCGCGCCGGTGGCCGGCGACGCCTTCGACTACCGGATCATCGACCACCTGGTCTCGCCGGAGCTCGGCAAGGGGACCAGCTACCGCGCCTTCGATCACGTGCTGCCGATCCCGGCCCGCTACTACGCCGCCTTCGCCCGCTGGGAGCAGCTGGCCCTGCTGCGCGCCAGCCGCGACATGCGCGACATCCGCGGCCTGGTGCGCACGGCCCTGGAGCCGGAGAAGATCGCCCGCCTCGTCGAGATCCTCGACCACAACCACGGCTACCGGCTCTACCAGTCGGTCTCGCGGCTGAAGGAGGCGCTGTCGGCGCAGACCGAGGCGACGTTCCGCTTCGAGGCCGGCGGCGTCCATATCGAAAAGCCCGTTCAGCGCACCGACTTCGAAGCCTGGATCGCGCCGGAACTGGCCGCCATCGCCGCGGCCGCCGACGAGGCCATCGCCCGCGCCGAGGTGTCGCCCGGCGAGATCGACAAAGTCTTCCTCACCGGCGGCTCGTCCTTCGTCCCCGCCGTCCGCCGCCTCTTCGCCGACCGCTTCGGCGAAGCCAAGCTGGAAAGCGGCGGCGAACTGGTCTCGATCGCGACCGGCCTGGCGCTGATCGGAGCGCAGGCGGACGTCGGCGAATGGGCGGCGGCGCGGACCTGAGCCAGATCAGGCCTGGTCCGGCTCCCAATAGACCTCGATGCCGTAGCCGTCGGGGTCGCGGCAGCGGAAGAAGGTCAGGCCGTCGTCCCGTTCGAGCGGCTGTTTCATCGGAACGCCCGCCGCCGCCAGCACCCGATAGAGCCGCGCGACCGCCTCCGCGTCCTCCAGGCGGAAGCCGAAGTGAAACCAGTCGGGCAGCGGCTCTGGAGACGAGGCTGGCGCCAAGGCGAGGTCCAGACCGTTGTCGTCGCGCATGAAAAGGATGTCGCCATGGGTGGCCGACACCCGCAGGCCGAAGAACCGCTCGTAGAAGTTTCGCGAGCGCTCGGCGGACGCGACCTTCAAATGGAGATGGTTGATGTTCATGCGGGCCTCGCGGACAGCATAGACCGCCCCAGCCGCGTGGCCAACCCGGGCCGCCGGATCGGCGCCACCCCCTGCGCCAGGGAGAAACCGGACGAGTCGCCGCGCGTCTCTCCGGGATGACATGAGCTGTGGGCGCATTTTTCGTGTTTTTCGTGGTTCCCCTTAAGGCCCCACCGCCCTCAAGCTCGACGTATCCGGATCGAACTCGCCGATCGGAATCACCTCCAGGTTCGGGGCCTTGGCCTTCAGGGAAGCCAGGAACATCCTGGCGTCGCCGACCACGATCAGGCTGGCGCCGGCCGGGTTCAGTTCCGCGGCGGCGAAAGCCTGCACTTGGGCCGGCGTCACCGCTTCGACCTTGTCCGGGTAGGTCTTGATCTCCGACAGGTCGATTCCGTAGAGCGCGAGCCCGCCGAGCGTGCCGCCGAGGCCGGACGCGGTGGCGATGGTGCGGCCGTATTCGCCGATCAGCGACGACTTGCGCGCCGTCAGCTCCGCGTCGGTGGGCGGCGCGGCGGCAAGGCCGGCCATGTCGGCCTTGATCAGGTCCGCGACCTCGGCGGCGGCGTCGTTGCGGGTCTGGGCCTGGGCGGTGAAGGCGCCCAGGGTGCGCCGCGCGGTCAGCGACGAGCCGGCGCCATAGGACAGCCCCCGCTTGACCCGGACGTCCTCGTTGAGCCGCGCCGAATAGCCGCCGCCCAGCACTGTGTTGGCGACCAGGCCCTCGAAATAGCGCGGATCGGTGCGGGCGATCGCCGGCTTGGTCAGCATCACCGCCGCCTGGCCGACGCCGGGCAGGTCGATGGCGATGTTGCGCGGGCCCGCGTTCGCCTGGCCGCCGATTGGCGACGGCGGTGGGTCCGCCGGCCGCGGCCAGCCGCCGAGCGCCGCCTCGGCCAGGGCGAAACCCTGCTCGGGGGTGATGTCGCCGGTCAGCACCAGGATGGCGTTGTCCGGCCGCCAGATGCGGTCGTGGAAGCGGACCAGGTCGTCGCGGGTCAGGCGCTTCAGCGAGGCGGGCGTGCCGCCGGCGGCATGGGCGAACGAGGTGCCGGCGTAGACCACCGGCGCGGTGGCGAACCCTGCCACCTGGCCGGGATCGCCATAGGCGACGTCGAGGTCGTCGAGCTGCTGCTTGCGCGCCCGCTCCAGCTCCTCGGCGGCGAAGGCGGGGTTGCGCGCCACGTCGGCCATGATCGCCAGCGCGCCCGGCAGCTTGTCCGGCATCACCGAGAGGCCGACCGAGGACGACTCCCAGCTCGAACTGGCGCCCAGGTCCGCGCCCAGCGCCTCGGACTGGTGGGCGATGTCGCGCG
>Ga0302326_10017758_pt1 | contig 14802 bp, 16 predicted proteins | sample Palsa_T0_3_FD_202264 | JGI IMG/M metagenome (GOLD analysis project Ga0302326, IMG submission 202264) | Peat permafrost microbial communities from Stordalen Mire near Abisko, Sweden - Palsa_T0_3 | ecosystem: Environmental > Terrestrial > Soil > Palsa > Peat permafrost | place: Sweden: Abisko... | reverse complement strand
GGACGGCCCGAAAGACGCCGAGTTGGATGATGTCGGATGCAAACGCACAGACGAACAGCGACAGGCCGACGGCGACGTGGGCCACCGTCACCGTCGTTCGCGCGGACCGGTCGCGACGCAACAGTACCGGCGTCACCAACGAGCCAGCGAGATAGCCGGCGAAGTGTGCCGTGGCGACGGCGCCAAATGCTGCGAACGAGCCGGAGATATCGGCACGAATCCCCGGCAGGACGAGTCCGTACCCCAGGCGCGCGAGGCCGATGTCGACCGCGAGAGCCAGCATCGACCAGATGGCTACCGTACGCCTCGATGTCAGGTGCCGCCCGGCCGCGTTGGGGTCGGCGGATGGAAGAGGTTGCTGCAAAGCGGGCACGGGCACAACTAGCGTGCGAGTCGTACACCGGCCTGTGTACGACGAGAGCGCGTGAGCGCTATCGTGGGTTGTTCGCGAGAAGCGCCCATCCGCCAGCGGCGGATTTCTCCCGGTCCGGTGCGTCTTCGATATTAAGACGCCCGGGCGATCGGTTTGATGCGGCCAAGCGCTTTGCCGACACGACCATGTAGTGCATCATACAAATCGACTGTCATCTGCATGCGCATCCACGACTCAGCGCTGAACCCCAACGCTCGCTCGAAGCGGAGCGCAGAATCCATCGTGACCGGGCGCTTCCCATGAATGATCTCCGACAGACGCGCATTCGTGACGCCGATGTGTTTGGCAAACGCGGACTGCGTGATTCCCAACGGCTCAAGAAACTCTCGCAGGAGGATGCTGCCGGGAAGAGTCGGTCGCCGATGGGTTGGGATCGTAAGCGGGCGATTCATCGTCGTCTCCTAGTCGTGGTAATCGACGATCTCGACGTCGATTGCGCCTGCGCCCGTCCAGCGGAAGCAGAGGCGATATTGGTCGTTGATGCGGATCGAATGCTGCCCAGCGCGATCGCCGCGCAGGGACTCGAGCCGATTGCCGGGTGGGATGCTAAGCTGATCTAAGCTCACCGCCGCGTCCAGCAAAGTCAGCTTGTCGATTGCCCTCTGATGGAGCGCCGGCGAGAGAACTCTACGGGCCGCCTTGGAGGCAACGCCGTTGTACAGGTCTCGCGTTCCGCGGTCCGCGAATTCCATAGCCTATGTTATCATTGCACGATATTATCGTCAAGCGATAAACAGGCGTTTATTTCTTCCGCTTAGCGGCGAGCGGTGTCGAGCCCGAGGGGACGACCAGCATGGTGATCGACTGGCCCGGGAACGTTGCGGTCAGGTCGGATCCGGCGGTTACGTTCGACTCGTGGACGATCGCCGCTGCATTTGCGGCGGAGTAGCCGTACGAAGAGACCGGTTGCGTATCGGTGATGCCGCTCAACGCGATCGCGCTAGTGTACGCCGTCGTCGTGGAATTGACGACCATGATCGTCAGAGCGCTGTCGGCGGCGCGCTGAGCGGCGTAGACCGTAAGCTTCGTCGTATCGGCGCTCGCCGCGGAGACTGAAGTATCGCCGAACGCGCCACCGTTACCATCGTAGTCGCGCATCATCAGAAACGCGTATGCGCTCGGATACGTCGCGTCGCTCAAGCCCCAGAAGCTCGCGAGCGACACGCCTTGCTGCCCCATCACGCCTAGACCGTCCGCGGTCGCGAGCGCATTTGCGAAACCGTTGCCGATTCCGCGGTTCCACTCGTCATACGCGAGCTTCGTGCCGGGATACGCTCGGGCGATCCAACCCAGGTGTCGCTGGATGGCGGTGACCATGTCGGCAAGCGTACCGTTCGTGCTAAAGCAGCACGACCCGGGATAGTGCATCGAATAATAATCGAGCAAGCGCGGTGATTGCGCCGCGAACTGTTGCAAATACCACAGGCCGAGTGGCGTGTTGCTGTTTTGCGCCGCGCCGTCGTTGTTGCAGGTGCCCGTGACGACGCTGGGGCTCCCGCTGTTGCAATTTTCATCGGCTGGCGAAATGTCGCCCGGGCCGAGCACGAGGGCGCTCGGATCCGCAGCTTTGATCGCCTTTGCCATCGCGATCGATTTGCTCAGCAGCTCGTGATACCCGATGTTCTGCGGCCGCACGTCGTGATGGACCGCGATCCAGCCGTTCGGTTCGTTGTCGAGTTCGTAGATCGGAACTCCACCGGACGACGCCGCGCCGTACTTCGAAACGAAATGTGACACCCATGACTTCTGGATCGAGGTCGTGTTGGCGATGTCCGTCGCCGTCGGGCTGCTGTCGCTAATGTATCCGGATGCGTTGCTTCCGCTCCCGCACGCGTCGCCGTTCGCGAGGTGGACGTAGGGATCGTACGCAGGATTGCCGTTGATGCCGACTTGGTTTGTGACCGGCGGATCGGGATAGCTGCAGTTGTAGGTTGCTGACGCGTTGATGTAGTCGATGATCGGGACCGTAACGATCGACTTCGTGCCGTTGACGCGGTTGCCGTCGACGATCGTGTCGACGGATGCGCCGGGCGTTACGCTCGATTGTCCGTTGCCGCCGATGAAATACCAATCGCTTCCGGCATTCGAAGAATCGACGTTCCAGTTGTAGCGCGTCGTACCGTCCCCGCCATAGCGGTTAGCCGGCAGCCCAATGTTCTTGGCAAAGGTCACGAGATCGCTCGGCGTGCTCGAGTTCCAGAAGATCGTGACGCCGTAGATGTCCGGGCTGATCGCCTTGCGGCCCGAACCCACGGAAATCGTCAACGCCGGGCCGTTCGTCGCAGCAGGCGAAGGCTCCACGGTCGGCGTGCTTGACGCACCCGGCGTCGCGGTCGCGGACGGAACCGCAGTGGGTGCAGACGTCGGCTTCGCGGAGGAACTGGCCGTAGCCGTCGCAGTGGGAGAGGTAGAAGGCGTTCCGGTCGGGGGGACCGGCGTCGCATTCGGCGCGCTCGGTGTTGCGACGGGTGCGCTCGGCGTTGCGCCGCCGCCACCTGCGCCGGAGCACGCGGGAAACGCGAGGCTCGCGAGGACGCCCGCGATGGCGAGCTGACGCGAAATCAAAGAGCACCTCCGCGACCGAAGCCGCCTACACCTTAAGTATCGCGCATTCGGTTGCCGCGCTTTCGCGTGATAATCGTCACAGGTCCCGAAACCGTGGGCCGCTCGGCGCCGGGCCGTTCGTCGCAAGACCAGCAAGGCCGCACGTTCCGCGCTTCCGCGCGCCGTCGCCTAGAACTTCCGCGGGCGAAACCGCTGAGCGGCCGCTTAGGTCTTGGGCGGCGTGACTACCGCAGGTTCGTCCGGCGAGGAGCTGCCGCGCACTCGCCATCGTGACGGCGCGACGCCGCACTTCACCAACCGCCTCGCGGCCGAAACAAGCCCGTACCTGCGCCAGCACGCCCACAATCCGGTCGATTGGTATCCGTGGGGCGACGAAGCGTTCGACGAAGCGCGCCGCACGGGTAAGCCGGTCTTTCTCTCAGTCGGCTACTCTACGTGCCACTGGTGTCACGTGATGGAAGAAGAGTCGTTCGAGGATCTCGAGGTTGCCGCGTTTCTCAACGAGCGCTACGTGGCGATCAAGGTCGATCGCGAAGAGCGGCCCGACGTCGACACGGTCTACATGACCGCGGTTCAGGCGCTGACGGGGCAGGGCGGCTGGCCGATGAGCGTGTGGCTCGATGCCGACCGGCGGCCGTATTTCGCCGGCACGTACTTTCCGGCGCGCGACGGCGATCGCGGCACGTTTCGCGGATTTCTTTCGATCCTCGGCGACTTGGCGAAGATCTACACCGCCGATCCGAAGCGCGTCGCCGAAGCCGCGGAGGGGATCACGGAAGCGGTGCGCGCCGCGATGACGGGCGCTTCCGGCGGGACGACGTTGCCGGGCACAGGAGCGCTCGATGCGGCGGCTGAGTTTTACGCGCGACGCTACGATCCAACGTATGGCGGCGTGCGCGGCGCCCCAAAATTTCCATCGAGCTTCCCAGTACAACTGCTGCTGCGCAACCATCGCCGCACGGGCGATCCTGCGTCGCTCGCGATGGCCGAGCACACGCTCGAAATGATGGCCGCGGGCGGCATGCACGATCAGCTCGGCGGCGGGTTCCATCGCTACTCGACCGACGCAGAGTGGCTGGTTCCGCATTTCGAGAAAATGTTGTACGACAACGCGCTGTTGGCCGTCGCCTACGCCGAAGCGTGGCAAGTAACGAAACGTCGCGACTTCGAGCGCGTCGTGCGCACGACGCTCGACTACGTGCTGCGCGAGATGACCGCGCCCGGCGGCGGATTCTATTCCGCAACCGATGCCGATTCCGAGGGCGAAGAAGGCACGTTCTTCGTTTGGCAACAGGATGAGATTCGTTCGTTGCTCGGCGCGCGAGCGGATGCGTTCATCGCGTTCTATGGCGTGACGCAAGACGGAAACTTTGAAGGCAACAACGTCCTGTTCGTTCCGCGTCGCGATGAAGACACGTGGGAGTCGCTCGCGCCCGATCGCGAGATCTTGCGCGTCGCGCGCGAGGCGCGGCCGCATCCGCTCCGTGACGACAAAGTCCTAACCGCCTGGAACGGCTTGATGATCTCGGCGCTCGCGACCGCGGGGCGTATCTTCGCCGAGCCGCGGTACGCCGAAGCTGCGGGACGGGCGGCAGACTTTCTGCTCGCAACGTCCGTCGATAGTCGCTTGCAGCGAAGCTGGAAAGACGGTCGTGTCTCGGGCCCCGGCTTTCTTGAGGACGATGCATTTTTCGTTGCGGGTCTGCTCGATCTTTACGAGGCGACGTTCGATCCGCGCCGGCTCGCACAAGCCCTGACGCTCGCGGGCGGAACGGAAGCCTTGTTCGGCGATACCGAGAACGGCGGATGGTTCCGCAGCGCGAGCGATCACGAGCAGTTGGTGGCTCGCGAAAAACCGAACTACGACGGCGCGGAGCCGGCCGGTTCGTCGATCGCGGTCCGCAACGCGCTACGTCTCTCCGCGTTCACCGCCGAGGACCGCTGGCGCGCGGTGGCCGAACGTGCTTTGCGCGCCTACGCACCAACCCTCGACCAGCAACCGGCCGCGCTGCATGACATGCTGCTCGCCGTCGACTACGTAACCGACGTCGCACCGGAAATTGTCCTCGTCTGGCCTCAAGGACAAAGCGCTCCGAACGAGTTCCTCGATACGTTGCGACGGATGTTTCTCCCCAATCGCGCACTGCTCGGTGCCGCCGAAGGTACGGACATCGACGAACTCGCAACGTTCGCCCCGCCGGCGGGCGGCAAGGCGACGCTCTCTGGCAGTCCCACGGCGTACGTCTGTGAGCTCGGCGCGTGCCGCCTTCCGGTCACCGATCCCGCCGCGCTCGTCGCCCAACTCGACGAACTACTCGCACAGCGCAAAGGGTCGTAGTGACCGGAACCGGCACGGGCGACTCGGCCGCGAACCTGCGCTACGTCGAAGCGAACGGCTTGCGCTTCGCCTACCTCGAGCAAGGTTCGGGGCCGCTCGTCCTATTGCTGCATGGATTTCCCGACACCGCACACACGTGGGACACCGTGCGCGGGCGTCTCGCCGCGAGCGGATTTCGCGCGGTGAGTCCGTTCATGCGCGGCTACCGGCCGAGCGCGATTCCCGAGCGCGACGCGGATGGGGAGACGCTCGGGCGCGACGTGCTCGAACTGATCTCCGCGCTCGGCGAGTCGAGCGCCGTCGTCGTCGGCCACGACTGGGGCGCCAGCGCCGCGTACGGCGCGGCCGCCCTCGACCCGCTGCGAGTTCGGCAACTGATCACGCTCGCGATTCCGCATCCGGCAACCCTGCGCGCGACACCCGCGAAAGTCTGGGGTGTTCGCCACTTCATCACGTACAAGTTTTCGGGTGCTGCGGCACGCTTCGCGCGCAACGATTTCGCTGCGTTACCCGCGATTTATCGGCGCTGGTCGCCGACGTGGGATCCCGCGCCGGAGGAATTCAGCGACGTCCGTGCGTGCTTCGCGGATCGCGCTTCGCTCGATGCTGCATTCGGATACTATCGCGCGCTGAGCTTCACACCGCCGGCATTTCTCAAGCAGAAGCTACCGATGCCGACCGTCGCGTTCGCCGGAAGCGACGACCCGATGGCAACCGTCGACGATTTTCAGCACGCCGCCTCGATGTTCACGGGCAGTTACGCCGTTGAAGAAGTCCCAGGCGGACACTTTTTGCACCGCGAGCATCCCGACGCGTTCATCGAGCGGCTGATCGCGCGACTCAGCTAAGACAGCCGCATACCGCTTGCGAGCTTCGCGAAGTTGCAATCGACAACGATGTAGACTAATTCCGAGAGATGCCCGTCGTAACCGTTCACTATGGGGGATCACCCCCATGGTCAACCAGACGCGGTTCGCTTAGAATTTCGACGGCTCGGTCACTAGGCCGAGCGTTTCTAGTTTGGAGCGCCCGCGATGAACGCCGTCTTCTCTCGAGCGATAGTTTTCTTTTGCCTCATCACGACTGTCACGCTGAGCCTGTCTAAGCGCAGCCGCGAAGAACGCTAAAACACGTTAGCGCGCCTCCACAAGCTCCGCGTCCCGGCTGCGCTTCGACAGGCTCAGCGTGACAGGTAACAAGCTCACCGTTACAAAAACCGTGCGCCCCTCAGTGACACAAAATGTCTAGATCGTCCGTGTTTTGGACCAGCTTGAATGGCTTTGTAATCACGAATTTGACGTGCCCGCGGAATGGATGCTTGACGTCGTGGAAGCGCAGGAAGTTCGACTGCCCTTGACCGGTCACAGTCATCGTGTGCGACTCGAATACCTTCGTCCCGCGCTCCCAGTGATACGTGACCGATAGGGGAGCCGTCCCAGGTTGAAAGTTCTTGGCGACGACGACCGCCGTAAACGCGAGCGAAATCGGACAAAGCCGGTAATCTTCCGGCGGTGAGACATCGTACGTGATGCTCACCGAGTAATTTGATGGTTCTTGAGCGGCAGCCGGCTCGGCACCCGCACACAACATCGACCCAAGCACGGCCACGGCGATCGCGCCGCGCAACAATACAACCTGTAAGCGCATGTCGGAGACCTCGTGCAAACTTGCTAATTCACCCGCCTTTTCTGTCGGGCTGCCCGTCTTTCCGCTCGCGCAGTACCGGTGCTAAGTCGGCGGCTGAACTAAGCGATTCGCTTCGCGCCGGGTCCAGGTTCGACCGCGAGGTCGTGCGGGGCGAGCGAGCCGTGCTTCGCGCACACGACGACCGCTTGCGCTTCGAGCCCGCACTTGTGATGACGGAACACGGCGGGCGCGCCGGTTGGATCGGATTCCCACCGATCGCCCCACTGCGTTAGCGCGATGACGGGTGCCGCGAGGTCGCGGCCTTTCTCCGTCAGCTTGTATTCGAAGCGCTCGCGCTGACCGGCCTCACGATACGGAACGCGCGCGAGGATGCCGCGTTCGACGAGCTTCGCAAGACGCGCGGCAAGTACGTTTCGCGCGCACCCGAGCAGCTGCTGAAAGTCGTCGAAGCGCCGCGTTCCCAGCAGCGCTTCGCGTAAGACGAGCATCGTCCAACGCTCGCCGAAGATTTCCAGTGCCCGGCCAAGCGAACAATTCTCCGCGCTGTATTCCGCGCGATTTCCGTACATAGAGCCAGCATAGCAGAGTTGACATTTGAAACTCAAGTCGCTATCATCCCCGAACGAGCTAAGTTACAAAAAGCAACGCAGCCGAACGGGAGACTGAATCCCCATGCCGATGATGGACCTTGACTTGCCGGCCGGCACCTTCGAACCCGCCGGCGAGCGCGAGCTCGTCGCCAAGCTCACCGATATCTTGCTGAAGTGGGAGGGCGCTGATCCGAGTAACGAACGCGTCCGCAGCATCGCGTGCGCGTCTCCGTTCCGCAAGGACAGTTCGACGACGAACGCCGCGCGGGGATGGTCGCTGCCGTGACCGACGCGATTCTCGACGCCGAAGCGGGCCGGTTCGCACGCGATCCCGGACGCATCTGGGTGTTTCCAACCGAGATTCCGGACGGAACGTGGGGCGGCGGCGGCCGCATTTGGCGGCTCGCCGACATCGCGGGCTTCGCATCCGGCGACGCGGAGCGCGGTCGCGAGTACGCCGCGCGGCGACTCGGCACGAAGCAGCCGGCCGCGGTGTAAGCGATGTATCACGCGATCGTTCGCCGTCTCATCCGCAACGGATTCGCCGCGTTGTCGCAAGGCGACGCGCGGCCGGTTGTCTCGCAGTTCGCAGAGGACGGCACGCTGACATTTTCGGGTACGCACGCGCTTGGCGGTGAGCGCCGCGGCCCGGAGGCCGTCGCAGCGTGGTTTGCGCAGCTTGCGTCGCTCTTTCCGGGCTTACGCATTGCGCCGCTTGCGATCGTGGTCGCGGGCTGGCCGTGGAACACCACGGTTGCAACGCGCTTCCGTGTCGACGCGCGCCTCCCGGACGGAACCGCGTATGAAAACGAAGGCATGCAGTTCGTGCGCGTGCGTTTCGGAACGATCCTCGAAGACTACATTTACGAGGATACCGCGAAACTCGAGCGCGCGCTCGAAACGATTGCGGCATATCAAACGAAAGCAAACGGCGTCGCTGCGCGCTAACGCGCCGGCGACTCGAAGGTAAAGCCGGCGCCTTCCAGCACCTCGATCGCGTGCTCGAACTCGTGGCCATGCACGAGCACGTAGTCGTTGTCGAAGGTCGAGATGACGAAGATCGAGATTTTCGCCTCGGCGAGCGGCGCGCTCAGCGACGCGAGCACGCCCGTCTGATTGAGATCGAGCGGGTCGGCCGAGGCAAAACAGCGCCAGTCACGTTCGACCGTGACGCCCGCCGGCACGGCACCGTCGCTGCAAACGATGGAAAACTCGTTCGGCGTGCGGACTATCTGTACCAGTTCGCCGCCATGCGCCCACGCGCCCAAATCCGCGCCAGAACTGAGTTTTGCCACCGCGAACGTGTCCGGGAGGATGCGCAAATGGAGCACTCGAGCCCTTCCAGAGCGAACATCGCGCACCTCGCCGCCCGCTTCTTGAGACAGTCTCCTAGGGCCACGTCAGCAGACGCTAGAAGGCGTTGCGTGCTTGTCACTTCATGCATCGCGTTTGCCGTTTCTTATGGCCGTTGCTCTCGTAGCGGCAGCGATCGGCGATGCCTTGGTCGAGTCGATCTCGAATAGCGGCCTGCTCGGTAGGGGCTACGACGACGATAATCATTTGAGCGTGATCCCGGCCCTGCTGGCCGGTATGACGCTCGTGCTGCTCGTAGTCGTCGTCCGGACCTGGTCGCTCATGCGGAGCGGGTCGTCGCTGAGGCGCGGTGACTGGCTCGCGGAAAGCGCGGCCGAATTCGTGCACGCGCCGTCGCGCTTTGACCTCCCGCTCGTCCTTGCGATGCAATTTACAGCGTTGTTCTTGATGGAGAGCGTGGAGCAACTTTTCTTCGGCGGCAAGCTGCTGGGCGGGACCGTCTGGCTCGGCGGCCCGATCGCATTTAGCGTTCTGACGCACGCCCTGCTCGGAGCATCCGGCATGGCGCTCTTTGCGGGCGTGGTGCGGTGGCTGCATGCCGCGATCGCGTCGCTCGTGCGCGACGTGGTTGAAGCAATTCTCTTCTTGCGCTCGCGCACCGGCGCGCGAGCATTCCTTACACGCCGCCCGGATACTTCACCGCTGCGCGCGCAGGCGCCGCACGTACGTCAAATCGGCGGCCGCGCGCCGCCGCTCCTCGCTGTCGTCTAGCCTCTTTTACGACTAGCGCCAGCCCGAGCCTATGCTCGCGGCGGAGGAGTACCGGATTCATGAACTTGCCGTTGCGCGTGCGCGCGCTCTTTGCATGTTTCCTCATCGCAGGATTGGTTAGCGCGAGACCCTCTAGCGCCGCCGAGTCCACCACAGGTGCAATTTACGGAACCGTCTTCGATATCGGCGGAGCGCCGCTGAGCGGCGTCGCGATATCGGCCGCATCGCCCTCAGGAATATATCGAACCACGAGCGACGCGCACGGACGGTATACGATCTTGGGCGTCGTTCCCGACTCCTACGTCATCTCGGCGCAGCGGCAAGGCTACACGAACGCCAGTCAGTCGGGCGTCAACGTGTTGCCCGGAGAACGCCAGCAGGCTGCGTTTACGCTGGCTCCTGCTCTGCGCACGATCGGACACGTCAATGCTGCCGGAAACTCGTTCGCCGCGGGGTCCGCGAGCGACACCTTTGCGGTTTCGGGTGCCACGGCACGCGCGCTCGCTCCGCCCGCGTCGTCTTCGGGGCTGTCGACCTATCTCTCAGGCACGGTGCAGGGCGCAATCGCATCGGTGCCGGGCGTCGTGCTCGACCCGTTTGCGAATGCCATCTTCCGCGGCGGCAAAGCTTCCGACGCTGCCTTCGACTACGACTCGATCCCGATTCCCCAAGGGCTGATTGCCGAACCCGGCGGCAATATCGTCGGCGCGCAATTACCGACGACCGGCATCGCCTCGACGACGGCAACCCTTGCCGGCTACACATCACAGGGCTCGAATTCGCTCGGCGGCGTCGTCGACCAGATTCCCGCGGTCGGAACGTTTCCGGGTTCGGCGACCCTCGAACTCGCCGACGGCGTCGCGGGCGGACAATACCAAAACGATTCGTTGCTGATCTTGGGCGCAACTCCCGACCGTCGTCTACGTTACGCGCTCGCGAGCACGGTCGGCTCTCAATACTTCAGCTACGGTGATGGAACGACGTTTTACCCGGCGGAGGCGGCAACGTACGGCCTCGCTCTGCAAAATCGCGGCGAGTACTCGATCGAATCGAACCTGCACTACCAGCTCACGCCGGCCGAGGACCTTTCGGTCCTCGGACTCGTCGGCCAGGCGAGCTACAGTCAATACGGATCGCCGTATTTGGGCGAAACGGTGGGTGCGTTCGACGGTCAGAGCACGACCTATCCCGGCGAGACGAATCCGAACGCGCCCGTAACGGCCGCTTCGGGGATACGCGGTTCGTACGACATCCTCAAAGTCCAGTGGCTACACTCGGGCGCGCATTCACTCTCGCGGGTGCAGCTATACCAATCGCAGACCGGCTCGAGCGCCGGCGGTCCGTTCTGGGACGAAAACGGCTGGCCCGACGGCATCATCTCGCTTTCGCAGACCCAAGGTTCGCGCGAAGAAGGCCTCGGCTACGACGGTGAGGATTTTCTCGGCGGGCGCCACGATGTGCGTTTCGGTGCGGAATATCGCACCAATACCTCGTTCTTGAATCAAGTCGTCCCGACTGCGGATGAGTTCATCACCTCACGTCCGACGCTGATTTCGCAACTCGCGTACCTCGGCGACACGTGGAACATCACGCCGAAGCTCGAGCTGACGGGAACCGCACGCTATACAAACACCCACATCATCCCCGACAATGGCTCGGTCTACGATATCGGCGCGATCGATCCGCACGCCGCAGTTGCGTACAAGGTGGGTGGAGGCGTCGCGCTTCGCGCAACCTACGACCACATTACCGTGGCACCGTTCCCGCTCGAGGCCAATCGCGTCGATTCAACCAACACCCAGCCCGATGGGGCTCCGGCACCGTTCACCGAACTCGCGCCCGAAACAGCGAACGACTTCACGTACTCGGTCGAAGGCGGCGGGCGCACGCAGTTTCGCGTTACCTATTATCTGGAAAACGAAGCGAACCTAATCGACGTCCTGCCGTACAACTTCCGTGCGGCGTTAGCCGCGGGCCAGAATCCGAGCGGCGTCGGCGTGCCTTCAAACGTCGGATTTCTGCGTGCGAACGGCTTCGAGTTTTGGGCCAAGAATGGCGGCATGACGCTCGATGCTAACGTTGTGAACGCACACTCTTCGAGCGATTCGCAGTTCGCATACAACGATCTCAACGCGCCGGCCGTCGCAGCCGGACACCTGTTCCCGGTCAGCTACTTGCCGACGCTGAGCGGCACGTTGTCCTACGAATTCGACACTCCGAATCGCAAGATACGCATCACGCCGTCGCTCTCATTCGAATCCGGCTATCCGTACGGCAACGGCAAAGACATCTACATCTTCAACCCCGTGACGAACAAGCCGCAACTCGTTCCGAACGACAACTACTACAATCCGGGCTACAACTATTACTTTCTCGAGAACCCGAACAACCCGTATAATTCGGCGACGAATCCGTACATCGCGAACCTCGGAACCCGCGAGGGTATCGACCCAAATACGCTTCACTCGCCGGGCGAAACATTCGTGAACCTGCACGCCGAGGGCGACATCAGCCGGCGCTTGACGGCGATCGTGGATGTCGTCAACTTGCTCGGCAACTATTCCGCCACATCGTATCAGGGCAATCCGTATCTCATCGGACCTCCCGGATACGCCGGCGGCAACCCGAATTACCAGTGCGCGTACGCCGTTGATGCCGGCTACGCCAATTCACCGACGAGCTGTAATCCGACTATGCCGGCGGGCGCGCCGCTCTACACGCTGGGTAACGGCGTCCCGACCAACAACGGCCAAACCCAAGCCGTCCCGTGGCAGTATGGCCGCGCCGGTTACATCCCCCAAAACTACCCAGCCTCGCGTTCGCTCCAATTCCGCCTGCGGTACCGCCTCTAGCCCCCCTCTGTCATCCTGAGCGAAGGCGCGCAGCGCCGAAGTCGAAGGACAGCCGAGTCACGGCGGGTCTTCGGATAACGGGTACAAAAAAGCTTTGATCCCGAGCCATACAGCTTTGTCGTCCTGAGCTTGTCGAAGGGCGTCTTCGCCTCACATTGTCGCCCTGAGCATGTCGAAGGGCGGTCTGGGAACATCTCCTTCGAGCGTTGAAAACGCCGCTTCGTGAATGAAGTATTTCTTTGCGACGGCGTCCGGACGCCGATCGGGAAATTCGGCGGCGCGCTTGCGACGGTACGCCCCGACGATCTCGCAGCGCACGTCTTGCGTGCGCTGCGAGAGCGGAACCCGAAGCTCGACTGGGACGCGATCGACGACGTCTACTTCGGCTGTGCGAATCAAGCGGGCGAAGACAATCGCAACGTCGCGCGCATGGCCGTGCTGCTCGCGGGATTGCCGGAACGTACGCCCGCGGCCACCGTCAACCGACTCTGCGGTTCGGGCCTCGATGCCATCGGGATCGTAGCGCGAGCGATTGCGGCAGGCGACGCCGACCTCGCAATCGCGGGCGGCGTCGAAAGCATGACGCGCGCACCGTTCGTCATGCCAAAAGCCGCAAGCGCCTTCGCACGCGAGAACGCAGTCTACGACACGACGATCGGCTGGCGTTTCGTCAACCCCCTGATGAAAGCGCAATACGGCATCGACAGCATGCCCGAGACCGCCGAAAACGTCGCTACCGACGATTCGATTTCACGCGCCGACCAAGACGCATTCGCGCTGCGCTCGCAACAACGGGCCGCCGCGGCGGCCGCAAGCGGACGTCTCGCCGAAGAGATCGTCGCCGTTCCGGTCGCGAGCTCGAAGAAGACACCTCCCGTGCAATTCGCGGTCGACGAACAGCCACGCGCCGACACGACACTCGAGAAGCTCGCAGCACTTCCCGCGCCGTTTCGCGCGGGCGGCAGCGTAACTGCCGGCAACTCATCGGGCATAAACGACGGCGCGGTCGCATTGGTGGTCGCATCGCCGGCCGCCGTCGAAAAGTACGGATTGATCCCGCGCGCTCGGATCGTCAGCGTCGCGACCGCCGGTGTCGCACCGCGCGTCATGGGCATCGGCCCCGTGCCCGCGGTCCAGAAACTGCTCGCGCGCACCAAGGTCGCTCTCGCTGACGTCGACGTAATCGAACTCAACGAAGCCTTCGCCGCACAGTCGCTCGCCGTACTCCGCCGCCTCGGTCTATCCGACGACTCAGAACACGTCAATCCAAACGGCGGCGCAATCGCCCTCGGTCACCCGCTCGGCGCAAGCGGCGCACGCCTCGCTCTCACCGCTTCAATCGAGCTCGGCCGCCGCAACGCCCGCTACGCGATAGCCACGATGTGCATCGGCGTCGGTCAAGGCATCGCCATGTTGCTCGAGCGGGTCTGACTCGGGCCACGATTGACTCTTTATAAGCACCGGTAATTCGATGAGAGAAATACACGACTTCCGATTTTTGGGGAAGAAGGTCCATGCGTTTCTCCCCGGAGTGCGCACAGAATGGCTTGACCGACGCGGCCTCGCAAGAAAGTTAGAGGTTACGGCGGATCAGGCCGTCTTCTCTGAGATCGCCTCCGTGCAAAAAACACTCAAGGCACGTGGCGGCGCCGGATTATTTACCTCGTGGCAGGTTCGACGGACGTATACGAAAAGCGAGCTCGCGAATGCGCAATTGTTCCAGCTTGTGACGACGCAGATGTTCGAGCCGTGCGGTGAGGACTGCGGAACCGTATACGAAACGAGCTTCTGGTCGAGCAACAAATCCGGGATTTCCGAATCGAAGTCGCGCATTGGGCCGGTTCTGCAGAAGGTTAACGACCGCTACTGCCCATCGGGTGCGGTATCGACCGTCACGAACGAGTAGTTCGCGGGCCCTCCGTCGTTGGAAGCGTTCGTTTGCCCGGCGCAGCCCGCGCGCAGCGCTTCGCAGTCGAAGTGCTGACCCGTGGAGAGCCGGATGTCCAGGCGCGAATGGTAATTCCAAGAGTAGACGTTGGCATCGCCTGCCGGGTCGGCCGCACCGGCTGCGGCGTCGTTCCGCCAGCGTGACGTGAGCAACATCGCATCCGCTCGCGGCGCGTGGAGCAGGTACTTCGAGAACCAGGCCGTCGTATACCACGTCACCATGTCGATGCCGCGTAGCGTCGCCGGCAACGCGATCGGCGCGTCGTTGAACTCGAAATGTGTGCCGCCGCGAATCACGATCGAGCCCGTGTCTAAGCCGAGCTGCGAGTAGATCAACGATGCCGG
>Ga0302326_10017748_pt1 | contig 14811 bp, 8 predicted proteins | sample Palsa_T0_3_FD_202264 | JGI IMG/M metagenome (GOLD analysis project Ga0302326, IMG submission 202264) | Peat permafrost microbial communities from Stordalen Mire near Abisko, Sweden - Palsa_T0_3 | ecosystem: Environmental > Terrestrial > Soil > Palsa > Peat permafrost | place: Sweden: Abisko... | reverse complement strand
GGAGTTGATTCCCTAATGGGGTCGGCTACCCCGACCAAGCCGGCCAAACGGCCATCCCAGGCGACGAACATTACGGTCTGCCCCTGCTGGCGCAAGACTTCGGCCTGCTGATCAATCGATGAAGATGAGGCTCGGAGGTCGTGCATCAGCGCGACGTTGCCAGCAGCAACGTGGATCCCTTGTATGGTTCCGGAGACGCCCTTCCCGGTGAGCGATTGGAAATCCGCTACCGGCAACAGGTCGAGCTTTTCTTGTTTTGATGCTGCCAGGATGGCGGCGGCCAAAGGATGCTCGCTCTCTCTTTCCAGGCTGGCCAGTGTTTGTAAAAGCCGGGATTGGTCGATGCCCTCGGCGGCGAGGATGGTGCTGACTTTCGGCTTCCCCTCGGTAAGGGTTCCCGTCTTATCGACGATCAGCGTGTTGACCTTTTCCATCGTCTCCAGGGCTTCCGCGTTGCGGACCAGGATCCCCTCCCTGGCTCCGCGGCCGGTGCCCACCATGATGGACATGGGCGTGGCCAAGCCGAGGGCACAGGGGCAGGCAATGATGAGCACGGCGACTGCGTTCACCAAGGCATGCGCGTACCTCGGCTGAGGGCCAAACATGGCCCAGACGGCAAAGGTGATTGCGGCCGCTGCCAGCACCGCTGGGACGAAGTACGAAGCTACCCGGTCGGCCAGCCGCTGAATGGGCGCTCGGCTCCTTTGCGCTTCGCTTACCATTTTTACGATCTGGGCCAGGAGTGTGGCCGAGCCCACGCGCTCAGCTTTCATCACCAGGCCGCCGGTTCCGTTGATCGTTCCACCGACTACTTTGTCTCCGGCGGTCTTTTCTACCGGGATGGGTTCTCCGGTGACCATGGATTCGTCTACCGAGCTGCGCCCTTCGGTCACCACGCCATCGACAGGCACTTTCTCGCCTGGGCGAATGCGCAGCAGATCGCTTACGGCGATCTCGCTGACGGGGACGTCGGCTTCGTTTCCGTCTGCGGAAATGCGACGCGCGGTTTTGGGGGCCAGGCCAAGGAGTGCTTGGATCGCGCCGCCGGTTTGGCTGCGGGCTCTCAACTCCAGCACCTGGCCCAACAAGACCAGTACTGTGATGACCGCGGCGGCTTCAAAATAGAGACCGAGGTTTCCGGAAGCATCACGGAAGGTTGCAGGAAAGAGGCCGGGGGCGAGCACCGCAGCCACACTGTAGAGGTAGGCTGCTCCGCTTCCGATCGCAATGAGGGTGAACATGTTCAGGCTGCGATGAACGATCGAAGCCCAACCGCGCTCGAAGAAGGGCAATCCGCCCCACAGGACCACGGGTGTCGCCAGGATTAACTCCATCCAGCCCAAAAGCCGCCCCGGCAGAAGGTGTTGGAGCGGATGGCCGGGTAGAACGTCGGAGACCATGACGGCGAGCAGTGGGAGTGTCAACACCGCGCCTATCCATAGGCGACGGGTCATGCTGATTAATTCTGGATTCGCCGCACTGGCGGTGACGGTTCGCGGCTCAAGGGCCATGCCACAAATGGGACAAGTGCCCGGGCCGTCGCGCACTATTTGCGGATGCATGGGGCAGGTGTATTCGATGTGTTCCGCGGGGGAGGGCTGAGTTGGTTCGAGGGCCATACCGCATTTCGGGCAGGCCCCCGGTTTTGCGGAGAGCACTTCGGGATGCATGGGACAGGTGTATTGGGCGGAGGCTTGGTTCTTGGGGGCCGTCGAGATAGTTGTCAGCGGAGCGGCTTGTGAGCCGTCGTATTTGCCCGGGTTAGCCTCGAATTTTGTCTTACAGCCCTGCGCACAGAAATACCAGGTACGGCCTGCGTGGTTCACGGATGCTGCGGCCTTTTCCGGCATCACTTTCATGCCGCATACCGGATCGACCTCAGCCACCACAGGATCTGCCAACCTTGACACCTGTCATTCCTCCCGCAATGGTTAGAGTCTCCACGGAGCTCTGACGATTCGGGCGGAGGTTTGGGCCTCTTCTCAGGCCATCTTTAAAGATCGGCGGCCAATGTCTCGCCGGTAGTACATGCCCTCGAATTGGATTCGGCCTAGCGCCTCGTAGACCTTTGAAAGGGATTGCTCGAGGGTCGCTGCAGCCGCGGTCACTCCCAGCACTCTTCCGCCCTCGGTGACGTAATGCCCATCCACCAGGGCGGTACCGGAGTGAAAGATCTCTACTCCCGGTATCCTGGCCGCCTCTTCGAGGCCGTCGATTCTGTATCCGGTGAGGTAGCTTCCCGGATAACCGGAGGAAGCGGCGATGACACAGGCAGAGGCTCCGGGTTTCCAGCGCAGTTCGGTGTCGCCCAGCCGGCCCTGTACGCTGGCCTCGAGCGCCTCCAACAGGTCGCTGTCCAATCGGGCCAGAATGGCTTGGGTCTCCGGATCGCCGAAGCGTGCGTTGAACTCCAAGACCATGGGGCCACGCGCCGTCATCATCAAGCCGATATAGAGCACGCCTGCGAAGGGAGCATCTTCCGCGGCCATACCGTTTACCGCGGGTTGCGCAATATGATGCAGGATCCAGTCGCGCATCTGGCCGTCCAGCATGGCGTCGGTTGAGTAGACGCCCATGCCTCCTGTGTTGGGCCCTTTGTCGCCCTCCCCTATACGCTTATGATCCTGCGCCGGCACCAGGGGCACTACATGCTTTCCGTCGGTCAGGGTGAGAAAGGAGAGTTCTTCGCCGGTGAGGAACTCCTCAATCACAATCGCGGCCTGGACCTCACCGAGGAGTTTTCCGCCCAGGAGGCCAGAGATGGCCTCAGTTGCTTCGCGCCGCGACTCGCACATGATCACACCCTTGCCGGAGGCCAGACCATCCGCTTTGATCATCAGCGGGAAATGAAAGAGATCGATGGACTCCATGGCTTGATGTTCGCTGGTGGCGACGGCATAGGCCGCGGTTGGAATCTGGTGCCGCTGCATAAAGCGCTTGGCGAAGGCCTTGCTGCTTTCCAGTTGGGCTGCGCTTTGCGTGGGGCCGAAGACCGGGATGCTGCGGCGCTGCAGTTCGTCCACCAACCCCAGGGATAAGGGAAGCTCAGGGCCAACCACCACCAGGTCAGGACTTTCTGCCGCCGTGACCCGTAGTAAGTCATCGAGATCCCGTTGGCTGGCGGGAATGCAGCGAGCCAATTGGGCAATACCGGCATTGCCGGGCGCACAAATCACTTCGGAAACGCGGTTGGATCGGGTGATGGACCGCACCAACGCGTGTTCCCGCCCTCCCGCACCAATCACCAGCACTTTCATTCGTTTACCGCTAGCATTCGTTTACGGCTAGCCTCCTGGGGCAAGACTACCGCAGCCGCAGCGGACTGCGAAGGGGGCGTTAACTATAGTTAACAAAAAACGGAAATGCAGGCTATACTGAAAAGGCAGCCGCTGAACTCCGCAGCGATCGAGGATTCGCGATATGGCTCCCGCTTCTCCACCCTCGCTCCCAGTCTCCTCGTCCGAGCGTGCCGCGCTGCTCTCCAACCTAAAGACCCGCCAGGTTTTGTCGTGGTTCGGACCGGCATTCGTGGCCAGCATCGCCTATATCGACCCGGGCAATTTTGGAACGAATTTAATTGCCGGGACGGGGTTCGGGTACAAGCTGCTTTGGGTGTTGCTGTGGTCGAATCTGATGGCCATCCTCATCCAATATCTCTCCGCCAAACTAGGCATCGCTACCGGAGCCACGCTGCCGCAGAATTGCCGAGAACATTTCTCGCGCCCCACGTCGATTGGCCTGTGGGTGGCTGCCGAATTGTCGGCGCTGGCCACCGACCTGGCTGAATTTCTGGGCGCCGCTCTCGGGTTTTACCTGCTGTTCGGCGGCTACTTTCTCCGTTTAGGCATGACCAAGACCACGGTGATGTTTCTCGCTGCGATTGTCTCCGCGGTGTGCGTTTTTGCCATCCTGGCACTGGAACTGCGGGGTTTCCGGAGCCTCGAGCTTGGCATCATGGTGTTTGTTTTGGTGATCGGGCTGTGTTACCTGGTGGAGATCTTCCTGGTGCATCCCGACTGGCGGCAGATTGCCTACCATACCGCGGTTCCGTGGCTGGATCGCTCAAGCATCTACGTGGCGGTCAGCATGCTGGGGGCGACGGTGATGCCCCACGTCGTCTATCTGCATTCGGGCCTGGTGCAGCCGCGGTTGCAGGCGCAGGAGCGGCATCTGGGACCATCCGACGATCGGTACCTGTCGCGGCTGCGCCACCTCCGGCTGGAGGCGCTGGACGTATTTGCGGCCATGAACGGGGCCTGGCTGGTGAACTCGGCCATGGTGATTGTTGCCGCGGCGGCGTTTGCCGGTACTGGGCGCAGCGACATGTCGATCGAGGAGGCTCACCGTACTCTTGGCCCGTTGCTGGGCCCTGCTTCTGCTACCATTTTCGCGATCGCGCTCCTCTGTTCCGGCCTTTCCTCGTCTACGGTGGGAACCCTCGCCGGCCAGATGATTCTCGAGGGGTTCCTGAAGGTGCGTTTCAGCATTTTTCTGCGGCGGCTGTTGACTTTGCTGCCGGCGATGATCGTCATCGGGCTGGGGCTGGATCCGCTCCGCATTCTGGTCCTTTCCCAGGTGGTGCTTAGCTTTACACTGCCGTTTGCCCTGGTCCCGCTGCTGATTCTTTGCAGCCGCCATAAATTGATGGGCGGGTTCACGAATGGCCCGGTTATCAATTTTCTGGGATGGCTGACGGTTGGGCTGATCCTGGCGCTCAACGTAGTCCTGCTGGGATTGAGTTTCTAGGACGGTTTCGCAATTAATGTGGCCTGTAAAGATCGCGATGAGTGGTTTTCCTTGGGAGAAAACCACGTAAAGGCCTATCGCTCGGTCGAAAAACATCTCCACGAAGGGTCCGCGGAACCGCAGGTCCCTCCGCTCCGCTACCCCGGATTTCCTGTGGACGTTGATGGCGTTGGCGGACCTCATGCGCCTTTCCTTAAGAGAAAGGCGCACACGCGGCCTTGTCTAGCACTGCGTGGCAGGAAATCCGGGTTCGCTCCGGTCGGGATGACAAGGAAAGGGTAACGGTTCCAGAAAGAGCGGATGCCGGACCGAGGCGTTTTTCATTACCTTGGGTGGGCCCAGGACTCCTCCGGTCTAGACCCATTGCGAAACGCTTTTAGCGACAAAAAGGGTTTAAACTAATTAGCGGACATGAACGCCCGGAGCAGACTTCGCGACTTCCTGCACAAGCGTTTCCGTCACGGCAAGCCTGACCGTGGACGGAGCCTTTCCTCGTAACTTATCGTCCACCAGATCCTGTTAACCAGCTTTCGATCAGGCACGCGCCTGCGCAATTTTGCGCGATATCAGAGAGGAAATCATTATGAACAGCTTCGGCAGCCAATCGACCTTGAAGGTCGGCAACAAGAGTTACGAAATTTTCCGTCTTAATGCGCTTGAGGCCAAGGGCCTTTCGCTTCGCCGTCTTCCTTACAGCCTGCGTGTACTGCTGGAAAATTTGCTGCGGCAGGAGGATGGCAAGAGCGTAACCGCGGACGACATTGAATTTTTAGCTAAGTGGCAGGCTAAGGCCGAACCGGCGCGCGAGATCGCGTTCATGCCGGCGCGGGTTTTGATGCAGGATTTCACCGGAGTCCCTGCGATTGTCGATCTGGCGGCCATGCGCGATGCCATGAAGCAGTTGGGGGGCGATCCGGAGAAGATTAATCCCCTGCAGCCGGCGGAACTGGTGATTGACCACTCGGTGCAGGTGGACGAGTACGGTACTTCGAATGCGTATTCCATTAATGCTGCGCTTGAGTTTCAGCGCAACCGGGAACGCTATGCGTTTCTCAAGTGGGGACAGACGGCGTTTCGCAACTTCTCTACTGTGCCTCCGGGCATGGGTATCTGCCACCAGGTGAATTTGGAATACCTGGCTCGGGTGGTCTTTACCACTGCGGCCGACGGCGGTTTGGTCCGGGCGTATCCCGACACGCTGGTGGGCACGGATTCCCATACAACCATGATTAACGGTCTGGGGGTGCTGGGTTGGGGCGTTGGCGGGATTGAAGCCGAGGCGGCCATGTTGGGCCAGCCGGTCTCGATGCTGGTGCCGCAGGTGGTTGGGTTCAAGCTGACGGGCAAGCTGCGGGAGGGCGCTACGGCTACCGACCTGGTGCTGACCGTCACCGAGATGCTGCGCAAGCTGGGGGTGGTAGGCAAGTTTGTGGAGTTTTACGGATCAGGGGTGAGCGAGCTGAGCCTTGCGGATCGAGCCACGATCGGCAACATGGCGCCGGAATATGGCGCTACTTGCGGCATCTTTCCCATCGATGCGGAGACCCTGCGTTACCTGCGATTGACAGGGCGGAGCGCGGAGCAGATCAAGCTGGTCGAGGCATATAGCAAGGAACAGGGATGGTTTCATACCGCCGACTCGCCTGAGGCGGAGTACACGCAGACCACCCAGCTCGATCTTTCTACGGTCGAGCCCAGCGTGGCAGGGCCGCGGCGGCCGCAGGATCGGGTGCCGCTTTCCCAGACGGGCACCAGCTTTAAGCAACAACTGCCCAGTTTGTTGGGACCGAGCGCGGCGGACCGCAAGGAACGTCAGACCATCCGCTGGGAGGGTGAGGGTGGACATACCTGGCCTAACGGCAGCGAAAAGTCCACGCCGGAGAAGGGACCAGCGACTACGGTCAAGGAGCGCTTCGGGGTAGATGTCGATCCCTACCTGGACCATGGGTCGATTGTGATCGCGGCTATTACGAGTTGCACCAACACCTCCAATCCGTCGGTGATGATTGCCGCCGGGCTGCTGGCCAAGAAGGCGGCGGAAAAGGGGTTGCGGGTTCCTCCGTGGGTTAAGACTTCGCTGGCGCCAGGATCACGTGTGGTGACGGATTATTACCAGAAGGCAGGGTTGCTGGAGTCTCTCGGCAAGCTGCGTTTCCAGGTCGTGGGCTACGGGTGCACTACTTGCATTGGCAACTCCGGCCCCTTGCCGACCGACGTTTCCAAGTCCATCGATGAGCATGGGTTAGTTGCGGTGTCGGTGTTGAGCGGCAATCGGAACTTTGAGGGCCGGATCAATTCGGAAGTGCGGGCAAATTATCTCATGTCGCCGCCGCTGGTGGTGGCTTATGCGCTGGTGGGCAACATACATCATGATTTTGCAGTCGAGCCTATGGGGAAGGATCAACAGGGCAAGCCGGTCTACCTGAAGGATATCTGGCCCACCCAGGACGAAGTGAACAGCACGATTGCGGCAGCCATCGATTCCGAGATTTTCAGCAAAGAATATGCAACTGTTACGGATGGTGATCAGAATTGGCAGAACCTCAAGTTTCCTACCGGCGACACGTATCAGTGGGAGCGTGATTCTACTTATATCCGCAAGGCCCCGTATTTTGATGGAATGCCGGCCAGGCCTGCTCCGGTGACCGATATCAAGGGTGCTCGAGTGCTGGCTGTTCTTGGGGACAGCGTCACCACTGATCATATTTCTCCCGCTGGGTCTATCAAACTGAATGGACCTGCGGGCAAATACCTGGTGGAGCATGGGGTGAAAGCAACGGACTTTAATTCGTATGGATCGCGGCGCGGCAATCATGAGGTGATGGTGCGGGGCACGTTTGCTAATGTGCGGCTGCGGAATAAGCTGGCTCCGGGAACGGAGGGTGGGGTGACTCGTTTGCTGCCCGAGGGCGAGCAAATGAGTATTTTCGATGCCTCGGTCAAGTACGCGGAACGCGGCGTCCCACTGGTGATTCTTGCGGGCAAGGAATATGGGTCTGGGTCTTCCCGCGATTGGGCGGCTAAAGGACCACGTCTGCTGGGGGTACGGGCGGTGATTGCGCAAAGCTATGAGCGCATTCATCGGTCTAACCTGGTGGGGATGGGGATTCTGCCGTTGCAGTTTGAAGGGGGTCAGAGTGCCGAGTCGCTTGGGCTCACGGGCGAGGAGGTGTTTGATCTGGAGGGGATTCGCCAGATGCTGGAGCAGAAGTTTGCCCAGGGCCGCACGTTAAAGGTGAGGACGACGGATGGTGCGAGGGTGAAGAAGGATTTCAACGCGACGGTGAGGATTGATACTCCGCAGGAGATTTTGTATTACGAGAATGGTGGGATTCTGCAGTTTGTGTTGCGGCAGTTAGCGGGTAGTTGATTCCAGACCTGTCGCGCAGACAGCTGTGCCGGAAAAAACCGAAGGGTGCCCCAGGTCTCGCGTTTGAGACCTGGGATCCCCTAGCAAAGGTCGGTTTAGTCCCTGAACGTTACCGTCGGTAATCACTAATCTCGTTCAGTCGATCGACAATACTCAGCGCGGTAGGACGAGCACGCCCCAGGGGCTCTGGCCTACTTTGATTTTCTTTGTCACTGTATTTGTTGCGAGGTCGACGACGGATACGTCGTTGGATGGGCCGTTGGCCGAATAGAGGGTCTTGGCGTCTAGCGAGAGGGCGATGCCCCAGGGACGGGCTCCGACTTCGACCGAACCGAGCACCTTGTTGGTAGCGGTGTCGACAGTGAAGACCTGGTGGCCTCGGCCGGTGCTGACGTAAAGCTTCGTCGCGTCCGGCGAGAGTACTACATTCATGGGCTTGATGAGGCCGGGCTTGCCTAGCGGAATGGCTTGGATCATCTTGTATTTCTTCGCATCCACCAGCACTACGGTTCCGTCATTTTCTGCGTTGACGTAGGCACGTGAGCCGTCCGGAAAGAAGGCTATGTTGCGCGGACGGTGGCCCACCTTGAAGGTCTTGATGATCTTGCCCGCTACCGGATCAAGTACAGCGATCGTTCCAGTTTCCTCAGACGTGACCCAGACGTGCTTTCCGTCTGGCGTTACTTTGACGCCTTCAGGCTGCGCGCCCACCGGGATCGTCTTGGCTACGGTGCCGGACGCGATGTCGATGATGCTGACCGCTGACTGGTCTTCATTCGAGGTGTAAAGTTGCTTTCCATCCTGGCTGACGTCGAAGTTTTCTGGATCGGAACCGCCGGGGATGGTGCGCACAACTTTCCTCTGCGCGACGTCGAAGACGCCGATTCCATCAGCAGTCTTGTCAGGGGGCGGAAGGGTACTCTCATCCACGTCCGGGCCGGCAATGGGCGAGCCACTGAGCGCAACATAAATTGTTTTGCCATCGGGGCTCGAATGAATGCCTCGAGGACGTTTACCGAGTGGAACGGTGGCAAGCACGTTATCGTTGCCGGAATCGATGATGGTGAGATCGCCGCCAACTTCATTGGTTACGTAAACTCGTGGGGCTGAGGTTTCCACCGGCGCGGCTTGTGCGGGCTGTTGCTCGGGAGCCTTGGGGGTGTTGTTGCACCCCGCCGAGACGATTGTCAGACCAAGGGCAAAAAGAACATATCCGATGTTGCGCATGTTTAGTTTTCCTTGAAAGTGAAGTTGGCCTCAGCTTTGCCCTGGGGAGGAACGGTGAGTTGCCGCTCCTGCGTGCCGAGTGTTTCCGTCCAGACTGCGATGGTATAGGTGCCCGGGGGCAGATCGTTTATTTCGAATGTTCCGTCTTCATGCGAAACCGCGAAATAAGGATGATCGAGGACTCCGATGAAGGCGTGCATCCAACTGTGGATGTTACATTTCACCGGGATCATGATTTCAGGCTTGAGGAACCTGCGCGCCATGGGAGGATCATCGGCTCCCTGGCTGTGGTTCCATTCCCTGTTGACTTGCGCCATGGGGTGAATGTTGTGGGTCACCGGATCGGAGTTGACGATTTTCAATGTCTGCCCGGCCTGAATGCCGAGTACCCTGGGATGGAACCAGCAGCCATTCTGATCGATGGTGACCGGGTCCGCAGGAACCGCAAAGGTCTTTCCTTCCAAGCCGGTTTTGATATAGATAAATGCGTTCGCCAAGTCACCTTTTCTGTTTACAACCAGGGATTCGTTGTAAGCCTTTCCCTTATGCGCCTCCACACAGGCGGGCTCTTCACTCATGTCAATCACTTTGGGCGCCGGTCGCTTCCCTTTGTAAAGTATGTGCCCAGTTACCGTGCCGGCCGTTTCTGGATCGACCTTGAAGTACACGGGCGCGGGTGTGGCTTGCGCGGCCTTCGGTGGTTCCGTTTTGTCTTTTCCTGAACAACCGGCAAGAAGTGCCGCCGCGCAGCAGAGAGTAACAAAGTGATTCGGTCTCATGTCTCGATCTCTAGACTATTCCTTCCCAGGCGGTCCTGCGTTCCTGGGCATTTGGCCGGTAAGCGACTCGAGAAACGCAACCAGGTCCGCGCGCTCCTGCGCGGAAAGGTGGAGCGGCTTGATGTCCTTGTCAAGATAGGGATTTGAATTGCCGCCACCGGCGTAGAAATCGACCACATCATTGAGCGTCTTCAGGCTTCCATCATGCATGTAAGGAGCACTGAGGGCGATGTTGCGCAGGGTGGGGGTTTTGAACTCTCCCTTATCCGCTCGTATTTTCGTTTGGTCGAATCGGCCCAGGTCGCTGAAGTCGCCCTCTCCGTTCACGCCTGCACCGGTGTTGTGAAACTTTCCATCGGTGAAGAGGGCGTAGTGATCGTTGATGGTATGGCAGACGGCGCAGTTGCCTCTTTTTGGATCTTCAAAGATTGCCAGGCCGCGAATTGCTGCGGGGGAGAGCGCCTGCTTGTTGCCTCCATACCGATATTGATCGAATGGTGAGTCGCCGCTGAGCAACGTACGTTCGAAGCTACCCAACGACTTTTCGATGAGCCCGAGGGTGATAGTTCCGGGCCCAAATGCCTGGGCAAACTCAGCTTTATACGCCGGGTCACGGCGAATCTTCCCGACAAAGACGTCGTGGGCCTGATTCATCTCCACCGGGTCAGCAATGGGAAAGGCAGACTGGGTCTCCAGACTGGAAGCCCGGCCGTCCCAGAACTGAAGCGGTGAATAGGCGGCGTTCAATATGGTTGGAGCATTGCGTTTGCCGATCAACCCGCCCACGCCTCGCGCAATCGCCAGCCCATCGGTGAAGCCGATGTTCGGATTGTGGCAGGAGGCACAGGATACAGTGTTGTTTTTGGACAGCCTGGGGTCGTAGAAGAGCTTGCGACCCAAGGCAATGGTTTGCACGGTGGGAGGGTTGTCCGCGGGTACGGGAACCGATGGCAAACCGAGGGGAGCTTTGATGGCCACAACCTCACCGATGGGCTTGTCGTGACCAGGAGTTCTACATCCAACGCTAAGGATCAGGAACCCGGTGAGGAAAACGAAATGTCGACTGGGTACTCTCAAGCTCCGCATCATTATAGCTTTGGCCCTACTTCAGGATGACGTAGGGACGCATCATGTCGTTAGCTTCGTGCTCCTGGACATGACAGTGCCACAGATAGCGTCCGGGATATCCCGCAAAAGAAATGTGAATACGCGTGACCATGTTCGGCGGGCATTGGACGACATCTTTCCACCCTTGCTCATTCGGATTAGGCGCTATTGCGGCGGCAGTAAAGCGTAAAGTCGCGTTCTGCAGCAGGTAAACGTCCGGATCAAAAGATTGGCGGTCCAACACCTGGAAACGGACGTGGTGAAGATGAATGGGATGGGTGTCGTCAGTGAGGTTGACAAAGGACCATATCTCTGTCGAGCCGAGCTTCGCGGTTTCGGTCACCGGCAGGTGCCACGGCGTGCGGTTGAGCAGCATGACCATTGGGTTGCCGGCAGGGGCTTTGTATTCGTTTAAGGTCATCTCCCGGCTTCGCGCCGCAGAGGTCTGGGGCAGGGCGACCCGGGGCAGCAGCTTGCCCGGGACCTGGGTGCTGTCCCGAGCAGGGGCCGAGGCAACGCGAAACTGCATCATCTGAAAAGCTCCATTGGTTAATTGGATGCGTTCTCCTCGCATGAGCGCGAAGTCGACGATCAGATCGGCCCGTTCTCCCGGGGCGAGGAGAAGCGTGGCCAGCCGAACCGGTGCCGGCAACAGCCCCTGATCCGCGCCGATTTGCTGGAACGAAGCGCCATTGGACAATCCGAGGCGAAAGAAGCGGGCGTTCGCTGCGTTCAAAACCCGCAGGCGATATCGGCGTGGCTCGACCTCGAAAAAGGGCTGCACCCGGCCATTCACGACCATGGCGTCGCCGGCCACCTCATCCATCCAGGGATGCTGAGGATCGGGAGAAACTGGGTAGAAGAGCTGCCCCTGGTCATCGAAGATCCGGTCGTAGAGCACCAGCGGCAGCTCAAAGTTGCCGGACGGCAGATTGAGCTTTTTTTCGTGCGCATCGCGAAGCAGATAGACGCCCATCAGGCCGGCATACAGGTTGAGCCGGCTGGTACCCATGGCGTGGTCGTGGTACCAAAGCATGGCTGCATCCTGGCGGTTGGGGTAATGGCATACACGCGACTCCCCGCGTGGGTACCAATGCTCGGGATAGCCGTCGTCTATTGCCGGGGTTCGGCCGCCGTGCAGATGGACGACGGTGCGAGACTCCGGCAGGTCCCGGCCGGAGCCATGGAGGCTGTAATCGATGGGGAGGAAATGCCGCGGCGGCAGCTGATTACACCACTCGACAGCCAGTTCTTCATGACTGCGGGCTTCGAGCAAGGGGCCGATGGCGTCTGGTCCATAACTCCAGAGCCGAGTCGCCGGAAGATCACGGTGCATTTTTACGCGGATCTCGCGCATGGTGATATGGAAGCGCTGCTCTTGGAGAGGCGTCGGCTGAGGAATAGGCAATGGATCGACAAAGGGCTCGAGCTGGAGGGAGTTGATGGCGCGGGCGGATGGGGAAGGGTGCGCGAGCTGGTTGATCCCGTTACCAAGCCCGGTGCGCGAAGCGAGGTCGGAAACGAGGGCGGAGAGCGCCGCTTGTCTTAGCAGATCGCGGCGATTCAGCACCACTTAGGGTCTCTGGACTTGCCCAGTCGTAGTATCCAGTAGGATCACCGCCCCATTCTGGGGTGATGTCGTACTGAAGTCAAGCATGTCGCCGATAGAGCCGGCGATTTGATCATAGGATCCCTGGCCGATTCGCTGCTGGTTCAAAAAAGTATCTTCGATGAAGCGCAGGACAGAGGTCTGGTCGGTCAGGGTGTGAGAAACGTAGTTCGGCTTGGCCCAGGGTGAGATCACCAAGAGCGGCAGGCGTGGACCATAACCGCATCTGCCTTGCGCGTGCAAGGTGTTGGCGTTTACGCCGGGAAGGGCGGTCGTTCCGTCGGCACACTTTCCCGGTCCGGAAAAGCCGTCCTTCGCCGTTGCGCTGCCATTCACGACATTGCTCACGTGGTCATACCAACCGTCGGAGTCATCATAGGTAACAATGACAACCGTGTTCGTCCATTCCGGGGCTTGCTCAATGGTGTTGATTACTTGGACGAGAAACTTCTGCTCATCCAGCGGATCGGAGTACCCGGCGTGGCCGTCGCGATACGCTGCAGACTTGAGATAGCTAACCGCAGGAAGGTTCCCGGCCTTTAGCGCGTCGAAGAAGTCATGCATGTCGTATTGATGATTTGTGCCGCCGTCCCCTGTTTGTCCGATCATCGAAATAGACGTGGGCCGCGTATGAAGCGGATTCGCGGTCGAAGCGTAATACTGAAATGGATTCACGACCGGCGCATAATCCAACGGCGTTTGCCCAGTGACGTCGGATCTGTTGCTTCTGCGGCAACCCGTAGTGCCATTGATGTTGGTTACCGACGTATCGAAGCCTTCATGGAAGAAGCCCCAGGTGACGCCTGCCGCATTCAACAAATCGCCGACGTTCTTGCCCGTCATATGGATGAGAGCGCCGCTTGTGGCAGAGCAAATGTCGTTGACGGGCGCAGCGTTTCTGGTCAGCGTAAATCCGCCGTTTCCATCCGAAACCATGCTGCCTTCAGCGTTGCCATCGTTGACGACGCCGTTGGTCTGACCGGAGATGAGATTGAGGGCGCCAAGCGTCGACGGGCCAAACGTAGTACCGAAGAAGCGATCGCTCATCGCGTAACGCTGCGCATAGTTCCAGAGCCCAGTCACTGTATTGCCATCGTAATAACCCATGGTGAGCCCGGTGGTAGCGGCTATTCCACTTCCCTGGCTGGGGCTATCCGCTGCGCCGACCGAGCGCGGAAACAAATCCATGGCGCCCCCATCGAAGGCTAACTGCTCTTGGTTGTAGCTGTGATCCTGGTCAGCTGTGGCTGCGCTGAGGGGTGATAACCGGAATGGATTGCTCGCCCCATTTCCGTTGCCAGTGTTGGTGAAGTTGGGGTTCTGCGCTAACAGGCTTTGCGAGAGGCCGTCGAGGACCGGAGTGCCGGGCAGCGCGGTGAAGGGAGTCTCGCCAGGCAAGTTGAGCGCGTTCGGATAGGTGGCAAAGTAGTGATCGAAGGAGACATTCTCCTGAAAGATAACTACGATGTGCTGGATGTGAGCGGCCGGTGGCGGAGTTGATATCTGAGACGCAGGAATAGAACTACTGGAGCAACCCACCTGGGTTATGGTGAGGGAACAGCCAAGCAGCAGAAGACAAAGTACGGCAGTTCGGTGAATCATCACACTCTTCCGCCCTGACATTCTCTTGCGCCGGGGATGTTCTAAACGCGCATAGGTTGTGTGGATGCGCGGCCATTCTAGAGATCGGCAAGTTAGTTATGCAAGTGAATGTTGGTAACTAATGCCGGTAGTAACAAGTACGCAGGGTTGTTAAGTGGCTTTTCACGCGCGAGGAGTAGTACTTCACAGTTCTACCTGTGCCTGTTTCGCCGTATCTTCGCCTAAATGAAGATGCCTGCAGTTCGCAAAAAAAGCGCAGGGGCTTTAGCCCCTGAGGTCCCCTGAGGTACGCTTTTTCGAGATCGGGTGAAGCCATCTCTTTCCACGGCTGAGTTCGCACAGAGTCCCGGAGGGACGGCTGAACTTAGCCC
>Ga0302326_10017747_pt1 | contig 14813 bp, 21 predicted proteins | sample Palsa_T0_3_FD_202264 | JGI IMG/M metagenome (GOLD analysis project Ga0302326, IMG submission 202264) | Peat permafrost microbial communities from Stordalen Mire near Abisko, Sweden - Palsa_T0_3 | ecosystem: Environmental > Terrestrial > Soil > Palsa > Peat permafrost | place: Sweden: Abisko... | reverse complement strand
CGTCGACAACCGTTCGGTGCCTGCCCATGCCGGTGCTCATCATGGCGATGAGCGACAAAAGGGCTCCCACTGCGCCCACGATCATCAAGATGACGCCAACGGTGTGCACGTTGAATCCATGCTGATAGGTGCTCATGGTCACCGCGAAGCGCAAGATGGCTCCAACTGCAAACACGATGATGCTCGTAACTAAACCACCACCGGCCATTACTTTCCCCCTTCCTTTTCGGGTACACCCTGTGATACCCAACAGAATGGCGAATAAACCGGGCGTTGCGGAATGCCCTAAACGGGCTCGCAGAGGTCCTCAGGCTGGCAGAGTGCCGTCGCGTGGGTGCGTTGTCGATTCGTACGAAACCCTCTCGTTCTCAAGGCGGATGCCGTGTTCTCCCTGAATGGAGGAGGTCATGAATGAATGTGCATGGCCAATCGCGTATCGGGGTAACTCCCACTCTACAGTCACCAATAATCGCTCTGAGAGGACAAGCCCATGAGCACTTCAGTAGTTGTCATCATCATCGTGGCAGCGGTCGCGCTATTGGTTATCGGTAGCGGCCTCGTGATGGCGCGGCGAGCGAGGCGGCGTCGCCAACTCCGAGATCGTTTCGGTCCTGAATACATCGGGCAGCTCCAGGCAAGCCCAGGCCGACCTGCAGGCCCGTGCCGAAGAGCGCGACAGGCTCTCGATTCGGCCGCTTAACGCTGGGCAGCGCGACCGTTACGCGTCTGATTGGCGCCAAGTGCAGATCGAGTTCGTCGATACCCCGGCGCTTTCGCTTGGCCGAGCCGATGCGTTGGTCACCGACGTGATGGTCGACCAGGGATATCCGATGCGAGACTTCGATCGACAGGCCGACCTCATTTCGGTCGACCACCCCGAGGTGGTTGAGCACTATCGCCGCGCGCATGAGATTTTCGAAGTGAGCCAAGCCGGACAGGCATCGACAGAAGACCTTCGGCAGGGATTCGTTTCGTACAGGATGCTCTTCGACGAGTTGCTTGACGGGGGATCTGGTTCCACTGACGGTGGTGTCCCAAATGATGACGACCGCGTCCCCCTCGACAACTCCGAGAGTGAAGCCCGCAGCCAGGCGGGCAGTGTTCGAAGGGCCCAATAACCTGTCCCTGAGGAACGGGGTCAGTCGGACTGGTCGCCGGGGTTGATCGGTGGCCAGTCGGCGGGCCACCAGTCTCCCTGCGGGTCGGTGGTTTGCCCGACCTCGATGATGTACCCGTCGGGATCTCGGATGTAGCAACGGGTCTCGTACTCATGCTGTTTCGGCGGCGTCAGGAACTGCGCGCCTCTGGCGCTCCATTCGGCGTACACGGCGTGGATATCTGCGACCCGGATGTTGAGGAAGCTGCTGACCCGGTCGGGGTCGCGTGGCGTCTCGAGGGTGACCGAGGGCTTGTCGTCGGTGGGGCCCCCACCACCGTTGATGACGATGAAGATGTTGGCGAGTTCCACGTTGGTCGGCACTGGACCGAAGACCACCCTGCCGCCCAGTACCTCGGTATAGAAGCGCCGGGAGCGTTCGACGTCATCGGAGACGATGAAATGGCCCACGAGCATTCGTGCTGCGGACTGCGTGGGTTCGGCCATTGGACCTCCACTCGTTGGGCTCGTGCCCCGCCGACGACGGGGTCTGAACCTTCAGTCAATCAAATTTTATTGGCTGTGTCCGCAGTAGAGGGCGAGGTACATGATGGTCGGCGTTGATGCGGAACTACCTTGGTGAGCGAAGGCCAAGGCGCCGTTGCTCAATGATCAGGCAACGGTCCTCGACGTAGAGCATGCCGGCCTTCTCGGCGATGTCCCGTGCCTCTTCTGATGCGATGCCCAACTGGAGCCACAGGGCGCTGGCGCCGGCAGCGACAGCTTGTCGGGCGATGTCGGGCGTCTGCCGCGACGGTCGGAACACATCGACCAAGCCCACCTGCTCGGGGACGTCGGCGAGCGTCCGGTAGACGGGCGCCCCGAGGATCTCGTGGGCATGCGGATTCACCGGGATGATGCGCCAGCCATGGGCTTGCATGTACGCCGGGACCGAGTGCGCCGCCTTCTGCGGAGCGGCACTGGCGCCCACCACGGTGATGGTGCCGTAGGTGAGGAGGATACGTTCAACGATGGCATCGGTGTCGTTCACGCAGCCACGGTACCGTCAGAGTGCTCGCCACCGACCGGGCCGGACCGGCGTGCGCCGCGGTCGGGCGGCCGGAGCGATCGGGTCAAGTGCGTCTGGTGGACTGCGCTCATCGGCGAATGAACACGCCCTGGCCGATCGACGCCACTAGGCGCCCCGCCCTGTCCCGGAGCGACGCCTCGACGAAGCCCTGGGTGTTGGCGATCGATACCGGGTCCACGTCCAGGACGTGCCAGCGGTCGAGCAGGCTCGTCCGGTGGAACCAGAGGGCGTGGCTGGTGCTCAGGCTGTACACCGCCGAACCCAGCCGGTCGGCGTGGACGTGGCGGACCACGCCGTTGAGCCCGAGGTCCGAGAGGTAGGCGACGGCGGCGGCGTGGAGCCAAGGGTCTTTCGGGAGCTCGACGAGGCTGCGCACCCACAGCGGGTGCAGCAGCTCCCCTGTCTCGGCGAGGGTCCGGCCCTCGGGCAGTGCCGCCTCGAACACGTCACCGAGGAGGGGTCCGGCCCAGTTGCTCGCCAGCCCCGGCCCGGGGATATCGTGCAGCGGGTCCCGCTGCCAGTCACCGCCCGCCTGGGGAACGACGGTGGCAACGCTGGCGGTGACAAGCAGTCGTTCGCCCTGGTAGCCGCGGACGTTCCGGTGCTGAAACGCCCGTCCATCGCGGAGCCGCTCGACCGTGAAGTCAATCGGCTCGGCCGCGTTGCCACCGGCGAGCAGGTAGGCGTGCATCGACTCCGGTTCGAAACCGGACTCGACAGTGTGGGCGCAGGCCGCGAGGGCCTGTGATACCAGGCGGCCGCCGTAGCTGCCGCCACCGTGGCCGGCGCCCCCGCCGGGCTCACCCACGGCCGTGGCCTCGCCCGTCGGTCGGCTGCCGACGAGGGCCCGCAGCTGATGGACGCCGGGTACGCCCTCCTCCGCCACGTTCACCCGGCGGAGCCTATTTCGTGTCGCCCTCGATCCCCAAGACGATGTGAACCCTTCCGATGCCACGGGTACGCGTCGTGGATCATTCGCCCAGAAGTTCGAGAAGCCACCCGGGTCGAGCGAGGTCCGCTCCCAACGCCTCGGCCTGTGTGCACAAGGCTCGATCGGCCGAGACCAGTGTCACCCGACCGCTGGCGTCGGCTGTCACAGCGAGGAGGGTGTCGTCGCCACTGCCAGGCGCATGAACGACGGTGACCCCGTCCACCACGCCCGACTCGACGCCGTCGCGAGCCTTCCCTTCGAGGACGACGACGACGGGTTCGGCCAGCCGTCCCGTCACCGCCGCGGCACGAACTCGTTCCACGAAGGCTCGAGCTGCGCCTGGTCGGTCCCGCCACCAGCCGTTGGGACGAGACCCGATCACATTGGCGGCGTCGATGAGGATCATTGGTCCAGTCTGACCAGTCATGCGTGAGTCGGGGAGCTGTGCCTCACGGTCTGCGTCGTCGATCAGCTGTCAGCGTAGCCGTCGGGCCGTTTTCGCCCGGCTGATTAGGGGTAGCGGAAGGGTATGACCGTGCCCGAAGAGCAAAGCCCCCTCGATCCGCCAGAACCAGCGTTGGTTGAGGTTCCCGAAAGGCCCGCTCCGGTAGAGGTCCCTGAACCTGGGGTGGAGGACTCTCCCGAGCGCGGCTGATAAGGGGGGACGCTTATCGTCGGTTGGAGATGAGACGGGCTACCCACAACTTGAACCGCTCCCAGCGGGTCTTCGGTGCCATACCAGAGGGTATACGTGGCGCTATGGCGGATGGTTAGCCCAGCGAATCGTCCTTCAGGGGATCATCTGGACGCGCCCCACGGGCGATCGGCGAGTACGTTCTCGGTCAACAGACAAAATCGGAGGCCCAGTGCTGTGATCGAGCGCGTAGCAGTTGTCGGAGCAGGAGTCATGGGCGCGGGCATCGCCCAGAGCCTGGCCACGGCAGGGGTCAACGTCCAGTTGGTCGACGTGTCCTCGGCTCAGCTCGACGAGGCTCGCCGAGTCGTGGTGGAAGGGCGGTACGGATGGGAGCGAGCGGTAGCCCGGAACAAGATCTCCGCCGACGACGCCGCCGGCGCCCGGGACCGTCTCCTGTTCACGACCGATCTGGCCGAGGCCGTTGACGGAGCATCCATGGTGCTCGAGGCGGTGCCAGAGGTTCTCTCCACCAAGTTGCGCCTCTTTCGCCAACTGGGATCATCCACGCATCCCGACGTTGTCCTCGCCTCCAACACGTCGGGTTTCCCCATCGTTGCCCTGGCCGAGGTGGCTGACCGCCCGCAGCGAGTCATCGGGTGGCACTGGGCCTCCCCGGCCCAGATCCGCCCGTTCGCCGAGATCGTCCGTACCGACCAGACAGCGACCGATACCGTGGATGCGGTGGTGGAGCTCGCCACGCGGTGTGGCAAGAACCCGGTCGTGGTGACCGAGAATCCCCTGGTGTGGGGTTTCGTCGCCAACCGTATCTTCGTGGCCGCAGTCCACGAGGCGCACAGGGTCGTCGAGGAAGGGTTGGCCACTCGTGAACAGGTCGATCAGCTGGTCCGCGATGCCTATGGCTGGCCCGCCGGTCCCTTCGGCGTGGTGGCGGGCGCCACCGAGGGATGGGGGGACGAACGCAAAGGTGTCGTCTAACTCTCCGCCGGCTCGGTGCCGGGCAGGTGGATGGTGTCGCTGCGAACCGGTGCGGTGTCGAAGGCACCCTGCAGACGAGCCGCCCGCTCGGCGACGGAAGCGCCGTACTCCCCGTGCGTGATGATGTACAGCTCGTTCCTGCGGATCGCATCGAGCACCTGGCCCCCGACGATGCTCGGGTCGAGGCCTTGAGCCATGATGGCCCGGCCGGCCTCCGCCTCGCTCTCGCTGAGTCCGTGGAGGCCGATGTTGGTCCGCACGAGGCCCGGGCAGAGCACCGAGACACCGACTCCATGGCGGTCCATTTCGGCCCTCAGCACTTCGCTCAGACCCACGACCCCGAACTTCGCGGTCGTGTAGGCCCCTAACCGAGGGCTGGCGACCAACCCGGCCATGGAGGCCGTGTTCACGATGTGGCCCTCGCCCCGGTCGCGCATGCCCGCTGCGAAGGTGTGGATTCCGTTGAAAACCCCAGTCAACATGATGGAGACGCGCAGGTCGAACTCTTCGGGCGACATGTCGGCGAGTTCGTCCGGTCCCGGCGCCACTCCGGCGTTGTTGAAGAGGATCTCGACCGGGCCGAAGGCCTTCTCGGTCGCCTCCTTCGCCTCGCCCAACGCGGCCCTGTCACGCACGTCGAGATGCTGTGCGAGTGCCGATACCCCGAGACGCGCCGCTTCGCGCTCGAGGGCTTCGGCATCCCAGTCGGCCAGCACGACGCGTGCCCCCGCGGCGATGAGCACCTCGGCGGTCGCCAGTCCGATGCCGCTCGCTCCCCCGGTGACGAACGCGGTCCGTCCTTCGATCCTCTCCATGAGTCTCCCTCCCAGTTTCACCGGACCTTAGCGCTCCATCCGACCACGCTGGAGGAGCACCGATCCTCCCGATCGCCGCCGCCAGGACGATCGGCCCACCACGGAGCGGGTGACCAAGGGCGTGCCCGATGCCCCGACCTAACGGCCGAAGCGGAGCAGCAGCTTCTGGTCGTAGTAGTAGTTGAGCCAGTCGAACAGCTGGTATCCCTCGTGGTGCCCGTGGCTGGCCGCCGGCACGAACTTCAGCGCCAGCCGGGCCGCCGACGCGTCGAACCCGGCGGCGCCAAACGTAGCCACCACGTCGTTGATGTCGTAGAGCTCGGGTAGACGCAGCTCGTCGACGTTGGCCGCGTGCCACTCGGCCATCAACGGGCTCCGCGTATGGACGCCCATGACCGCGTAGTAGACCCCGCCTGGGGCGAGCGCACCAAAGACGGCGGCGGCATGGGCGGAGAGATCATGGATGAGATAGAGCACCTCGTGGCTGAATGCCACGTCGAAACCTCCCCAGCCCTTGGGCACCGTATCGGCGGTCTCGAATTGAAGTGGACGGTCTCTGACAAGCCTCGTGGCATCGTCGATTGCGCCGGCGGCTGGATCGTACCCGAACCCCTCTGCGATGCCACAGTGGTCGGCGAGCAAGCGGAGGAAGCCGCCTCGATTGCAACCGGCATCGAGCACCCGCTTCCCGTCCAGGTTTCCATCTATCGTCTCGAGCATCGCCAGCCAGACGAAGCCGTGTTCGTCCTGCATCGCCTCGTCCTCGGCGGCGCTCCGCCAGTAGCGTGTGTCCACTGGCTCACCTTAGGCGGCGAGCAGAAGGGAGCTCGACGCCACGGGCACATCTCGATGCCCTGCCCCGACCAGCGCGGGGGTAGGTGGCTGGTAGTGTGAACGGACAGGGGCCAAGGTTGAGGGGAACGTCAATGACTGACACGCCGCCATTTGACGGGGAGGCCAAGCCAGCGACTCCTGCAGCGGATGTCACCCGCAGATCGCGACTCTCGACGGCGTGGATCGGCGTCATTGTCGCGGCGGTGGCGCTGGTGTTGCTCCTCGTGTTCATCCTCCAGAACAGGAAGGACGTGAAGATATCGTTCTTCACGTTCAATGGAAGTATGCCGCTGGGCGTGGCTCTGCTACTCGCCGCCGCGGGTGGTGTGTTGATCGCCGGCGTGGCCGCTGCGCTGCGAATCTGGCAGTTGCGTCGCCGCGTGAACAAGAAGCCGAATCCCTGATGCCGGCGAACCGTTCGCGCGTGCTCCTGTCCTACGTGGAGGTCAGCGTCGCCACGGGGGCGGTGAACTGGTCGAGCAACCCGGCCGAACCTTGCGACCGTTCCTCGGCGTCGTACTCGCCGACGAGGAAGAAGGCCTGTTCGGTGTAGGTCAGTTCGGTTCCGCCCGGGGTGTCGTCGAACTCGACGCCTGCGAGGGACACGGAGAAGTGGTCCCCGGCGACGTGCATGTCGAAGGCGTACAGCAGGCGCACGTTGGGTTCGATCAGGTGGAAGTGTGCCGTGTAGATGGTTTCGATGCCGCTCTCGAAGCGACCGTGAGCGATCTCATGCCCTCCCACCTTCAGGTCGAGGCTTCGTTCGATCTCCGTCCACGCCGGACCGGCGAACCACTGCCGCCGGTGTTCGAGTCCCGTCCACGCCTCGTACACCAATTCGCGTGGCGCATCGATCCGGCGGCTGGCCGCGATCGTGCTGTGCTTCAGGGGTTGGTGTGCACTCACTCCTGCGCTCCCTTGGTTCGTTGGATGGCCTCGACGTAGGTCGAGAAGGTGTCGAGCTGATGGTCGACGGCCCGGCGTCGCGTGGAAAGCCAGCGCTCCGCCTTGCCGAGGTGCTCCGTGTGCATGCGACAGGTACGAGTCCTGCCCATCTTTTTGGACGAGACGAGTCCGCTCTCCTCGAGCACTCGCAGATGTTTCAGGAACGTGGGCAGTCCGATGGGGAATGGCGCCGACAGTTCCTTCACCGAGGCCGTGCCGCGTTCGGCCAGCAGCTCGACCACGGCGCGCCGTGTCGGATCGGAAAGCGCATGGAACGTCCGGTCCAGTTCCCCACTATAGTTTGCCATATGGCAAACTATAGTGGGGATAGCGCCAGATGACCAAGGCGGACACACTGCGGGGAATCGACCGTGGCCGAGCGTGGTGGTGCGACACCGACATCCGGTACTTGTGCGTGCTGCCCACCTTCTTTCGGCGACCTGATCCCGACATTGAGCAGCGGCTATACTCGTACCCAAGAAGGGGAGTAGTCCTCCGCTGGTCGATCGACATGCTGGTGTGCAGTGCACGCCCGGTCCCCAGGTCTGAGCCCTGGCTCAGATGGGCGAGACCTTCCGACTTAGCCGTGCTGTATCTAGGCTGAGACGGGAGGCAGTCACCTTCGGTCCCAGCAGGAAGGGCTGCTGTGGACCCGCTCATCGTGCTCGCTGTGTTCCCGGTCATCTTCCTGGGAGAGCTGCCGGACAAGACCATGTTCGCCAGCCTCGTCATGGCGACTCGGGGCCGACCCCGCCAAGTCTGGCTGGGAGCCGCGGGAGCCTTCGTCGTCCATGTGATCATCGCGGTCACCCTCGGGTTGGCCATTTTTGCCATCCTCCCGCACCGAGCGGTCGAAGGCGTCGTGACCGCCATGTTCCTCTTCGGCGCGGCGTACGCCTGGCACGAGGGGACCAAGGACGTCGAGGAAGTCACCGAAGAGGAAGCGTCCCGCCACGGAGCGGTCGCCACCGCCTTCCTGGTGATCTTCATCGCCGAATGGGGTGACCTCACCCAGATACTCACGGTGAATCTGGCTGCCAAGTACCACTCACCGTTTTCGGTCGCTGTTGGCGCAGTCTTGGCACTGTGGGCGGTGGCGGCGATCGCGGTTGCGAGCGGTCAGACACTTCTGCGATACCTGAACATCTCGACGCTCCGCAAGATCACGGCCGGCGTGCTCCTCGTACTGGCGGCGTACTCGGCCTACCTGGCGATCCGCTAGCCGCTTTCCGAACCGGACCGGATCACTCCGACGTGCAGGGCGCCACCAGTCGCGCGGATCTCCATGCTACGTTCCGACCCTCCATTCGAGAGCCATGACGTACGTAGCAAGGGGACGAACATTGCAACCTGGAATCCACCGCCGCGCCTTCGCAGCTGGCCTTCTCGGGGCGGCCGCGGGACTGGCCTTGTGCAGCGTTGTCCCAGTTACCGCTGGAGCTTCGTCCAAGCAGCCCGAAACGCTGCGGATTTTGGTCACCAACGACGACGGTGTGGGTGCGCCGGGGATCAATGCCACGGTGAAGGCACTCGCCGCCCTCCCCGACACCAAGGTCACCGTGGTGGCACCCCTCGTCAATCAGAGTGGGACCGGTGCCAAGGTGACACCGGGGGCAGTGACGGTGACCAATGCGACGACGGCGAGCGGGTATCCGGCCAAGGCGGTCGCCGGCTATCCCGCAGACACCATCATCTGGGCCATTGACGACCATGGCATCTCGCAGCGCCCCGAACTGGTCGTGTCCGGTATCAACTTTGGCGAGAACATTGGTCCCTTGGCGGCTCTCTCCGGGACAGTGGGAGCGGCCGAGACTGCGCTGGCCCGTGGGATCCCGGCACTTGCCGTCAGTCAAGGGGTCGACAACGGCCAGTCGCCCAACTTCTCTCAAGGTGCGAAGTATCTGGTGGACTGGGTGCAGTCGCACCGCAAGGCCCTCCTCAGCGCCACGAAGGAAACGGCCAGAAGCACGAATGGCAATCTCAACGTCCCGACATGCGCCACCGGGCACGTTCGCGGGCCGGTGAAGGTGGCTCTCGCCACGTCGCTTTCCGGCTACTCCATCTCCACCGTGAACTGCTCGAGCACCGCCACCAAACCGTCCACCGATGTGCAGGCGTTCGTGGAAGGCTTCGCTTCCATCTCAGCGCTTCATCCCGTGAATCCTCCGTCGTAGGTCGTGAATCCTCCGTCGTGAAGTGCAGGGTCTACCGACCTACTCAGCGCCGACGACCTTGAAGTCCTGGTTGACAAAGATGTGATGGGGCCAGTTGACGCCGATCTGGTGGACTTCGTACTCGCCGTTGCTCAGCTTCACCACACGGTCGACGACTCCCCCCGGATAGGCGGCCAGCGCAGCTTCCGTGGCCTTGTTCGCTGTCGTTCCGCTGACGATCGTCCCCGACCCCTCGCTGTAGCTCGCCGGAATCTGACCGACCTGCTTTGCGGTGGTCGGTGCACCCTTCTGGAAGGGGATCACCGCTGCCGCCGTGGAGGCTGCCGATCCGCTGGAAGTCGGCTGCACGATGACCTGCGTGGCCTTGATGACCGTTGAACTGACCGTCCCGAGTACGAGCACGGATTCGCCCTTCGTCACGGCGCTCTTCGAGGCCGAGCTCGTCCCCTTCTTGTACTTGGTGGAGGACGTTTCGTCGATGGTCACCTTCTGACCCGCTGATGTCGTGAGGGTGAAGCCCGACTTGGACACGGTGCCGACCGTGCGGGATGATCCCCCGGCGGCCGGTCCGGACCGAGCGTTGGATCCCCCGCCGGCGGACCCGGGGCCGCCGACGGGCTGGCTGCTGGACGTTGGCGCTGCTGACGCCGAGGGGGACTCAAGGAGTCCGACCGAAAGTCCGATCATGGGAACGAACAGCGCAGCGGCCAGAATGCTTCGACACTTCTTCTTTGTCAGCAATCGCCGAGCCTTAGGCTGGCGTACCGGTGGGTCGTGGTCGCTGACGGCCCGGAAGTTGTGCTCGCTACGGAGTGAGTGGGAGCAGGCTCGTCGTCGGGGTCTGTTGCGTCGTGATCGTTCATGATGATGGTCCTCGTTTTCATGTCGTGAGTCCAGAGTGCCAGCCGTTCATGTGGGATCCCGGTGGGCGGCCTGTGACCGGGGTACGTCTTCGCGGCGGATCGTTGGGTGCTCCAATGAGCGGGGATGATGCAGACCGCGACCCAGGGGGGCTCCCGCGACGACCGGGCAGCGACCGACGCTCCGGTACGCTCGGCCGCCGCTTTCTGCGGAGAAATTTATGGACTTCTGATGGGGCTCAGAGGTTCGGCGGTAGACTGCCTCTTGAGCGAAGTGAATTTTCGGACGTATGGACGGGCCGCATTTCGCAGGAAAGAGGAGAAATGGGCCACGGACTGTTGGTCTTTATTAATGTTGTGTCCCTCGCGGTCGTCATCTGGGCGGTCATTGACGTGGTACGACGTCCCGCTGCTGCTCTCGCGCCGAGATGGAAGGCGCTTTGGATCGCCGGTATGGTGGGCGGGTGGTTCCTCTTCGGAATCATCGGAGCAATCGTGTCGGTCGTCTACCTGGTCGGACCGCGGAAACGATTGAAGGCCGGGGAGTACTCGAGTCGGTACTAGAGCTGCGACGCCAGTTGGTCCCGGCGGCGGCCTCATGGCACTATGCAGGCGGTTCTCTACCGGTGAGAGGAGCTTGTTCATGAAGACGTCTGGGATTACGGCGGCGCTGCCGGCACAGGACCTGAGCCGAGCAAAAGCGTTCTACCTCGACAAAGTGGGGCTCCAGGCGGTCGGGACCCACTTTCTCGTGGCCAGCGATGGGCAGTTGGGCCTCACGGTTGGAGATGGCGTCAACCAGCTCGCCCTCTATCCAGCCTCTGCGAGGTCGTCAGGGGAGTTCACACAGGCCGTTCTTCAGGTCGCCGACGTGCGCGCCGCCGTCGAGGAGATGAGGGGTCGCGGCGTGAAGTTCGAGGAGTACGACAACGCCGAGACGCGGACAGAGAACGGTATTGCTCGGACGCCGGATGGGCGCGAGGGCGCGTGGTTCAAGGACCCGGAAGGCAACCTGGTCGGCATCGTTCGCGTCCTGGACAGCTAGGGACTGAAGGCCTAGGAAACGGCGCGACAGTCAGTCGCGGACTCATGCGAGAGGGCTTTTGCCGTCGACGGAACCGAAACCATCACTGTCCCGGCTGGGGTCACGGATATGGCGTAGCGGGTGCCACCACTCTCCGGCCAGGACGTGAGAAATGGTCCTCCATCCGTGTGAGCGGTCAGCAGTTTCGGTGTCGGTGCCACATCAGGATTTTCGACATGGAACGCCGCGACCGCAGTCTCAATCGCCGTGACGTCAGAGGTGCACGCGACCTGTAGACCCTTTCCGGTCATCGCCCCCAGGCCGAGCACGACCAGGGAAGCCGACAGTGCAATCACCACGACGAAGCCAGCGGCCCTCTTCGTTGCTTTGACATTCGCCAGGGCAACGTGTCCCATCGCCGGGTATCACTTCCGATCCGTTCAATGGCGCGAACTCCGCCATGGCCTCGTCCCACGATCATGGATGAATTCGCTCTGGGATACCAGGGTCGAAATGCCCAAGTTTGCTCATCAACCTGGGCAATTGACGAAATTGTTCGAGCACGCGCCTCGGGAATGGCCCACAATGCCCTCCCTTCCATGGGATGACACGTTGCAGTTCCTCGAGCGCGAGATACACGTGCCATCAACTCCATCCCCCGGATCGCCCAGCCGACTCTCATAAACTGAGCAGATCACCTCGAGGAGGCGGGTGCTATGACGGTGACCGAAGACACGAACGAGATGTCTGCGCAGCGTCCGACGTCGTGGCGAGACCGGCATCGTCAGCGGGCCTCCGGCCGGCGTGGGAAGTACGGGGTCGACGGCGGATCTATCACCCTCTTCGTCTACGGAGGTGCGCTGAGCGCGCTCGCCGTCACCTTGTTCCGCCAGTCTCGACGCGGACACGGTGTCCGGGCGCTTCTTGCCGGGTCAGCTGCTCTGGCCGTTGTGGGGTCTGCGGTGAGCTACTTCTACTCGACGGGGCCGGGGAAGAGATCGATCTGGACGGAGGTTCTCGACGAGCTGAGCCTTGGCGGCGACGAGGACGTGCTCGACGTCGGCTGTGGACGAGGTGCGGTCCTCATGCTCGCGGCGCAGAGGATCCCGCGGGGGAGAGCGGTGGGCGTGGATGTCTGGCGACGTATCGATCAGAGCGGCAACAGCCTGGCCGCCACCGAGCGCAACGCGGTGCTGGAGGGCGTGGACGACCGGGTCGACGTCTACGACGGTGACGCGCGCGAGCTGCCGTTTCGGGGCGGGTCGTTCGATCTGGTGATGAGCAATCTCACCCTTCACAACATTCGGGACGCCGACGAGCGCAAGGAGGCGCTCGACGAGGTGGTGCGCGTTCTGCGTCCGGGGGGACGGCTTCGCATCGTCGACCTCCATGCCGAGGGGTATGTGGGACCGCTGCAGGATGCGGGATGCGTCGACATCGAGGTTCGCCGGCTCGACTGGCGGACGTGGTGCGGCATGCCGGGTCACCATCTGGTTCTCGTCGAGGCGAGGACTCCACACACCGAGGACGACGCGCGCTGAGCATGTAGCACCCTCGTTTCTGGCCCCTAGGCTGTCCCTGTTCTGTGGCGCGAGGCGAGGAGGGACGATGAACTACCGCAACTTGGGTTCGACCGGGGTCAAGGTCAGCCCGCTGTGTCTCGGGGCAATGATGTTCGGGGGTTGGGGTAATCCCGATCATGACGACTCGGTGAGGATCATCCACTCGGCGATCGACGCCGGGATCAACTTCATCGATACCGCTGACGCCTACTCGGCCGGGGAGTCGGAGGAGATCGTGGGCAAGGCGGTGAGCGGCCGGCGGGACAGTCTGGTGATAGCCACCAAGGTGCACTTTCCGGTCAGCACCGACCCCAATCAGCAGGGCAACTCGCGGCGGTGGATCATTCAGGAGTGCGAGAACAGCCTTCGGCGGCTGGGCACCGACTATATCGACCTCTATCAGATCCACCGTCCCGATCCCGACGTTGCCATCGACGAGACGCTCGGCGCCCTGACCGACCTGGTCCGCCAGGGCAAGGTCCGGTACCTGGGCTCTTCGACCTTCCCGCCGTCGTCCATCGTCGAGGCCCAATGGACGGCCGAACGGCGCCAGCGCGAGCGGTTCGTCTGCGAGCAGCCGCCCTACTCCATGCTGGTGCGCGGCATCGAAACCGAGGTCCTCCCCACGTGCCAGAAATACGAGATGGGGGTCATCCCATGGAGCCCGCTGGCCGGAGGCTGGCTGTCCGGCAAGTGGCGCAAGGGTGTGGAGAACCTCACCAGCCGCCGGGCCGAGCGACTTCCCCAGCGCTACGACCTGTCGCTTCCGGGCAACCAGGCCAAGCTGGAGGCGGCCACCGATCTCGGCGACCTGGCCGAGAAAGCGGGGATCACGCTCATTCACATGGCGCTGGCCTTCGTGCTCCGGCATCCGGCCGTCACCTCAGCCATCATCGGTCCCCGCACCCAGGAGCACTTGGACAGCCAGATCGGAGCCATCGACGTGACCCTCGACGACGCGGTGTTGGATCGGATCGACGAGATCGTCAGGCCGGGCACCAACTTCACCCCTACCGACGCCGGCTATGAGCCACCCTCGCTGACCGACGCGGCGCGGAGGCGCAGAACCGTCTCCGACTGATCCATCGGCATCTCCCTGCGCCTCACGGGCGGAGGTCACTAGTCTCGTAGCGACCACACCCACGCCCACACCCATGACCGCCAGGAGGTCCCGTGTCCCCCGAACGAGTGTCTGCCAGCCGTCGTATCGCCGCTCCGGCGAGCACGCTCTTCCAGATCGTGTCCAGTCCCTCGGGCCAGGTTGCGATCGACGGGTCCGGGATGCTCGAGGGAGCTCCCGACGACCGACCGTTGACCAAGGTCGGTGAGACCTTCGACATGGATATGGACCGAACACCGCTCGGTGATATTCCGAACCTGACGAAGTACCAGGTTCGCAATACCGTGACCCAGATCGTTCCCGACCACCTCATTGAGTGGACCGTGGGGAGTGGAGACAACCCGCCGTTCGGACATACCTATGGCTGGGTCCTCGACTCCGTGAGTCAAACCGAGACCGATGTCACGAACTACTGCGACTGGTCAAACGCCACCGAGGAATTCCGCTCCAGACTGACCTGGCCGGTCGTACCGGTGGCCATGCTGGAAAAGTCCGTCGAAAACCTCGAACGGGTGGCGACCGAGCGTTGACCCGACCTCACCTCTGCGGGTTCTCGTAGAAGACTCGGACCCTCGCAGCGTGGCCCTTCGAGTTCAGCTCGACCACGTCGAGCACACGGTTGTCGTTTTCCCGGCGGTACCACAACGCGTACCCCACCGGGCCACTGAGGAACGCCTCCTCGGTGAAGGTCAGCTGAGGGGCGAGTGCAAGTCCACGTTCAAAATGGCG
>Ga0302326_10017741_pt1 | contig 14815 bp, 10 predicted proteins | sample Palsa_T0_3_FD_202264 | JGI IMG/M metagenome (GOLD analysis project Ga0302326, IMG submission 202264) | Peat permafrost microbial communities from Stordalen Mire near Abisko, Sweden - Palsa_T0_3 | ecosystem: Environmental > Terrestrial > Soil > Palsa > Peat permafrost | place: Sweden: Abisko... | reverse complement strand
AGTCGGCCATTCTCACGCTTGCCACCGGCTCATACACGATCACGACCGCCGCCGGCGCCACGATCAACATCGCCGCCGCCGCCACGTCCTCCACCGGCGCGCTCAGTGACGCCGACGTCGGCGCGCCGGCGGATGCGGGCTCCGCTTCTTACAACTCCTCCACCGGCGTCTGGACAGTCGCCGGCGGCGGAACCGACATCACAAACACCTCCGACCAGTTCAACTTCGCCTCGACGTCGGTCAGCGGCAATCAGACGCTGATCACGGAAGTCACCAGCCTGACCGACACCTCGCCGTGGGCCAAGGCGGGTCTGATGTTCCGCGACCCGGCGAACACGCCGACTTACGCGGAAGCGGCTAACGTCGCGCTGGTCGCAACGCCCAACAACGGCGTCAATCTCCAGTGGAGAGAATCCGGAGGCGGCGCAACGAGCAACGTCGGCATCGCCTCCGTTCCCGCCCCGACGCCCAGCGCGCCCATCTGGCTCATGCTGGTTCGATCCGGGAACACGTTCACCGGCTCCTACAGCACCAACGGCACGACCTGGACCACGGTGGGCTCGATCAGCTTCACCATGAGCTCGACGCTCATGGCCGGGCTGGCGGTCACGGCGCACAACAACGCCGCGCTGGCCACCGCGACCTTTGCCAACGTCAGCATCTAACCGGAAAAGTTAATGAAAGCTGCCATCATTGGAACCGGCCGCATCGCACGCCAGCATCTGGAGTGTCTGCGCGAGTTGCCGGGCGTGGAAATCGCGGCGGTCTGCGATCTGTGGCCGGCGCTGGCCGAGTCCACGGCGGAGCGCTACGGCATCGACCGATGGTTTACGGACCATCGGCAGATGCTCGACGAGATCAAGCCAGACACCGTGCACGTGACCACGCCGCCCACGTCGCATTTCAAGCTGGCGATGGATGCGCTGAACGCCGGGGCGCATGCGATCGTCGAGAAGCCGATCGCGATGCAGTATGACCAGTGCATCGCCCTGCAACGCCGGGCCGAAGAGACGGGGCGCGTCGTTCTGGAGGATTACAACTACCTGTTCAACCGCTCGGTGCGGCAGATCGTTGGCGAGATCGAGTCCGGTGCGTTTGGGGATGTCACGCACGTCGAGGTGCTGATCTGCCTGGACATCCTGGGCAAGGGGAGCGTCTTCAACGATCCCAACTCGCCGCACCCATGCCTCACGATGGCTGGCGGAGCGATCGCGGATTTCCTGACGCACCTGGCGTCGCTGAGTTGTCTTTTCAGCGGGCCGCACCGGTCGGTCCGCAGCGTTTGGTCAAAGCGCAATGCATCGTCGCCGCTTCCCAGTGATGAATTTCGAGCCCTGGTCGACGGGGAGCGCGCCACGGCCTCGCTGGGGTTCAGCGCCCACTCCCAACCCGACGTTTTCTGGCTGCGAGTGTACGGCACAAAGATGCGGGCCGAGGCGAACTTGTTCGAGCCGCGCTTGACCATCAACCGGCTGCGCAGCGGGCCCAAGCCGCTGATGCCGTTGTTCAACGGATTGGCCGAATCCCGCGATGTTCGCCGGGGCGCCGTCGGCGGGCTGTGGCGCAAGCTCGGCGGCGGACCCGGCGCGTACGAGGGGCTCTGGGAGCTCTTGCGGCGGACGTATGCCGCGCTGCACGAGCATCAGCCGATGCCGCTGGTGCCGCAGTTCATTGATGACGTGAATCGGCTGGTGGGGGATTTGACCAGGAAGGAATTGTCGCTGTGAAGATTCTGGTGACTGGAGCCAACGGATTTCTCGGCCGGCATGTCGTCGCCGAGCTGGTGCGGCGCGGCCACGCCGTGCGCGCGATGGTTCGCCCCGCGGCCGACATCTCGCGGCTGGACTGGGACCGTCGGGTCGAGGTGTACCGTGCGGATTTGCGCGTTCACCCTGATCTGGCCGTTGCTTTCGACGGCATCGACGCACTGGTGCATCTGGCCGCGACAGTGGTTGGAGACGCCGAGGCGCAGCTGGCCGAGACGGTCGTCGGCACCACGCGGCTGCTGGCGGCGATGGCCCGCTCGCAAACGCGGCGGTTGGTGCTGGCCAGCAGCTTTTCGGTTTACGATTTCAACGCAGCCGCTGGAACCCTGACGGAACAGACGCCGCTGGACCCGCGGATTTATGAACGCGACGGATACGCCATTGCCAAGACATGGCAGGAGCGCATCACCCGCAGCGCAGCCGATGCGCATGGTTGGGAATTGACGGTGCTTCGTCCCGGGTTCATCTGGGGGAAGGGGAACGAATATCTGGCCTGCCTCGGGCAGCGCTTCGGGGCCGTCAACCTGGTGCTTGGGCCTTGGACGCGCCTGCCGTTGACCCACGTAAGGAATTGCGCCGATTGCTTCGCCGACGCGGTGGAGAACGCACAGGCGATCGGCCAAACCTTTAACGTGGTGGACGATGACAGCGTTCGCGCCTGGAAATACATGGGCGAGTATCTCCGCGGCAGCGGCAAACGGGGTTTCCGCGTACCGGTGCCCTATCTCGTCAGTCTGCTGATCGTTCATGCCGCACAGCGCACCAGCAAGCTGATCTTTCGCGGCAAGGGCAAGCTGCCGAGCCTTTTGGTGCCGTGCCGATTCACGGCACGATTCAAACCGCTCCGCTATCCGACCGAGTTCGTGCGCAAGACTCTCGGGTGGACTCCCCGGCTGAGCTTCGCGGAGTGCCGCAAGCTGACCTGGGAGACCGATTCGCCGCGGCCTGCCCCGGCGCTCCGCGAGATCGAAATGCAGGAGAGCCCGGCGGCGGTCTGATCCGGGCGCGACAAACCCATGAACGTTGCCTATCTGATTAACGTCTACCCGCGTCCGAACCAGACTTTTATCTGGCGCGAGATGGCGGCGCTGGAAGCCGGCGGTATCACGGTGCATCGCTTTGCCCTGCGGCCGTGCGACGAGGCGCTCGACGGGATCGGGCTCGGCGAGACGCGGCGGACGCGCTACGTCCTGGGCGGCGGCAAAATCGGCATTTTGATCAGCGGCCTGAAGACGATTCTCCTGCGGCCCGGGCGGGCCCTGGCGGCAATGCGGGTGGCGTGGCGCTGCGGACGGCGTTCGCAGCGCGGACTGATTCGGCACCTTCTGTACTGGGCCGAGGCGTGCGTGCTGACCGCATGGATGAAGGACTGCGGAGCCGAGCACGCCCACGCTCATTACGGCACCAACACCGCCGCGATTCTCATGCTTTGCCGCACCCTGGGCGGTCCGACGTACAGCTTCACCGCGCATGGCCCGGAGGAATTCGACAGCCCGATCGCCCTGTCGCTGGGGGAGAAGATCGAGCACGCGGCGTTCGTCGTGGCCGTCTGCAACTACGGCCGGAGCCAGTTGTACCGCTGGTGCCCGCGCGATCAATGGCACAAGGTGCAGATCGTCCGCTGCGGCGTGGATGAGTTGTTTCTCTCCGGGCCGCGGCAGCCGGTACCCGCGGCGCCGCGTCTTCTGTCGGTCGGCAGGCTCTCAGAACAAAAGGGGCAGCTGTTGCTGGTCGAGGCGGCGGCGCTCCTGCACGACCGCGGCATCGGATTCGAACTGGTGCTGGTCGGTGACGGGGAATTGCGCGGGCCGATCGAAGCGTTGATTCAGAGCCGGCGCTTGGGAGCCAGCGTGAAGCTTGCCGGGTGGAAAAGTGGCGCCGAGATTCGCGGGCTCATGCTCGAGAGCCGGGCGCTGGTGATGCCGAGCTTCGCCGAGGGATTGCCGGTGGTGGTGATGGAGTCGCTGGCACTGGGGCGGCCCGTGCTCAGCACGTATGTCGCCGGCATACCGGAGCTGGTGGAGAGCGGAGTGTCTGGCGTGTTGGTGCCGGCCAGTGACGTGAAGGCGCTGGCGGACGCCATGGCGGGGCTTCTGGCCGCGGGGAATGAGGAGCTCGAGCGTCTCGGTGAAAACGGACGGCAACGGGTGCGGACAAATCACGACGCCTCGACGGAGGCCGCTCGGCTCGCGGGACTCTTTCGGCGAGTTGTGACGCACGGATTGGCGGCGGCCGGTGAGCCGGCGAAGCAGGGTTCCGCGCCCGTGGCTTCCGCGGAAAGCGCGACGGCGATTTAGCAGGCGGCGTGGCACGGGGAACCCCCGGAGCAGAAAGCTTCGCGGGCATTTCGGTAAGGGCGACGTGTTTCGCACGATCGCTCCGATCATTTCGCTCAAGTCATCTCAATCAGGGAAGTCCTATGCTGCACGATCCAAACGTTCTCAGCGTTGTGCTGACGGTCCTGGCGGCGGTGTTGATGTTGCCGGCGCTGGTCTTCTGCATTCAATGCTCCGCGGCGTTATTGCCCTCGCGGCGGCCGGCGCGGGCGACGGGAGCGCGGCGGTTGCGCGTGGCGATTGTGATGCCGGCCCACAACGAGCAGGTCGGAATCGAGAGCGCCATCAACTCGGTGCTACCGCAGCTTATGAACGGGGATCGACTGTTGGTGGTGGCCGACAATTGCACGGACGCGACCGCCGAGGTTGCCCGGCGATGTGGTGTGGAGGTAGTCGAGCGGAGTGACCCGGACCATCGAGGCAAAGGGTACGCATTGGATTTTGGGCTCCGTCATCTGGCTGGGGCTCCGCCGGAGGCGGTCATCATCATGGACAGCGACTGCGAGGCCGCCGCGGGGATGGTGGATGCGCTGCAGCAGCAGGTGGCGGCGACGAATCGGCCGGCGCAGGCGGTTTACCTCTTGTCCAGCCCGGCGCAGCCCCAGCCGCGCGACGCGGTCTCGGGTCTGGCGTTCATCGTGAAGAACCTGGTCCGCCCGCGCGGGCTGGCGCGCCTGGGCCTTCCGTGCTTGTTGACCGGCACGGGCATGGCTTTCCCCTGGGAAGTGATCCGCGATGCGCGGCTGGCCAGCGGGAATATCGTCGAGGACTTGCAATTGAGCATCGATCTGACGCTGGCCGGTCATGCTCCGCTGCTGTGCCCACAGGCGTCGGTGACGGGTCGGCTGCCGAATCAGGCCCGGGCCGCCCGCGTCCAGCGGACGCGCTGGGAACATGGATATTTGCAGACGGCGATGCAGAGCATCCCCCGCCTGCTGCTCAACGGCATTTTGCGAATCAACCGGGAAGTGCTCTCGGTGGCACTGGACCTTTCGGTGCCGCCGCTGGCGCTGCTGGTGGCCACGATGACCGTGGCGTTGCTGGCGACTTTGGCCGCGACGATGGCGGGAACGCCGTGGCATCTGCCGGCGATGCTGGCCGGCGGGTTGTGCGCGGTGGGAGCTTGCGTCGTGTCTTCGTGGGCACGCTTTGGCCGCGAGAGCCTGCCGGCGGCGGCGCTGCTGGCTTGCCCCGGGTATATCGCCGGTAAGCTGCCGATTTATTTGAATTTCATCGTCCGCCGCGAAACACGCTGGATTCGCACCGAGCGCGGCGACGATGGCGATGATTCGAGTGAGGCCGCGGGCGCTCCGCGGCTGCCAACGATCCTCCTGCACGGCGTGCGCTTTCATTCCATCGGGGAATCCCAATGCGTCGAGCACGTGATGCAGGAATTGCGCGCCGGCCGCGGCGGCATGCTCGTGACCCCGAACCTGGATCACTTGAACCGGGCGCAGACCGACAGTTCGTACGCGCGGCTTGTGGCCGAGGCGGACATCGTCGTGGCCGACGGCATGCCGCTGGTCTGGGCCAGCCGGCTTCAGCGAACTCCGCTGCCCGAGCGCGTCGCCGGTTCGGATCTGATCTCCAGCCTGAGCAAGGCGGCCAGCGATCAGGGGCGCTCGATCTTTCTGCTGGGAGGCGCACCCGGCGCCGCGGAGAAGGCGGCGAAGGTCCTGGGGGAACGCTATCCCAATCTCCAGGTGCAGGGGTGCTTCTGCCCGGTCATGGGATTTGACACCAATCCCGAAGCGGTCACCGAAATCATCGACCGGCTCAACGCGGCGCGGCCGCAGATCGTGTACGTCGGCCTGGGTTCCCCGAAGCAGGAGCGGCTGATTCACGAGCTGCGCGAATGGCTGCCGCAGAGCTGGTGGCTGGGCGTGGGATACAGCTTCAGTTTCCTGGCCGGCGACGGCCGCCGCGCTCCGATGTGGATGCGGCGAATGGGCCTGGAGTGGTTGCACCGGCTGGCCTGCGAGCCCAAGCGTCTGGCTCGGCGATACCTGGTGGAAGGACTTCCCTTTGCCACCCGCCTGCTGGGCCGGGCGGCGCTGTCGGGAATCACCGGCAGCGCGCAACAGCAAGTGCGGGCGCGGCCGTCGATCCGCCCGCTGGAATCCGGCCGCACGGTTCGTCCCGCGGCGCCGCCGGATCCGCAACTGATCTCGCTGGTTCATCAATCGTTCGCCGAGGGGTTCATGTCCCAGTGGATGCGCTCGCCGCGCGGCGGGTTCCCGTTGCACAGCTCGACGATGTTCCACTCCCGGCAAAACAACAATCTCAAGGCATTCGTGCTGCTCGGCGGATCGCTGCGCCCGACGCCGTTTCGCGCGGCAATCAACCGCTCGATCCTCTACATGCCCATCGAAAAGGGCAAGCGCCTGCTGCGTCATTGGCAGCAACTGGCCATCGAACTGGCCCGTGCCGAGCGGCTCGACGAATTGCCCATGCGGGTGCTGGTTGACCGCGACTCATACCTTCCGGCGTCCGCCCCGCCACACCGCGGGTGCAGCATCTCGATCGAGCGCGACGCCGCGGAGTTCCGCGGCACCGGCGGCGTGCTGCGCGATCTGGCCGAGCGGTACGACGACGATGATTTTCTGCTCGTCGCCAACGGCGCGCAGGTTTTGACCTTGCCGCTGGCCGAGATGGTCGATCAGCTTTACCAGACCGAGGCCGACGTCAGCTTCGTTGCCCACCAGGACGGCACGCCCAGCGGTTTGATGCTGGTGCGCTGCGGAGCCTTGCGAATGATCTCGGCCAAGGGGTACGTGGACATGAAGGAGCAGGCGTTGCCGGCGATCGCCCGGCGGTTCAAAGTGACGCACATCGACTATCGCCGGCCGACCGGGCTGCTGCTGCGTTCCTATCAGGACTATCTGGCCGCGGTTCGCTGGAAACACCACACTCGGCTGATCGAGTCGGCGGCGAGCGACGAGCTTCTGGCCGCCGATCACTTCAGCCGCCCCGAGCGGTTGCCCGGATTCGCCATCGTCGAAGATGGGGCGGTCGTGGAAGCCGGCGCGTGCCTGCACGACTGTGTCGTGTTGCGCGGCGCGCGCGTCGGGGCGGGCGCGGTCGTGGCCCGGTCGGTTCTCTGTGCCGGCAGCGTCGTGGGCCCGGACGAAACAGCCGTCGATGAATTGCTCTGCACCACAGCCCCCGCCGCTCCGCGGCGGCGGCGCATTCTTCAGAAGATCGCATAAAGGATTCCCATGCAAAACTCCACACAACGTCTGCTGATTGGAGACTTTCACCCAAACGCCGGATCGGCGATGCCGGGAGAACCCTCGCGGCATTCCGACGAGCAGGGGCGCTTTGAGCCCTACAAACGCCTGCACCGGCTCATGCGCGGGCGCTATCACATGATGCTGCCGCTGGTGGCCCTGGCGGCGCTGCTGGGCGCCATCCACGGTTGGCGCAGTCAGGTGCCGGTCTATCGCAGCGAGGGCCTCATCTATGTCGCCGACTCGCTGCCAGCGGTGATGAACAGCACCGACCAGAACGAGCCCATGCAGATGTTCGAGGAGTTTGTCGAATCCCAGATGCTTCTGATGACCAGCGAGCACGTCATCTCGACGGCCATCCAGAGCCCCGATTTCCAAAAGGCCCTCAATGGCCGCCAGGATATGACCGTCGAGCAATTTGCCACGGACCTGACGGTCGAGCATCCCCCGCGCACCCAGGCGATTCACCTGAGCTTCGCCTCGCCGGACCCGAATATCGCTTCGCAGGGCGTCAAAGGGGTGATCACCGCGTTTCTGGAGAATTACGGGGTCAGCGATGGCGCGGACGAGGATCGGCGTCTGTCGATTCTCACCACCCGCAAGGAGGGGCTGACCGAGCAAATTGCATCTCTCAAGGCGGAGATGGCGAACATCAAAGCCCCGTCGGCGACTTCGATCGCAATGGTGGACGACCTGATGCGCGACCTGTTCAAGCAGCAGGCGGCCCTGGAGGCGCAGAGCGCCTCCTATGAGGCTGCCGGCTGGGGCAGCAACCGGCCGATGGTCGCCGCCGTCCGCAAGCGCCTGGCCGAAATCCAGACCAACATCGACGATTACCGTGAAGAGGTTCGGCGCATGCAGGTGGCCACGGTTTGCAGCGCGCCGCAGGACCGGCACGTGCCGCTGCTGGCGGAATTCCTGCCGTACGCCAAGCAGATGGAGAACCTGCTGGACCAACTGGACGAGACCGATAAGCGAATCGACGTTCTGCATACCGAGGACAGTTTGGGCGCCGAACGCTTTCGCATCATGAGCGATGGGGAGCTTCCGTCCACCCCCTACGCCGACAAGCGGGCACGCATGGCGGCGTTCGACGGCGCCGGGGCAGCCTGCTTTCCGCTGGGCATTTTCTTGCTGCTGGGCATGATGGATCGGCGCTTCCGGTTCTCCGACGATGCCCAGCATGTCGGGCCGGCCGTGCCGCTGCTGGGTGTGCTGCCCGTCCTGCCCAGTCGCCGGCTCTATCCGGAGCTGGCTCGGATCGCAGCCTATTGCGTGCACAATCTGCGGATTCGACTCCAGTTGCTGGCCCATCAGGACAAGAGCAGCGTCTTCATGATCACCAGTGCCGCCGCGGGAGAAGGCAAGACGAGTCTTTCCCTGGCCCTGGGACTCTCATTCGCTTCGTCGGGAAAACGTGTGTTGCTGCTCGATTGCGATGCGATCGGACGGGGACTCACCCACCGGCTCAAGCGCGATCGTGAGCCGGGCGTGGCCGAGTGCATTGCCGGCGCCAGCCTGGCGATCGCGTCCGTGGTCAGCCCCAACCTGACTTTCCTGCCGGCCGGAAACGCCGATGAGTCTCTGGGCGAGATCGATCTGGCGGCCGAGCCATTGCGGAAGCTGCTGGACAACGCCCGCAGCCGATTCGACATCGTGCTGATCGACACCGGACCGGTGCTCTCAAGCCTGCAGAACCCGGTGATCGCCCAGGTCGCCGACTTCGTGATCCTGACCGTCTCCCAGGGCCAGCAGCAGCCGTTGGTGGAACGATCGCTGCGGATGCTTCAATCCGTCGGCATCCGCGTGAGCGGCTTCGTGTTCAACCGCGCTTCATCCAGCGACTATCGCCGGTGGATCGGCGGCCCGTCCTACTACGACTCGGTGGTGCAAAGGGCGCGCACCTCCAAGTTCCTGGCCAAGGGAGATGCCGAGGCGCCCCTGGGCCCTCTGGCCGGCTCCGTGGCCTCCAAACATTTCGCTTCGACCAACGGAAACGCCAAATGATCCGAGCCAACACTTCAACTTCTCACTGGCCGGGACCGGCCGGCGCGGACGAGCGAGAAGCTCGAACGCTCTGGGGCATGGACGCCGCGCAGGTGCACGAGCGATTCTGGGCCTCGCTGGGGGTGCAGATCGTCCGCACCGGCGAGGCGGCGCGGATCGATCGCACGGCGTCGCTCTACTTCCTGCTCGATCCGTCGCTGCTCGTGCTCCTCGGGGCCGAAGCAGTTCTGGACCGGGCCAACTGGAAAAATGCAGACCTGGTCTATGTGCGCCTGCACGACGAGCGGCAGCGCCAATTCTGCGAGCGGGTGGTCACCGATGAGGACGGGCAGTTCGTGAAATTCGAGCGGCACTATGAAGGCGGCCCGCTCTCCAAGCTGGCCCGCATTCTGGTGACCACCGATCCGAAGATCGCCGCGGTCTGGCAGATGGCGCCGGAGCCGGCGCTGGCAGGCAAGGCGCTGCAGCAGATCGTTCCACGCAAACGCCGGCTGGTCACTTCCCTCCGCGGCCGGCTGTACGACGTGGGACCGGCCAGCGAAGAAGAATTTGTCATTGACGCCATGGGCCTCTGGACCGATCCCCAGCGGACGCTCCAAAGCGCCCGGCAACTTGCGCCGCAGGTCTGGGGGCCGCGGGAAACTTCCATCGATCCGTCGGTTCGCCTGGTCGGATCGGTCTGGATCGGCGCCGGCCGACACCTCGAAGCCGATGCCGTCGTCGTCGGACCCGTGGTGCTCTGGGATGATCCTGCCGCGCGCCCAGAGCCCGAGCCGCTGCGACTGCTCCCGCCCGCCACCCCCGTCGCGATCGGCGATACGCCCAAGCCGGCGTTCTCGCGGTCCTATCGCATCTCCAAGCGATCGTTCGACATCGTGGCATCGCTGTGCGCGCTGCTGCTGACCCTGCCGGTTTATCCGGTCATTTGCCTGGCAATCTGGCTGGAGGACGGCCGGCCGTTCTTTTTTGCCCATCGCCGCGAGACGTTGGGAGGCAAGAAGTTTCACTGCATCAAATTCCGCTCGATGCGAAAGGACGCTGAGAAGATCAAGCGCCGCCTCGTCGAGGAAAACGACATCGACGGCCCGCAGTTCTTCATCCGCAACGATCCCCGACTCACCCGCGTCGGCGCTTTTATTCGCCGCCGCCAGTTCGATGAATTGCCGCAGTTCATCAACGTGCTGTTGGGACACATGTCGATCGTCGGCCCGCGGCCCAGCCCCTATGCCGAGAATCAGTTTTGCCCGCCGTGGCGCGAGGCCCGCCTCAGCGTCCGCCCCGGAATCACCGGCCTCTGGCAGACCAAGCGCACCCGCGTCGCCGATGCCGATTTCCAGGAATGGATCAAGTACGACCTCGAATACGTTCGCAAAGCCAGCCTTCTGCTGGATTTTCGCATCATTCTCGAAACCGCCCTGATGTTCGTCGGACGACTGCGCGGAAAGGCCGGAACGTGAGCGACGCGTCTGCGAAAAATCCTCGCGCCCTGTCCGTGAAGATGACCCGCTGGCAACTGGCCGCGATGATCGGGCTGACGTCGCTGGCGGTCGCGGTCGGCTGGGGGGCGTGGCGCGACATGATCCTCACGGGATGGAACGACGAGGAATCGAGTCAGGTGCTCCTCGCCCCGCTCGCGGTGGTCTGGCTCCTGTGGCTCCGCCGCGAGCGGCTTGCCCATTGGCAGTATCGCTTTCGCTGGGTGGGCACGATGCTCATCGCCTTGGGCTGGCTCGCCTGTTCGACGGGGTATCGCCACGACCACTACATGAGTTGGGAGACCGGCGCGATCATCATGGCCCTGGGCGCCGTGGTCACTGTGGCCGGGACCGACGCGCTGACGAGATTTCTACCCGCGGTCGCCGCCCTGATCTTCCTGGTCCCCGTTTTCCCGAGCCGGCGATATCTCATCTCCCGGCCGCTGGGCGCAGCCACGGCTCGCGCCACTCAGTTGGTTTGCGAATTGTTTCGCATGCAGATCGAGCGACACGGCAATCTGCTGATCGTCAACGGCGTGAACGTCTCGATTGCCGAGGCGTGCAGCGGCATGCGGATGGTGATGACGCTCCTGCTGGTCTCGTACGTCTACTGCTTCGTGATGCCGCTGCGCTGGCCGGTGCGGGTGCTGCTCCTGGTGGCCAGCCCGATCACCGCGGTTCTCTGCAACGTCATTCGCCTGGTGCCGACGGTCTGGATGTTCGGCAATGCTTCCACCCAACGAGCCCAGGCGTTTCACGATTTCAGCGGCTGGCTGATGATCGCTGTGGCATTTCTCGTGCTGATGGGAATCGTCAGGGCGCTGACCGCGATGACCAACGGGAAGCTGATGGCGCTGCGGCCGATGGAGCGGGCGATATGAAGTCAGGTGACGCTCACGGAATCGTCTGGATTGTGCTCGGGCTGATGCTGTTGCTCGGCGCGGGCGCCGAGCGCCTTCAACTGGCCGCGCCGCCGGACGCGACCGACTATCATCGGCAGGTCCGCGATGCCGCGAGCCGGATTCCGCTGCAATTCGGTCAGTGGACCGGCACCGATGTGCCGCTGGATTACGACGTGAACAGGATGCTGCATCCGAACGTCATGATCTGCCGCGATTACCACGAGGCCGGCACCGGCCAAGAGGTGTGGCTTCTGCTGGTGCAATGCCAGGACGCGATCGGCCTGGGCGGCCACTATCCCCCCAACTGCTATCCCAACATCGGCTACACGCTGACCTCGACTCAGCCGCGCACCTGGCAGAGCGGCCCCCTCACAGTGAGCGGCGCGGATTTCGCCTTCTCCCGCGACGGGGCGGACTCATCGTCGGACATCACGGTCGCCGCTTTCCTGGAATTGCCCGACGGGACGACGACCAGCGAGATGGAACCCGTCTTCATCGCCGGCGCGGATCTACAGAAGCGGTTTTACGGAGCCGCCGAGACTCAGTTCCTCTTCGCGGCGGATGTTCCCCGAGCCCAGCGCGATCAGATCATTTCGGAATTCTTGTCGGAAATGCGCCAGACGATTCAAGCGATCGGCTCCCGAGCACCCCGCGGCGCCGCTGCCGCGGCTTGGGGCCGCTGAGCTCTGGTCAACTTAACTTTCACGGATTTCGGTCGCAAATGTTTTGCGGCCTTGTTCATGCTGCATGTCAGCATTGTTTTCAATCTGCCATGACGGTTGCGTGGCAGAAGGGAGTTCTATGTTGTTGCGTCGTATGTTTCGTCGTTCACCCCTTTTGGGAGTCGCGGCCGCGGTCGTGCTCCTTGGAATCTCCGGTGGCCAGGCCAGGGCCGGTGAAACCAAGAAGTTGCCTCCGCTGCCCAAGCTTCCGCCGTGTCCGATTATCATCTGCAAGCCGTGTCCGGTTCCGCTTCCCGCGGGTCTTCCGGCCGGCCTGTTGATGTTGGGCGCGGTGGGCGTGATTGCGCAGAAGAGCCGCAAGCACGTTCAGGCATGATCCCGGCCGCGACCGCCGCGGCCTGATCTTTCCACGCTGATTCCCCCTCCAATGAGCGTCATCATTTACGAGCGGACGATCTTCCTCCGTGACGGGCAGCCGTTTCACATCGGCCCGTGGCGCGAAACCTCCCCGAAGGCGGCGGCGGTGCTCATCGCCAGCGCGCTTTCGGATCAGCGCCACAATCACCTGCTGCAAGTCGCCTATGTGTCCTCTCCGACCAAGTCGGCTCTCTTTGATGGAAGATAACCCCCCGCCAGATCATCGCCGACGCGCTTGGCCATTTTCCCTGCCCGCGATTCATACCATGAATCGCGGGCAGTTTTTTTCCGGCAAATTGACCCGATGAACGCTCCGCCCTCCACAAGTAGGGGAATTGATCCTACAATGGATCAGTGATGAACGACGTGGAAGCACTCTCGCCCCTGCAGCAGATGATTCAGCAGCAGGTGATCGACAAGGGAATCCGCGATGAGCGGGTGCTGCGGGCGCTGCGCGCCGTTCCGCGCGATCGGTTTTTCCCCGAGGGATCGCGGCGGGATGCGTTTGCCGACAGCGCCGCGCCGATCGGCCTGGGCCAATCGATCAGCCAGCCGTATATCGTCGCACTGATGACCCAGCGGCTGGACATCCAGCCCGGCAGCCGCGTGCTGGAGATTGGCACCGGCAGCGGATACCAAACCGCCATCCTCGCGCACGTGGCCGGCCAGGTGTACACCGTCGAGCGGCTCAAGCCGCTGCTCGACCAGGCGTTTGAGCGCCTCATGTCGATGAACCTGCGAAACATCCACTATCGCTATGGCGATGGAACCGTCGGCTGGCCGGAGGCCGCGCCGTTCGATCGGATTCTGATCACAGCCGGCGCGCCGCAATTGCCGCGGGCGCTGTTGCTGTCGCACTTGGCCGAGGGCGGCATCGCCGTGCTCCCGGTCGGGCCGATGGACGGGCAAATGCTCGTCGAGGTTCGCCGTCACGGCCAGGAGTTGATCACGTCAAATGTCTGCGCCTGCCGGTTCGTGAAGCTGATCGGCGCGGAAGGCTGGCAGCCCGAATAACCCACCCGGGGTGGCCGTTTCAGCGGCCACCTGATCCATCGACAAGAGGCCCTCTCCCCTGCTTTCACACCCCGTCGAATCCCTCCCAGGAATCGGCCCGGTGCGGGCCCGGGCCTTCGCCCGCCTGGGCGTCAGCACGCTGCACGATCTGCTCAACTATTTCCCCCGCACGTATCAATTCGAATCTTCCGAGCGCTCGATCGACCAGTTGGTGCCCGATCAAATCCAAACCGCCCGCGGCGAAGTCGTCGCCGTTGATTACATCCCCAGCCGCCCTCGGCCACGATTTGAAGCCACGCTCGATGACAACACCGCCCGGCTCAGCCTCGTCTGGTTCCACGGGGCCTATCTCCGCACCCGCATCTACCCCGGCCAGAACATCCGCGTCCGCGGCAAGGTCTCGTTCTTCCACGGCATCCCGCGCATCGCCCAGGCCAAATGGGAAATCGTCGACGAATCGACGGAGAAGATCGCCGACTCGCGCTTCCGCCCCATCTACCCCGCGACGGTTCGGCTCCCCTCCGACACCATCGCCGAGATCATCGACGAACATCTGGACAGCGCTGTCGCCCAAGTCCACGAATGGTTCGACCCCGCCCTGCTGAAGGCGCGATCGCTGCTCCCCCGCTCCGAAGCCTATCGCCTGATCCATCGGCCGCAAAATTGGAATGATGCGCTGCGGGCCCGCCGTCGGCTGATCTACGACGAGCTGATGCTTATGCAGCTTGGCCTCGGCCTCAGCAAGCGCCTGCGCGACGCCGCGCTCTCCGCGCCGATGCTCCGCCTGGACAAGACGCTCGACCAGCGCATCCGCCGGCGATTTCCCTTCGAGTTGACGCGGGCCCAGCAAGCCGCGGCATGGGACATCGCCCGCGACCTCGCCAGCGGCCGGCCAATGAATCGGCTCCTGCAGGGCGACGTCGGCAGCGGAAAGACCGTGGTCGCCCTGCACGCGATGCTGATCGCCGTCGCCAACCACTTCCAG
>Ga0302326_10017740_pt1 | contig 14815 bp, 15 predicted proteins | sample Palsa_T0_3_FD_202264 | JGI IMG/M metagenome (GOLD analysis project Ga0302326, IMG submission 202264) | Peat permafrost microbial communities from Stordalen Mire near Abisko, Sweden - Palsa_T0_3 | ecosystem: Environmental > Terrestrial > Soil > Palsa > Peat permafrost | place: Sweden: Abisko... | reverse complement strand
CCTCAGTAGGTAGGCGCTCGCCGTGTCGCGCTTCTCACAGTCGTTCGGTCCCACAAGGCTCACGTCGGCACTCCCGATAGGTCCATCCTGGAGCGTAGCTTTTCCAGTCCGAGACGCATCCTGCCCTTAACGGTCCCGACCGGGATCGCGAGCATGTCCGCGATCTGGGTGTGGGTGAAGCCTGCAAAGTAGGCGAGCTCGATCACCCGGCGCTGGTCCGAGGGCAGATCCGCGAGGAGGCCGCGAACCTCGCCCGCCTCCTGGCGCCGGCCGGCTTCGACATCGGTCCGCTCGGGCGACATCAGGCGCTCGGCGAGGCCCTCGTCTCCCGCGCGCCGGGAATCGTGCCGAACGGCGCGGCGGAGCGCGTCGATCGCTCGGTTGTGCACGATGCCGAGGATCCAGTTCCGTACGCTGCCTCGACCGGGCTCGTACCTTGCTCCGTTACGCCAGAGCGCCAGGAAGGCATCCTGTGCGACCTCTTCCGCCGAGACCCGTGAACCGCTGATCCGGTATGCGAGCGAGAACGCGGCATCGGCGTGGCGCTCGTAGATGAGATCGAACGCGGCGCCGTCGCCCCGCGCGAGGCGAACCATCAGCTCCTCATCAGCCAGGCTGCCCAGCCGGTGATCGGCGAGAGGATTCAAGCGTCCCATGTTGTCATCCGGTCCGTCATGTTCTCACGCAAGCATCCTCTGCAGATTCTGTGCCGTTGGTACGCACAGCGAGACGATCCGGATCACCCGTCGAAGACGGCCTACATCGAACCCCCACGCCGAGCCGAAACCCATAACCGGCCTGCCAACCCGATCACAACACAACGCCAACGAAATCCCCTTGTGCGTGCGGTCCGGCCGGATGATCCGGCGGCGGAAGCTCCCCGTATTGAACCGTCGAACCCGGTGCCACAGCGGCGACCGGACCAATCGACGGGCGCCGATATCGGAGGCGTCCAAGCGCCCGACGGAGGTGTCGCTAAATGACTACACCAAGCAGCCTCAGAGAAGATGATGAGATGGCCCCGCAGACGCGGGGCATCGTCGAAGAGCTCGTCCGAGATGATTTTGGGCGAAAGAAGTTCCTGAAGGCCGTCGGCACCGCCGGCGCGGCGAGCTTCGGCGCGTTCGTGCTTGCCGCCTGCGGCTCCAGCTCGTCGACGACGACGACCAAGACGTCGACCCCCACACCGGCACCCACACCGGCGGGAGCGTCGGTCCCGGCCTCGTTCGGATCGGGGGACGTCGGAATCCTCAACTACGCGCTGACGCTCGAGTACCTCGAGGATCAGTTCTACGCGAAGGTTGTCGCCGCGAAGCTGTTCAGCGGCGCCGTCGGTTCACTTGTCTCCGAGTTCGCCTATCAAGAGGTACAGCATGTGGCCGCGATCCACGCGACCGTCCTGAAGCTCGGCGGCACCCCCGCCGCGAAGCCGACAGGCAAGTTCCCGATCACGACGGCAGCGGCTGTCGCCAAGCTTGCGTACACCGTCGAAAACCTGGGCGCATCGGCCTATCTGGGCCAAGCCGGGTACATCACCAGCCCCGACGTGCTCGCAGCAGCGCTGTCGATCCACACGGTCGAGGCACGCCATGCGGCCACGCTGGCGACGCTGGTCCCGGGCGGGCATGTGACCCCGACTGGCGCTTTTGCAAAGCCCGCCGACTCCGCAACGGTATTGGCCGCGGTCAAGCCGTTCATCGCCTAACGGACCTGAGAGGAATTTCTCCGACATGATCACTGACAGACTCGCAAACCCAGAGCTCGTCGAATGTGAGGTGGGTGGCGTCACACGCGCCAGCTTCATCCTCCGTGGCGCGCTCGCCGCCGGCGCCGTCTACGGCACCGCCGCGGTGGCACCGTTCGTCTCGAGTGCGCTTGGCGCGACCACGGATCTCGACATCCTGAACTTCGCGCTGACGCTCGAGTACCTCGAGACGGACTTCTACCAGGTGAAGGCGAAGACCGTGGGGCTTACCGGAGTTGCGGCGCACGACGCGGCCAACTTCGGGATGGAGGAAGCGGCACACGTCGCGGCCCTCACTTCGGCAATCAGGGCGGCGGGTGGTACCCCGGCACCGAAGCCGACCTTCGTCTTCCCGGTCAAAACGGCCACGGAGTTCCTCGGCCTGGCGTACACCGTCGAGAACCTCGGCGTCAGCGCCTACAACGGGGCGGGACCGCTGCTGAAGAGCAAGGCCCTGCTCGGCGCAGCCGGCAGCATCGTCCAGGTCGAGGCGCGCCACGCGGCCGCGATCGGACTCCTGATCGGGAAGTCGCCGACGCCGTCCGGCGGCTTCGACGAGGCCAAGACCATGACCGAGGTTCTGGCTGCCGCAAAGCCACTCATCAAGTGAAACCGCCTGGCGGCGTAGCCCGCGCCAGCCTCTCCGCCAGGTGGGCGCGGACGTCGGGCCATTCGGTAGAGATCACGCTGTAGTAGGCGGAGTCCCTGATTCCGCCGCCGTATGGCACGACCATGTGGTGGCGGAAGGTCCCCTCGAACCTCGCGGGCAGCGCGGCAAGCGCTGCCCGCGAGCGTTCGTTGCGGGCGTCGGTCTTGAACTCGACGCGCATGCAGTCGAGGTGCTCGAACGCGTGCTCGAGCATCAGCAGCTTGGCCTCGACGTTGGCGCCGGTTCGCCACCAGGCCCGGCCGAGCCATGTCCACCCGATCTCGAGGCCGCGGTGTTCCTGGCGCAGCGCCAGGTACCGCGTCGATCCGATCGCTTTGCCGGTGGCGCGGTCGACGGTCGCGAACGCGCCCTCGCGTCCGGCCCGCGTTTCGGCGATGCCCAGCTCGAGCCAGGCGGTGAGTTCGGCCGGACCGGTGATCGGGGACGGCATCCAGCGCCAGATCTCTGGATCGCCCGACGCTTCGAGCAGATCACGCTCGTGGCGCGCATCGAGTGGCTCGAGCACCACCAGCTCGCCCTCGAGCCGGCGGGTCAGGTCCGGCCACACCCCCCGCCCCCCTCGCCCGCCGGCCGTCAGCGGTTGACGGCCGACATGTCCGGATATCGGTCCCCTGCAGCGGCGCCGACCGGAGCCGCCTCGTCGATCCGCTCCAGATCCTCCGCGCTCAGCTCGATCTCCGTCGCCTCGACGTTCTGCTCGAGATAGGAGCGACGCTTGGTCCCTGGGATCGGGACGACATCGTGGCCCTGGTGCATCACCCAGGCGATCGCGAGCTGTCCGGGGGTGCAGTCGTGCTCGAGGGCGATCTCCTTCACCCGCGCCAGCAGCTCGAGGTTGCGTTCGAGGTTTCCGCCCGCGAAGCGCGGGTTGTGGCGGCGGAAGTCGGTGGGCTCGAGGTCGTCGACCGTCGCGAAGCGACCGGTCAGGAACCCGCGGCCAAGGGGGCTGTACGCGACCAGTCCGATCCCGAGCTCCCGGATCGCCGGCAGGATCTCCTCTTCGATCTCGCGACTCCAGAGCGAGTATTCGCTCTGAAGCGCGCTGATCGGGTGCACGGCACTGGCGCGCCGGATCGTCTCAGGGCCTGCCTCGGACAGGCCCAGGTAGCGGACCTTGCCCTCCTCGACGAGCTCGGCCATCGCGCCGACCGTCTCCTCGATCGGGACCGTGGTGTCGACGCGATGCTGGTAGTAGAGGTCGATGTGGTCGAGCGCAAGCCGGCGCAGCGACCCTTCGCACGAACTGCGCACGTAGTCCGGGCGACCGTTGATCCGCCGGCCGGTGGGGTTGTCCAGATCCCTGACGATGCCGAACTTCGTCGCCACGATGACCTCGTCGCGGCGATCCGCGATCGCGGTCCCGACCAGCTGCTCATTCGTGAACGGCCCGTACATGTCCGCGGTGTCAAACAGCGTGACGCCGAGGTCGATCGCCCGGTGGATCGTCGCGATCGCCTCGGATTCGTCAGCGCTGCCGTAGAACTCCGACATACCCATGCAGCCGAGCCCTTGCTCGGACACGACCAGCCCTTCTCTGCCTAGCGTGCGTTGCTCCATGGGGTGAAGCGTAGACCTACGCCGCGATCCGGAGCGCTTCGACGCCGTCGCTCTCGGCCAACCGGCGCAGCGCCTGGACTTCCAGTTCGCTCGCCTGTGCCGATGTGATGCCGAGCTCGGTGCCGGTCTGGCGAACCGTTCGCGGTGCGTCCCCGGAGAGCCCGAAGCGCAGCTCGATGACCTTCCGCTCGGTCTCGGGCAACCGCGCAATGATGTCCGCTACCTGGCGATCGCGGATCGCGTCGGCAACCTCGTCGATCGTGTCCGGGCGATCGCTCGGCAGGATGTCCCCGAGCGCGACCTCGCCGTCGTCGCTGACGGGCTGATCGAGGCTCGTCAGACTCCGGCTCAGCTCGCGGATCTCGGCCACCTGCTCGACCGGAAGCTCGGTCACCGCTGCGATCTCCTCGTCGGTGGGGTCGCGCGACAGCTGCGCATTCAGCTCCGCCTCTGCCTTACGTACCTTCACCTGCCGCTGCGCGACGTGGACGGGAATCCGGATTGTCCGGCCCGAGTTCTGCAGTCCGCGCTGGATCGCCTGACGGATCCACAGCGTCCCGTAGGTCGAGAACTTATATCCGCGGCGCCAGTCGAACTTCTCGACCGCGCGGATCAGTCCGAGCATCCCTTCCTGCACGAGATCCTCGAGCGGGAGCCCGAGGCCCTGGTAACGACGCGCCTGCGAGACGACGAGCCGCAGGTTCGCATTGATCATCCTGTTCTTGGCGTCGAGGTCTCCGCGCTCGATTCGCTTCGTGAGCTCGATCTCTTCGGCCGCGGTCAGCAGCGCGTGCCGGCGTGCCTCGCGGAAGAAGATGTCGAGCGACTCCAGCGAGCCATCGGCTGCCTTGACCTCCGCGCCCGCCCGGCCGGGGCCGTCCGTTTCGGCGCGTTCACGCCGCCGCCGCTGTCGGCCGTTGCTCTGCACGCGAGCGCGGGACCGGCCGTCGGCCTCCGAGTGCTCGCCGCGAGTGCGGCTCTTCTTGGTTTCCATGGTATTCAGTTCAAGCTCCATAGTCCGTAAGTTCGATGATGATCGAATTATACGCTTCAGCGCTGCCTTTTCAAGGGCCCCGCGCAGCCCCGGCTCCCGCCTCGGCGACGACTCCAGACGCCCTTCGGGGAACCGGGATCCGTTCGGTTCCGTTAGCTATGGACGCCGACGCGAGGCACGTGGCGCCCCGAGTGCTCCAGCACGCAGCCCAGTAACCCCGGGAAGCGCGCTTCTACATCTCCCGCTCGCAGCGACACGAACCGGTGCACGCCCTCCGCCCGGGTCTGCGTCAGGCCGGCGTCGCGCAGCACCTTGAGGTGAAGGCTGAGCGTCGACTTCGAGACGGGAGCGTCGAGCTCTCCGCAGCCGAGCTCATCTCCCTGGGCGAGCGCTCGGACGATCTCGAGGCGGACCGGATCGCTCAGCGCGTGCAGCACTCCAGGGAGGCTCAGCTGCTCTCTGATGGGATGGGAGATCGCCCTCATACGTAAGTTCGACGTACTTCGAACAGTAATAGTAGCGTCGCCGGCCGATCATCGCCCGACAGACCGGAATTCGGTTTAACGTTGGGGTCGCAGTTTCCGCCTCGGCCCAACGACCGGGACCGACCGCTAGCTCCGCTTCCAATCTCTCCGGGTCAGGCTCACGTAGTAGCCCCCCGGTCGCGCAGGGACGTTGCGGTTCACGATCTGGGACAGCGTTCGCGTGGAATTGATGATCTCCATCCCGAGTGGCGAGAACGTCGCCTCGTTATAGATCCGGGGTGCCAGCAGTGGGTTCGTGTAGACCTGCGAGAACGCGTCGAGCGCGACCATCCGGCCGATCAGGCCGGGAAGCACGCCGTTCTTCTGCACGGGCTCGGCGAACAGACCGACATAGAACTCGATCTCGTCGACGCTCCCATACAGCCTGCGCAGCTGTTCGCGGACCGTGACGTCGCCGGTGATCTGGTCGAAGTCGGTGACCCTGGGGGTGCGCGAGAGGTGGCGGTAGTCGTTATATGAGCGGAGCTGGACCGCTCGTGCGGTCTGGATGCTCAGCGCCTCGACGTACCAGAGCTCGGGCGGGGTGTTGCGCAGGCCTACCTGGCCGGCCGTCTGCAGCGAAGCGTCCTCGAACAGTGCTCCGAGCCCGTAGGTCGTCGGGATCTCGGTGTTGTAGAGCGTGTCGTTGATCGGGACGCTCTTCCCGCCGATCTCATAGCTTGGCGGCACCAGGCTGTGCCAGCGGTAGAGCAGGTTGAACTCGATCGCCATCCAGTTCTGGCGGTACCACCGCTCGTTCGGGAAGCTTCGCGGCTCGAGGCTGATCTCGAAGATCGTCGGCGTGATGTGATTGATGTAGTCCTCGATCACGACCTTCATCAGCAGCACCGTCATGATGTTGCGCGCGGTGGCAAACAGCCGCTCGTCGTCCCAGGACGGGTAGGCATCCCCGAGCAGTCGCGCGATCCGGTTGTGCTCGCGCAGGAACAAAACGTTGTGCGCGACGAAGCCGACCTGCAGGTTCGAGGTGTCGCTGCCCATCGCGAACAGCCGGTCGCGGGTCTCGACCGACTGCTGTTCGAACCGCACGACGGTTATCAGCGAGAACTCGGGCTTGATCACACCGTTCTCACATAGGTAGGGCGGGAACTCCTCGCCGTTGATCTGCTGGCTCTTGAGCAGTCCGCCCTCGAGCGTGCGTAGCTGTCGCGCGATATCCGGGGTCAGACCGTAGAGGTTCGTGAGGTCGATCTCGTGGTTTGACTGGTTCTTGCGCGGGTCCGGCGGCGTGGCGCGGTCACTGCGCAGGAAGCCGTCCGTGAACCACTGCGCGAAGTACGAGAACAGCACCGTGGACTTGGGCGATTCGATGAATTCGCCGCGTGTGAACAGCTCCTCGAACTCCTCGACCGCGGGGAGCTTGGGAGCGACGGCCGTGGCGGCGGGCAGATGCCGGCTGTCGAAGGTCCGATCCGTGAGCGAGGCCCACGACGTGTAATCGGCCATCGTCGAAACTGGGTTGGGGCGCGTGGGGAACTTCAGGATTGCCAGGTTCGTGAGCCCCGCGTTGACCGCTCTGCGTACGGGAGGGACCGACTGCACCAGTTGCCAGATCGGCGTGCCGTGGGTCGTGACAAATGCCTCGATCTGGTTCGCGAGGCCGTCCTTCGCCGTACTCCTCGTGTCCGTGGACGAGTCGGTGTCCGTCGGCGAGTCAGTGTCCGAGGTCGACGCGGTGTCCGTGGGCGAGGCGCTCGACCGTGCGCGGCGTCCCGGAATCGGCACTCTGGCGACCGCGCTGCGCACCGGAGCGAGCGGCGGAAACATGTCCTTGATCGGGGTCAACACGCCCTTCGGCGAGCCGTTCGTGACATTGGGCCCCGACTCACCTGCGCCCCCACCCCAGTCGTCTGCCATGCCCGCAGGATACCGCTAGACCAGCCAAGATCTCACGCCATACCCGGCCGGCGCGTTTCATCTCACGTGGACCTCCCCCCCTTCCAAGCTCTGATCGACGCCCAAGGCCGGGACGTGCACCGCTTTCTGGTCGCGACCGTCGGCCACAGCGACGCCGAGGACTGTTACCAGGAGACCTGGATCGCCGCGCTCCGGGCCTATCCGCGGCTCCGCGACGCCTCGAATCTGCGGGCCTGGATCCTCACCGTGGCTCACCGCAAGGCGATCGATCACATCCGGGCGAGGAACCGGCGGGCGACGCCGGTCGCGGAGGTACCCGAGCCCGACGCGCCGTCGAACGAGCCTGACGGCGCGCCCGAGCTGTGGGCTCGCGTACAGGCTCTGCCCACCAAGCAGCGCACCGCGATCGCGCTGCGCACGGTCTCGGACCTCGCCTACGACGAGATCGCCCGGATCATGGGCACGAGCGAAGACGCGGCGCGGCGCAACGTCCATGAAGCACTCAAGCGACTGCGAACGGAGTACCAACGATGACCGACACGATCGAACGCGCGCTGCGCCAAGCGGCCCGCGCCCTCTCCCCCGATCCGCCACCGGCGCTCGATACGGCGGCGGCAGACGCGGCATCGCTGATCGATGTCGCCTACGCGCGCCACGACACGCCCGTCGGAACCCTCGTCCTGGCGGCCACCCGGCGCGGCCTCGTGCGGGTGTCCTATGCGGACGACGAGAACGATTTCGAGGCCACGTTGACGCAGCTGGCGAGCAGCGTCTCTCCCCGTGTGCTGGCCGCGCCCGGCCGGCTCGACCAGACCCGCCGCGAGCTCGACGAGTATTTCGCCGGCGCGCGCACGCGCTTCGAGCTGCCGCTCGACTGGCGTCTCACGCACGGCTTTGGCCGTCGGGTCCTGCGCTCGACGGCGAGGATCCCGTTCGGGTCCGTTTCCACCTATGCGCGCGTCGCGACGGAGGCCGGCAGCCCGCGCGGCTCACGCGCCGCGGGTAACGCCCTCGGGGCCAACCCACTGCCGATCATCGTGCCCTGCCATCGGGTGCTCCGCGCCGGCGGCGCGCTCGGGGGCTACACGGGCGGGATCGAGCGCAAGCTCACGCTCCTTGCGATCGAGGGCCGCACTACCCCCGATGGGTGACCGACTCGGGCGAGATCTTGATGATCACGCGCTGCTCGCCGGGCTGCCGGTACGGGTAGGCGTCCAAGCCGAGGTACTTCTTCGCGAGCGAGTCGATGTGCTCGTCTGCCCCTTCGTGCGTCATCTCTGCCACGCGCCCGCGGATCGCGACGTACTCCTGCGTGTTCTCGAGGTTCTGGACGTTCACCGCGACGCGGGGGTCGCGCCGCAGGTGCGTCGGCCAGGCGCGTCCCTCGGCGGAGTTGAGCCACACGAGCCCGTCCTTCACGTCGACCCAGGCGGGGGTCACGCTGGGGCTTCCGTCCTTGCGGAGCGTCCCGACCTGCGCGAAGTTCTTGGCCTCGAGCAGCTCCTGGCTACGAGAATCCAGCGATGCGGTCACGATGTCCCTCCCGGGTTCGGTTTCGTTTCAGGACGGATTATCGGGCAGAGCCAGTCCTTGCTCGGTGCCCACCTTTGTGAACATCGCTCGCGCCTCCTCGGAGGTCTCGAGCGTGCGAACGAGGATCGCGAGCACCGCTCCGAGCAGGCCGGGCGCGACGCTGCCCTCGTCGATCAGCTCGACCATCCCGAGCCCCACGCTCAGGCCGATCACCACGTTCGCCCATCGCGCGGTCAACGCCTCCGGTAGCTCCGACCCGGCAGCGGCCGCTCCCCGGGCTGCAAGTCCAGCCGACATCGCGCGCAGCGCGCCGAGCCCGGACACCAGCCGCTCACGCAGCGCCTCATCGCGCTGCGCGTGCGCCCACAGCTCGACGAACAGGCGGAATGGGTCCGGATCGCGCTGGAGCTCGTCCATCCACCGGTCGGCGCCGATTCGTGGCCGTTCCCACCTGTGCCGTGTCGGGTCGAACAACGTGACCTGCTCGGCGATCTGAGCCGCGAGATGCTCGTCGAGCAGCGCCAGCAGCAGGTTCTCCTTACTGCCGAAGTGGCTGTAGACCGCGCCCTTGGTGAACCCGGCCTCCTCGGCGACCTCGTCGACGGTCGCGCCGTCGAAGCCCCGGCGCGCATAGACGCGGGCGGCCGCCTCCAGCAGCGCCGCGCGCGTCCGCGCTTTGCGCGGGCCCCGATCGAACTCCCCGCGTGGCATCAGGCGCGTCCCTCCGCAGCCGCTCCTGGTGGATAAGGCTCGACGGACGGAGACCGGCGGGAGCGCACGGCAACTGAGGCGGTGTACTTTTGCGAACCACTGGTTCGCAAAGGGACACCGCCCCGCCCGACCACTGCAAAGACGCCAAGTCCGACGCGCATCACGGACGATTCTCGCGCCGACAACCGACGCGAACCCTCCTCGGCACCCCCTACGTCCCGAGACCTTGGGTCACCGTCGCCGAGCAGCACGCGATCCGTTATCAAAACCCGATAACGCACCCACGCCCGACCCGATTTACACGACAAACTCATATGGCCCGTCTACCCCCACGTGGCATCAGGCGCGTCCCCCCCGCTGGGAGCCATCGCTTTGTGTGATCAATCTCACTCATAGTCGAGATACCCATGAGTAGATATACTCGCAGGTCAAGAGTCTACCGAGGGAGACGACGTGAAGGACATGCTGCCCCCGGGACCGCGCGCGCCGCGAGCCCTGCAGATGATGGGCTTCTGGAGCCGGCCGATCGCCTACGTAGAGCGCTGTCGCCGCCGGTACGGGAGCCGCTTCACGCTGCGGATCATCGGCACGCCGCCGTTCGTCATGCTCTCGGAGCCCGGCGAGCTCAAGCAGCTGTTCAGCAGCCCGCCGGACGTGCTGCACCCCGGCCAGGGCGCGCGGATCCTCGAGCCGATCCTCGGCGCGAACTCGGTCCTGCTGCTCGACGAGGCGGCCCACCTCGAGCAGCGCAAGCTCCTCCTCCCCGCCTTCCACGGAAACAGGATGCAGCGGCTCACCGGCCTGATGTCCGAGATCGCCGAGCGCGAGGTCGCCTCCTGGCCGCGTGACGAGCCGGTCGCGCTGCACGCGCGACTGCAGCGGGTCACGCTCGAGATCATCCTTCGCGCCACCTTCGGATTCGAGCAGAGCGAGCGCATGGAGACGATGAGGAGCCGCCTGCACGAACTGCTCGTGTTCGCAGAGAGCCCGATCTCGGTGCTGCCGCCCTGGGTGCAGCGCCTCCCGTTCGGACCGCCTGGGCGTCTGCAGCGGGTGCTCGCGGAGGTCGACACGCTCGTCTTCGAGCAGATCGAAGAGCGGCGAGGCGGCGAGGCGGGCGGCGATGACATTCTCGCGATGCTGCTCGCGGCCAGGCACGAGGACGGTTCCCCGATGTCGCCGCGCGAGCTCCGCGACGAGCTGATGACCGCGCTGGTCGCCGGACACGAGACGACCGCCTCCCAGCTCGCGTGGGCGTTCGAGCTGCTCACGCGCGAGCCGGCCGCCCTCGGTGCCCTGGTATCAGAGCTCGACGCGGGATCCGGGGAGGAGTACATGACCGCGACGATCCAGGAGGTCATGCGCCGCCGCCCGGTGGTGATGAACGCCGAGCCGCGGCTGACAATGCAGGAGGTGCAGATCGGCGACTGGACGTATCCGAGCGGTGTCGCGCTGCTCGCGAACGCATGGCTCGTGCATCACGACCCGAGCAACTACCCGGACCCGTACGCGTTCCGCCCCGAGCGCTTCCTCGAGCGCCAGCCGGGCACCTACACCTGGATCCCCTTCGGCGGCGGGCGCCGGCGCTGCCTGGGCGCGAGCTTCGCGATGCTGGAGATGAAGACGGTCCTGCGAGCGGTGCTCGAGCGGTTCGACGTCCGGCCGGCAACGGCCGCGCCAGAGCATGCGATGCGCCGGAGCATCACGATCAGCCCAGCCGGCGGCGCAACGGTCGTCCTGCACCACCGCGCGCGGCGGATCAGGCTCGTGCCCGCGCCGGCGCCCCGCGCGCTGGCGCCAAGCGCATAGCGGCGAGAGCAGCGAGAGCGGCACCGAGCGAGCGAGCGAGCGCTCGCGAGCGGCGCCGGCGCTTAACCCAAGGCCCTAACACAGCGACCGTAAGGTTGGCGTAAAGTCCCGCGCGGGGCTTCATGAGAAAACCCTTATTTCATTGGTTCCTGCCCACCTCGGGTGACGGCAAGGAGGCGGTCGACTCGGCCCGCAGCGGTATGAGCACGCGGCGGAGTCGCGGAACGGACGTCGGTTACCTGGGGCAGGTCGCGCGAGCCGCCGACCTCCTCGGGTTCGAGGGCGCGCTGACCCCCGTCGGAACGTTCTGCGAGGAGCCCTGGATCCTCACGACGGCGCTCACGCAGGGGACCACCTCGTTGAAGTACCTCGTGGCGATGCGCCCCTCGAGCGTGACACCCACCCTGACCGCGCAGATGGCCGCGACCTATCAGAACGTGAGCAGTGGCCGGCTCGCGCTCAACATCGTCGCCGGCGGTGACGATGCCGAGATGCGGAGGCTCGGCGACTGGCTCGACAAGGACCAGCGCTACGCGCGAACCGCTGAGTTCCTGACGATCCTGCGCGGCGCCTGGACCACCGAGGGGTTCACCTTCAAGGGCGAGCACTACAACGTCGAGGACGCCTGCGTGCTCGAGCGGCCCGCCACGCTGCCGCCGATCTACTTCGGCGGCGCCTCACCGGCGGCCGAGGAGGTCGCCGCCCACCATGCAGATGTCTACCTCGCCTGGGGCGAGCCACCAGACATGCTCGCCGAGCGGGTTGAGCGGCTTCGCGCGCTGGCTGAGCGCTACGAGCACCCGATGCGGTTCGGGGTTCGCATGCACGTGATCACGCGCGACACGGCCGAGCAGGCGTGGGCGGAGGCCGACCGGATGCTGAGCGGGATGTCCGACGAGAGCATCAAGCTGGCGCAGCGGCGTCTCACCAGGATGAACTCAGTCGGCCAGCAGAGGCTGAACGCGCTGCACGGCGGGAGCAGGGACAACCTGTTGGTCTCGCCGAACCTGTGGGCGGGTATATCGCTCATCCGCGGTTACGGGAGCACCGCCCTGGTCGGGTCGCACCGAGAGGTGGCGGCGCGCATCCGGGAACTCCAGGAGATCGGCTTCGAAGAGTTCATCTTCGGTGGCCTCCCGCACCTCGAGGAGGCGTACCAGTTCGCCGAGGGCGTCATGCCACTCTTCGAGGCCGAGCCTGAGCCCGCTCTAGCCGCGTAGCAGCGGCTCGAGCGGCAACCGGTCACACGGGAGCTACACCCCGGAGCCACCGCCACGAATATCCTCGTGCGGATGGCTGACATCCGCGATCCGCTCGAAGCTGAGCGTCTCGCTGAGGTGGCTCCGGACGCCTATCACACGCGGCGCGAGTTCCTTCAGCGCACGGCGGCCGCCGCCGGACTGGCGGCTGGGATGGGCCTGATGCTCGACCCTGACACGGTTCTCGCCGAGGCGGCGCGCAGGCAGCGGGAGGTTCAGATCCCCTCGCCGCGCAATCTCCCGATCGACACGTTCGTCGTGCTGATGATGGAGAACCGGTCGTTCGACCACTACCTCGGCTGGATGCCCGGCGCCGACGGCAGGCAGGCGGGTCTCGAGTTCACGAACAGCGCGGGCCAGGCGTTCTCGACCCACCGCCTCGACTTCTTCCAGAGCTGCGGCTACCTCGATCCCGACCACTCCTGGCAGGGCGGGCGCACCCAGCTCGACGGCGGGCGGATGGACGGCTTCCTGCGCGCCGACAGCGACGCGTTCTCGATCGGGTACTACGAGGAGGCCGACGTCCCCTTCATCCCCCACGCCGCCCAGGCGTTCACTTGCTTTGACCGCTTCTTCTGCTCGCTGCTCAGCTCGACATACCCGAACCGGGAGTACATGCACGCGGGTCAGTCCTACGGCATGATCGACAACTCGCTGCCGGTATCGACCAGCGGCCTCGGCTTCCCCGACACGACGATCTTCAACTCGCTCAGCCAGGCCGGCGTCAGCAACCAGTACTTCTACGTCGACATCCCGGTGTCCTCGCTGTGGGGCCTGCCCGGGCTGTCGCGCTCGAGTCAGGTCCAGGAGTACTACGAGCGAGCGGCCGCCGGCACGCTGCCCGCGCTCTCGTTCGTCGACCCGGGATTCCAGGGTGAGGACGAGGGGACGTCGGGCGATGAGCACCCGCTCGCCGACATCCGCGTCGGCCAGTCCTACATGGCCGACATCGTCCACGCCTTCCTTGCCTCCCCGCAGTGGAAGCGCGGGGCGTTGTTCATCGTCTATGACGAATGGGGTGGCTTCTTCGACCACGTCGTCCCGCCCCGCGTGCCGGACCTTCGATCGAGCTCGAACATCAGCCTCGACTTCGGCCAGATGGGGTTCCGCATCCCGGCGGTGCTGGTCTCCCCATACGCGCGCCGCGGGTACGTCGACCACTCGATTTATGGGTTCGAGTCGATCCTGAAGATGATCCGCTACCGCTTCGGCCGGCCGCCGCTGACGCCGCGTGACCTGTTCGCGAACAACATCGCCGCCGCGTTCGATTTCGAGGCGAACCCCGACTACGAGATCCCCGACTTGCCGAGACCGCCGGAGGTGATCGTCAGCGCCTGCGCCGGGACACCGCTCATCGACTCGAGCGGCACCGGGCTGGACGATGGGCTCCTCGGCGTCCCGCTCGCCCGCCCCGACTCACAGAACCCGAACGGCGCGCAGGCCCTGCTCTCCACCGGCTACCTCGAGCGCCTCGGCTTCAAGTACAGGCCCGCGACGCCGGCAACGACCTACAGCCATCCATCGTCGATGGGCATGAGGCCGTGAGATCCGCTGCCGTCGCGGCTGTGGCGGCTGTGGCGGCTGTGGCGGCTGCCTGCATGCTCGCGACCGCCGGTGCGACAGCGAGCGCCGACAGCTTCACGCCGGTGACGCTGTCGATCACGATCGCCCCGGTCGCACGGTTGCGCCAGCCGCTGAAGGTGACAGTCGCGGTCAGCGCCGACGCCGGCGTACTCGACACGCGGACGGCGCCGCTGCGGATCCAGGTCAAGCTGGCCGGCGAGTGCGCCGGCGTGTATCCGTACACGCCGGGCACCGTCCTGCTCGATCAGGAGCTCCACCCGCAGCCGTCCACGGGCCAGGCGTACTCGGCCGGCGCGACCGGCTCGGGCACGCCGGCGGCCTACGGGGTGCAGACCGTATGCGCGTTCCTCGATCAGGGAGGCAGCTACGACCTCCAGTTCGCCACTGACACATCGGACACGGTGGACGTCTCGAGGCCGTGCACGCTTCGCGCCGCCGCCTACGACCACGCCCGCCGCGCGCTCGTGCGCGCCGAGCGTCAGCTGCGCGGCGCGCGCGGCCGAGCGACCCGGACCCGTCTGCGCCGCCTCGTGGCGCGGCGCAGACGGGTCC
>Ga0302326_10017739_pt1 | contig 14816 bp, 8 predicted proteins | sample Palsa_T0_3_FD_202264 | JGI IMG/M metagenome (GOLD analysis project Ga0302326, IMG submission 202264) | Peat permafrost microbial communities from Stordalen Mire near Abisko, Sweden - Palsa_T0_3 | ecosystem: Environmental > Terrestrial > Soil > Palsa > Peat permafrost | place: Sweden: Abisko... | reverse complement strand
AACCCCGAACACTGGCGGCCTTCGATCCCGTCATGCAAACGCTGGTAACCGGGCGACGTGACGAGACTACTGTGCCATCGCAGGCGCTCTTCATGCTCAACTCGCCGTTCGTACGCAGTCAGTCCTTGCATGTAGCCGAGAGCCTGCTCACCGAAAAACATCGTAGTGATGCAGCTCGGATTCGCGAGGCGTACCAACGGGTGCTGGGCCGCGATCCGGGAACGCCCGACACCGCCAGGGTCAAAGCATTCCTGGCGCGGTACTCGGCCACCTGGCTCGAGTTGCATCCTGCTGCCACGCCGCCGGGCCAGGCGCACATCGTGCGCGCTAGCAGTTCGTCTTCCAGCATTACGGAGGGAATAGTCCGCTCCGATGATCTGGACCAGGACGATGAGGTCGATGCCGAGCCGATCGCGGAGGAAGCGGCGCAAATTATTCTACCGGATACGGGCGAACAAGCAGCCTGGGCTGCCTTTGTGCAAGCGCTGTTTGGCTCCGCCGAGTTTCAGTTTGTGCGCTAATACAGAGTCGTGAAAAGATTACGGAGAAATCGGATATGCCGGAATATATACCATTCGCTACAACACGTCGGAACCTCCTGCGGGCGGCCAGCGCCGGGTTTGGCCATCTTGCCCTCACTGGCCTGCTCGGGTCTATAGCTCAGAAAGCCTCCGCCGCGGAGTTGAACGCCTTGAACCCGCTGGCGCCTAAGCGGCCGCCGCTCCCCGTCAAGGCCAAGCGTGTCATTTTTCTCTTCATGGAAGGGGCTATGTCGAGCGTCGACACCTTCGAATACAAGCCGGAACTCGGAAAGCGCAATGGCAAATCCGGCCCCGGCGGCGGCACCATTACGCCTTCCAGGTTTAAGTTCAGCCAATACGGGAACTCGGGTTCATGGTTTTCCGAACTGCTGCCGAACATCGCCACTCATGCGGACGAACTCTGCTGGCTGCGCGGTCTTTACACGGATACGCCTGCACATCCGCAGGCCGTTGTGCAGTTGCACACCGGCAGCGCCAACGCCTCATTGACGCGCCCGAGCTGGGGCTCCTGGCTGCTTTACGGCCTCGGCACGGAGAATCAGGATCTGCCGGGTTACATCACTATCAATCCACCCGTCGCCTTCGGCGGCGCTTCAAATTATGGGAGCGCCTTCCTGCCCGCATACTACCAGGGAACCGCCATCACCGATCAGGGCTATATGCCGAATATCGCGGCGGCTACGGCAAGAAAGCTCGAGCGCGAACAGACAGATCTGATTCAGGCGATGAACCACGATCTGGCCGTGGGTTCCGGCGCGCCCGATGCCGTTGACGGCGTGATCAAGTCCTATGAACTTGCCTTCCGCATGCAGGATACCGTGCCTCCACTGCTCGACATTTCCAAAGAGCCCCAACACGTTCTCGATGCATACGGAGTCAAGCCAGGTCTGGAAGGCTCCTTTGCACGCCAATGCCTGATGGCGCGCAGGCTTAGCGAGGCCGGCGTGCGCTTCGTTGAAATCCGCCAGCCCGGCTGGGATCATCACACCAATTTACACAACGGCTTGATCGAACAGAGCCGCAGGGTCGACCAGCCCACGTCCGCGCTGCTGGCGGATCTCGCGCAGCGCGGCCTGTTGGAAGATACGCTGGTCTTATTCGGCTCCGAGTTCGGGCGGCTTCCCACATCGGAAGGCGTCGATGGACGCGACCACAATATCACCGGGTATTCCATGTTCCTTACGGGCGCGGGCGTCAAGAAAGGCTTTAGCTTCGGCGCGACCGACGAGATCGGCATGGCGGCCGTGGATGGCCGCATGCACATCAACGATCTCCACGCCACACTCCTGGCGCTGATGGGTATCGATCACGAGCGGCTAACCTACCGCTACGCAGGCCGCGACTTCCGTCTGACCAATGTAGCCGGGGTCATTCAACAGCAAATCTTTGCCTAACGCCGAAATCTTCCCGGTGCTGGGCCGTCTTGGGCCCGTGATTTTGGAAATCCTGCGTACTGCTCAGAACTGCTCAAAATCGTGACAGGCCGGGCCGGCGCGGCCTCCGGCTTAGGGTTCTGAGTGGGATCTAAGTGAGGCAAACGAGGTTGTGCGGTTGCCTCTGCGAATATTGGACCTTTGCCGCACACCACGTACCTTTGCCGCACACCATCCAGCGGCCGCATTCCTACCACGTACGGCGCGAGCGGTTCCGTAGTCGCGTGCCGGTCGCAGGACGCCGCGGTAGTGAAGAGTCTGCTCGCGGCGTCCGGTCGACCCGTCGTGGCTATGCGATCCGAATGAAGACCGATTTGGCGTGTTTTGGGTTATTTACGGTTCCCTGGGTCAGATGGCCACGGTCGATCGAAAGACAAAACGTCTGACGCGCTACGCGTTCGACTGGAAAACCGGACGAGCGCAGGTAAATCAGGTGTATGCCATGCTCGAAGACAGCGACGGAACCATGTGGTTTGGTACCGCTGCCGCGGGCGTGATGAAGTTCGATCGCCGGAATCGTTGCTTTGTCAGCTACCGTCACGACCCCGGGGACGCCGAGACGATTGGCGACAATCGGGTTATTGCCTTGTTCGAAGACCGTGAGGCAAATATCTGGACAGGCCTTAGTCAATAGGAGCCGAACTATTTTCCAATTAGACCTCTATTGTTCGAACACCTCTCCCGTTTGACGCACTCGATCCAGTATGAGCTTTCAGGACAGGTCACCGCGATATACGAGGACGGACGGGACGAAGTCTGGCTGGGTGCCAACCGGCGGTTGTACCACATCAACCGCAAGACTGCGCAACTTTGGCCATGCAAAGGTGTCGATAATTCGCAGGTTAACTCCATCATTCCGGACGGACCAGATGCGCTTTGGTTCGGCAACGCATACCCCGGTCTGCTCCGATACAACATAAAGACAGAAGAGCGCACGGGCTATCGTCACAACCGAGCCGACTCCAGAACGTTGTGCAGCGGTGTCATCTATCATCTCCTTATCTACCGCGACGGAATACTTTGGTCTGCAACGTGGAATGGCCTCTGCCGATTTAACTCGTCGAATAGCCGATTCGCGACGTACATACCCGGTCCCGGGAGCCGCGGTCTTAACTATTACGCGATAGCGCAGGGGCCTGGCGGTGCACTGTGGTTGGGTGGTAATGCTGGCCTTCATCGTTTTGACCCCCAGGCCAGGACGTTTACTGTGTACTCTCATAATCCGGAGGATCCAACCAGCATTAGTGACGGTCACGTGAACGCGGTCTTTTTCGATCGATCGGGGACCCTTTGGGCCGGGACGCAGAACGGCCTCGACAGGTTCGACCCTGTAACCCACAGGTTCAGGAGTTACGATCAGCGGAATGGCATGTCCGGCGCCATCGTAAGCTGCATCCTCCAGGATAGTCGTGGCACGCTCTGGATGAGTACGAACCATGGCATTTCCAGCTTCGATATGAAATCAGAGCATTTTGCCAACTACACGGCCGCGGATGGCCTTCCCGGTCCGGATCTCACCGGCACGGGAGCGTGTTACAAGAGTTCGCGGGGCGAGATGTTCTTTGCCGGGCTCAGCGGCGCCACCGCGTTTTTCCCCAACAAAGTGGTCGAGAGCCCCTATGTGCCTCAACCCGTCCTGACCGACTTTCGCCTTTTCGGTTCTTCGGTCATCCCTGGTCGTCGTTCACCCTTGAAGACGGCCATCAATCGGGCTATCGCTATACAGCTTTCGCACTCGGAGAACATCTTGTCCATCGAATTTTCGGCGCTCAGTTATCTCAACCCGGAGACCAATCGCTACAGATATAAGCTCGACGGCATAGATAAAGGCTGGCGCGAGGTGGGAAGTGACGAACGACTAGCGAGCTATACAACGCTTCCGGCCGGAAATCACACCTTTCGACTTGAGGCGGCTACCAGCAGAGGTCCGTGGTCCCCCGACGTGGTTTTGGAGACTAAGATTTTGCCGCCATCCTGGCTGACATACTGGTTTCTCATATGCTTTATCGCTGCTCTATCCGGGATTATGGGCCTGTTCTACCGATCACGGTTAAACCACTTATCGGCGCAGTTCAACATGAGAATAGAGGAGCGCGTTGCCGAGCGCATGCGTATAGCACGAGAGCTGCACGATACGCTGTTGCAGAGCTGTTACGCTTCGCTGATCCAAATGCAGGCGGCTCGGAACATTTTTCCGCGGCGTCCCGAAGAGGCTATTCAAACTCTCGATAACGCGATCGGCTGCACCGAGCAGGATATTGATGAGGGCCGGAGGACGATGCAGGACTTGCGGGCCACAGTGGCTCCGCGGAGCGATTTGGAGCATCTGCTGACGGTCGAGGCCCAGGAACTTGCGAACGTCCAGGATTCAAATGGAGCTGAACCGATGTTCAGCGTGAGTGTGAATGGGACGCGCCGGATCTTGTCGTCCATCCTTCAGGACGAGGCTTACCGGATCGGCCGGGAGGCGCTGCGAAACGCTTTCCATCACGCGCACGCCAGTCACATCGAAGTCGAAATTGTCTACAATAACCGTGACCTTCGCCTACGGATTCGCGACGATGGAAAAGGCATTGACCAGCGCATACTCGAGGAAGGCGCGAGGGCCGGGCACTGGGGCCTCCCAGGAGCCCGGGCGGCGTGTTCTGGTTGAACGGGTATGGCAACGACGGTTCGAAAGGTCCGCTCGATCCAGCGTCGCGCGAGGCGCTGCGGAACGAGCAGGTGCGGGACTTTGCCGTGCGATGCCGAGTAGCGGTCCAAGGTCTGGAGCCGGCCCTGATCGAGGCAGCGTTCTGGCAGAATTTGGAGCAGCTTAGCCGACCTAGTCTTTGGATCGTGGACGATCTGCCCTCTGGTTTGACCTCCCGCGAGATCGAAACGCGCTGGGTGGCGCGATGGGTGGGAGCTTCGACGCTCATCACCACGCGTAGCACGGAATACCGCTCGATCGGCCGCGGCATCGATCTCGAGATGTTAGCCGAAGAAGAGGCATTCAGCCTTCTGACCTCGCGCCGGCCGCCACAGACGCAGGCGGAGTGCGGTTCGGCCCTCGGGATCGTCCGCGCGCTAGGCTGCCATCCGCTGGCCGCCGAGATCGCCGGTAGTTATCTTGCCCGAGGTTTCACGTCCTATGAGAAATACCAGGCCGACTTAAGGGACGTCGATTTGGACGCTATCGAGTTCGGAGCCGAGCTTGCGGAAACCCTGCCCACCGACCACGCCCGCAGTGTCAGCGCGACGCTGTTGTGCAGCGTGCGGATTGCTGAAGAACCTGCCCGTACTACGGCAGGTCGGCTTCCGCGCCAATCGACGCCTGCTGGACGTCCAAAAGATTTCCCACGATTGCTCGATTGGCGAAGACGCGTTTGCAAGTTCCCTGGAATGTGCACAGTAGGCCGCATGAGACGTCTTTTGATTACCTGTTCCGCCCCGTTTTACAGGTCGGGACAGCGTGGAGAATTGGCGGGCTTAAAAGAAGAGCCTCAGGCCGAACTGCATGCTTCGCTGACCCACAGACGTAGAGAATACTTGGCCTTCCGTGGCATCGCCTACGGTCGAGTCTGGGGCGGCGAAGTTCGGGTGATTGAAAGTGTTGAACATGTCGGCTCGGAACTGCAGGTTGACACGCTCGGTGAGTTTGAACTTCTTGAAGAAGGAAGAATCGAGCTGCTGCATGCCATCGGCGTACAGTGGATTGATGCCCGCGTTTCCATAAGTTTCGGGGACCAGGTCATTAACGAAGCAGCTCGTATCGAACCACATGTTAGGCGTCGGATTGGAGATCGCACCGTTGCAGACCCGATTTGGCCGATTGCTCTGCCCATTGTTGAGAAGGCTTACCGCGGAGTAAACGTCGAAGCGCGTTCCACTGGCAATGTGGATCAACCCGGAATACTGCCATCCGCCGAAGATAGTATCGAGAACCCGGTTCATGTTAGACAGGAATGTCTTGCCCTTCCCGAACGGAAGCTCGAAGACCAACTGTGCATTGAAAGTGTGCGCGATGTCCTGCGGAGTTGGTCCGTAGTACTGATTAATGTTATTCGGATCCAGGTCGTTACCGTTCGAGAAGTTACGAGCGTGTGCATAATTGGCATACAAATTGATGTACTTGCCGATGTTAGCTGTGAAGCTGGCCGTCAGCGCGTCATAGTAGCTACTGGCCGTCGAGAAGCCTACCGGTACATCCCCGAGCTCCGGATACTCGCTATACAATGGTCGCGCCAGATTATAGTTCGCGCCTGGCGGCTGCGGCGGCGCTTGGTTTACGTTCAATGACCCACCGTAAATCAGGCCGGCCAGGTTGTGGACTCCATCCACGTGCAAATAGCCGATGTCCACAATCATACCTCGCCGGATCTCGCGTTGAACGTTGAAACTTCCTTGATCTACGCGCTGGTTCTTCCAGTTCTTCGCTGTGCCGCGGATTAACGCAAAGTTAGGAATGATCAAATTTCCAGAGCTGTCGTACTGCGCCGTGGCCAGTGGCAATCCATCCTTCGAGAGCAACAACGATGGCGTGACATTGTTGGGCGTCACTTCCTGGACTTCGGCGAAGAACGGATAGGTTTCCGGAAGTGTAGTGAGCGGACCGCCCCAGTAGGCTTGCCAGTACGAAATCCCGTAGCCGCCACGTAAGCTGGTCTTACCATGATCCGGGCTCCAGGCAAATCCGACGCGCGGACCGAAGTCTCCTTTATCTTCGTTGAGGGCCGGAGAGCGGTCACTGCCGCTCGCTACCACAAGGTCGTTCGTGCTGGTGTCCCAGTTTGATTGCCGGTTGTAGCGTTCCACCGGCAGCGTATATCGCTCATAGCGCACGCCAAGATTTAATGTTAGCGACGGCAGTACTTTGAAGTCGTCTTGTGCATACCAAGCGTCTTGCCAATAAGTGTTGTATGGCAGGCCCTGGACCCAGGACGTTCGCTCGCTGGATATCATCGTTCCCAACAGGAAGCTCGGATAGGCGTACGGTGCGGCCACCCCATTGTAGGAAGTCATCGCCGGGTCGAAGGTGATGATCCCACGCGGACTAGGGTATGGATCGCCGTTGGTTTCCTGCATATGATTAATACTCGTTCCGAACTTCAGGTGGTGGCGCCCTTTGACCCACGTGAAGTTCTCGGTCAGGGCGATGGTGTTGCTGGTAATCTCAGAAACCCAGCCCGGATCGCCGAGCGTGTGGAGAGGCGCCACATTGAAGATGGCTAAGCCCACGGTTAGCGGGTCTCCGAGATTCCCGTTGGGAATTCCGAATTGGTTGTTATATGGCTCACCTTCGCTCTTTGTGCTGGTAATTACGTGCGTGCGATTGTAGCCCAAGCGGATCTCGTTCGACATCGTTGGACTGAGGAGCGCAAGGTGGGTTAGCTGCATGTTGCGGTCCGCCGTGTTGGAGTCGGCCTGCCCGTCCTGCCAGAAGTTGTTGATGCCGGTCGAGTTGCCGTTGGTAGATTGGAAATGTGAATAGCGGAAGAAGAAGCGGTTCTTCTCCGAGTAGTTGTAGTCGGTCCGCCCGTCGCCCTGGTTTACTGTCTGCACGTTCGTATAGAGATAATACAGGTTGTTGGAGATCCCGGGAAGATTCGCCACGCCGAAAATTTTGTCGTCGTTCATCTTGGCTGTCACGGAATCCCAGCGGGATTCCGGAATGATGTTCCCTGGAAAGGGCGTCGCTGAAACCACATTTCCACTGGAGCTGAATACCCGCGAGAACGGATCATAGAGCTGGCCATAGCCATTACCCGCGGCATCCGCGGGTTGGGTGAGGTCGTAAAGTTCCGAAAAGTTCCCGTTGTACATCTTGTCCGTCGGCACTGTGGTGTACCCAGGCGAACTGCTGTCGTAATTTGTACCTTGATAATCGGCGAAGAAGAATAGTTTGTTTTTCTGGATCGGGCCACCCAATGCCCCGCCGTACTGGTTGCGCCGGAACGGCGTTTTGCTCTCGGCGAAGAAGTTTCTCGCGTCCGTGGCGTTGTTCCGCAGGTATTCGAATAGAGCGCCATGAAACTCGTTGCCGCCCGACTTGGTAACTACGTTGATCACGGCACTACCCGAAAACCCGAACTCGGCATTGTACTTGCCAGTGTATATCTGGACTTCCTGGACGGCTTCAATCGGCGGTACCAGGCCTACATAGGCGTTTTGCGGTTCGCGATTCCACATTCCCTCGATAAAGATACTGTTAGCATTGGCGTCTACTCCACCGAGCGAGACTAACTGAGGACGTGTCAGTCCTACCGCCGACCCATCCTCGCCGCCATTGGCTCCATAATTGCCGCTACCCACGCCACTGTTCGCCCCAGGCAACAGGTTCATCTGGTAGAGCGGATTGCGGTCTATATTTGGGAGATCGTCGAGTTCCTTGTAGCTGAATGTCTTGGACAGTTCCGAAGTCTCAGTGGCTACCCCAAGCGCGTTGGCTTCCACTTCCACCGTCTGGCGCACCTGTCCGACCGACAGGTGGAAGTCGATCCGCGTAATGCCGCCGGCGTTCACCACGACGTCGCGCTCGACATCCTTCTGAAAGCCTTCCTTTTCGACCTCCACGTGGTACTTGCCGGGCAGTAGGAAGTTGAGCAAGTACTCACCCGATTCGGTGCTATCACTGCTAGTCACCGCGCCCGTAGCGTCGTTAGTCGCGCGAATGTGCGCTGCGGAAATCACACCGCCGCTCGTATCCTGCAGTGTGCCGCTGATGCGGCCCGTGTTGATCTGCGCCAACCCAGAGTGTCCGCACAGACCCGCGGCTATCGCCAGAATCACGAACTCGATTCTTCTGGACATCAACCCTCCTTCATTTTGCCCTGCCTCTGTACAGTGCTATGGTTGACCGGCAAAGTAGCAGTTATGCCCTGTCACTTTACAATCTGAGCGAAAGTCCAGCACGGCTCCCATCCTTCAGGTAGCGTTAAGACCAGACCACTGTGGGCGTCCGGGTGCAATTTACGCAGCGCCAGGCTTTCTCCAGCGATCACCGGCGCATCACGGAGCCGCATTAATGAGATGGGGGCGCCCAGCCGATTCATGCCCATTTCATCGATGGGCGACCGGGTGAACAACACGTACTTGCCGTCCGGCGAAATCGTGCCGCCATAGATATGGCGGCCGTCTTCGCCATAGACCAGTTTGTTCGACTTGCCCTCGGCATCGGACATCCACAACTGTGTCCACCCATATCCTGGCTTCTGGCCCACGGCTTGGGACAATCGTCCCCCGTCCGCCTCCTCTTGGTTGACCGGACGAGAAGAAAAGATCAAATGTTCGGAGTTAGGGAACCAGTCGGCGGTACAACTGGTAAATTTGCTTACCCGGTTTACCTCACCAGTGACCGCGTTCAACCGGATGACGGTCCACCGCTCGCCTTGATGATTGGCTGGCCCGGTAAACCACTTACCATCCGGGGACCAAACCAATTGCTGATAAATACCCTTCCGATCCAGTTTGCGTACCAAACTCTTTGTCGCTACATCCCAGATCTCAATTCCCCCCTTGGTCACGCAGGCTATCTGCTTGCCATCAGGGCTCCAGGTCGGCCAGGGAAACTCGCCATCCTTTCCGAACACGACCGGGTTAGACCCGTCTGAGTTGGCGATCACAAGTTCCCCCAGGGTGCCCCACAAGACGGAGCTCATCTTGGAAGTCTTGGAGGTACGACGATAGAGGATCCTTCTGCCATCCGCCGAAATTCCGGCAAGCATCTCGTTGCTGTCCGGCGTGTTAGTGATATTACGACGACTGGAGCCGTTGGGCCGCATGACAAAGACCTCCCAGTCGCCCGTTCCGGTCCGGCCGGAATACAAGACCCACCCTTTGTTGTGAACCTCTCTGGCCAATTGAGCCAACCTCGGATCGTCAAATGTCCCGGCACGTGACGTGACCGAGAACGGAGCTATCCCGATAAGCGCAATTGAGCAGGCGAACACACCGTGGCAGAACATAGTAGAAAGGCGGCTCATTTTAACCTCAGCAAATAGTACTTACAAAATCTGCTCATATATCACAAGCCGAACTGCGGGAACTAGATCCATCTCCAGCGCTCCCCTCGTTGCGGCCAGACCTATACAGACAAACCGAGCGTCGCGGCTCCCCTGTAAGCAACATGCTTCAGCGTTTCACAAGTATGGGCGGGCTATACTTCATCCTTCGTGTTTAAACCCGCCATCGAGACATGTCAAGGTGTTTCTGCTTTGCGTCCACTCTTATGGACAGAATATCGGCGCCTCGCCAACGCGTGTGACGAAGTCGGGGCATCGGTAGCCGACGTCATTCGCGGTTATATCAGCGATTTGAGAGTCTTAGGAGTGGAGGGCCGCACCCGACGATGGCCGCCAAGCCGTGTGAGGCTGCGCTCTATCAAATCCAGACAAGTCGACGATGAGTGCATGAATGCGTGGCACAGTGGGTGCCGTCACTCAGCACCGGACTGCCACATGGCGGTCGAGGTTGGCTGGCTCACACGCTTTTGTCCATCAAAGTCGCACCGGCCACCAGCCTAGGTCAATCCTGACCGATGGACCGAAGCATGTTCAATATATGCCGCCTCTCGGTCGTGCCGAGCGGCCCTCGGAGCGAATGCGGACCTTCAGCACCCGCGCGATCCATGGCGATACCAAGCGGTGCATGCGATTCGAAAGGCAACCGGGGTCGTGGGCGCGGGTGAAATCCTACAATTTCGGCTTGTAGCTCGGCGATTCCATCTTTGCAATATGGCTGCCTTTGCTGAGCTCGAGCTCTTCTACGCTGCTCTTTCAAAGTTGCAGCGCCCGTTGACCAATACATCGCGCTTCACTTTGCGCTCTGCCTCCGGACAAATTCCGGGTCGATCTTCTGCGCGAGCGCCAGTGCATGTTTTGCGCCAGTCGCATCGCCCCGGCGCTGTTCAGCGATGTAGAGGCCGTAGTACAAAGGCGCGGACAACGGATCGACGCGGAGTCCCTCGCGGAAAACATCAATAGCGGCTGACATGCGATTGACTGAAAACAAGACCGTGCCGAGGTTGAAATATACCGGGACGAAGTCCGGCTCAAGGTCAATCGCCAGACGATAAGCGGCCATTGCCCTCTCAGCGTCGCCCATCGAGTTGTACACGACACCGAGATTGAATTGCGCCGAGGCATCCTTCGGATAGAGCCGCGCGGCGTATTCAAGTACTTTGGCTGCTTGCGCGACATTTCCAAGCTGCTGCTGCACATCCCCCATCGAGGAAAGTGCGCGAAGAAACGCCGGATACAGTCGTAGCGCCTCGAGATATTTGTCCACGGCACGCTGCAGTTGTCCCTTCGCTTTGAAAGCGTCTGCTTCCTTCTCAAGTTCCGCCGCGCTGTAACGAAAGTCACGGGGCATACGCTCGAGAATCAGAAACTTCCCGGAAGGACGCAGTACCGGCGAAATCTCACCGTGTTTCAGTTTGGCGGCGCCCGCGGCAAGGATTGGAATAAGGTCCTTCAACCGCACTTCGCCAAGATAACCTCCGCTCGGCGCGGACTCGTCCATCGAATATTTGGCTGCTACAAAGGAAAAGGGCATTCCAGCGTCTATCTGGCGGCGAATGTCATTGGCCTGTGCTTCATCCGTCACAGAAATCAAGCTTAGGAATTCAGCAGTGGGAGCAATTCGGCTGCGGAATGCGGGCCTCCATTGGTGTGGCGGCGCTGGCTGCTCCGGATGCACGCGTATCCAGTGGTCCACCATTTGGAAGCTGCCTTTGGTCCGCTTGGGCATATGGCAACCGATACATCCGTCGTTCTGATTCACAGGACAGATTCCGGCATGCTCGGCCACCTGCAAGCTGTGACACTTGCGACATGCAGTGGTGTAAACGCCCTCGTTCTCGTCTGCATCACGATGAGGATCGTGGCAGGTGGTACATCGGAGGCCTTTCCCGCTCTGCTTGAAGCACTCTGTATTCCGAAGCGCCACAACCTGGCTCGAGATCAGCAACTCATCAGGCATCGGAGCAACCGGCTTGCCGAAGCCGGAGTGGCACCGACCACACAGTTCCAGGCTTTCCTCCACGGCTAGCTCATGTGGGTTGATGATGCCCGACTTCGGATTGCCGTGCATGACGGCTGTCAGGTGGGCGTTGCCCGGTCCATGGCACGATTCACAACGCACGCCTCGTTCCGCCGTTCCACGCTCGGCGGGAAGACCGTGGCACGCTAAACATTTGTTTTCGAGCTCTGGGCTTAGGACGCGTCCCAGGGCGCCTTCGTAAGAAGCCGGCTGTCCGGAGGGGAAACCGGGGGATAGAGCGAGTTCCATCTGGTGGGCGCTTTCGAGGAAACGCGTCTCCACCAGGGGTGCGCGCTGCAGTTTCTCGCCTTCGATCTCGCTCACGCGTGCAAGAAAGCTCAAGCCGTGCCTTCGCCCCCCGACAACCACTTCGACTGGTACCTCCAGAGAAACACGACCGGGTAGTTGTGCACTCCAGACCAAGTCCCTGCGCGCGCGATGGAGCCTGTAATGAACCTGCCCTTCGGTTTTTGTCTCATCAAGAGCCTGTAGCAACCCCCGCGGGGCGGCACTCTGCCATGTCAGCGCCATGTTTGTGTGCGACTGTGCGATCGCAATTTCTTTATGGCAGCCGGCGCATGCGACCGAGCCGATATAACCAAGATCCGCGGCATGAGACTGCGGGAATGCTGCCGAGGTAGCAACAGCAACAAGTAACCCGATACCGATGCGGCGCTGGACGCCTTTCGATCGAACTTGTTGCCGCACGTTCTCCACGACTCTCTCTAGCTCTCTAAATTTTTCGGATTGATGAAACTATACATCATATACGCCGGGCGATTCGTGCGACTTCGCGACCAGTTCTGAGCCGCAGTGCGTTCGACTTTTCGTCCACACGCGTGGACGACAAACGAGAAATATCTTGACATATAATGGAGGGTTAAATAAAACAAAATAGAGCCCGTTGACGCCGGCTTGAAACGTTACTGCCGGCTCACCATAAAAAGCAATCAGCTCGCCTTTACGATCGGCCATGGGCCAAACGCTACAGGGTCTACAGGGTGAATCTTAACTCTCTCCCACGTCAACTCCGGACGGGCCTTTGTGGCAATAGGAAGCCTCTCTCTGATAACACACGCCGTGTCGTCGCTCGCTCAACCATACCCCCTAGTCTGATTCTCCTTCTGTCCGGACTCGTGTTCACTTCGTGCAATCGTACCATCCAGACTGGAGTGGACCGGGAAGTCAGCACCCTCGGCACCGTTGAAGTCAGCGCCCAGCTGGTTGAGATCCCTGAGCCCTTTCCTCCAAACGATCTTTACAACTACGCTTACATCCTGAAATATCGCGTCCTTAAGGTGCACCGGGGTACCGTCCCCGGCAACGACATTCTGGTAGCGCAGTACAATCCTTTGAAGCCACGCTCCAGCGTACAGGACGAGCTTTCCGGAAAGATAGGCGGCGACCTCAAGAGCTTTCACGCGGGTGATGTGCACCGCATGGCGCTTGAAGTTTCAGTCGACGACCATTGGATGGGCGGAGTCATAGATAAGTATTTCAATCACTCTGGCGTACGTTACTGGGCCGTTTGGACGAACCTGGAATCTAAATAACTTGGTTTTCACGACCCACATTTTTCTTTTTTATTTCCTACCGTTCGTTCTAGCTATTTACTACTTGCTGCGTCAGCACAGAAATGCATTCCTCACGATCGCGAGTTACATTTTTTATGGTTGGTGGCAGCCTTGGTTCGTCTTACTGATGATGGCCTCGACCGTTTTGGACTATGTATGCGGAGGAATTATCGCGGAGCCAGGCGCGTCACCGCTACGCCGGCGCGCGGCGCTGATGACGGCTATTATTGGCGACATAGCGTTGCTGGCGTTCTTCAAATACTATACATTCACGGCGCAGAATCTCAATCATCTGCTTCCGCTATTAGGCGTTCATTCCCTGCCGCTGCTTCGAGTGGCGCTTCCCATTGGAATCTCGTTCTACACATTCGAAAGCATGAGTTACACGATCGACGTGTATCGCGGCATCGTTCCCCGAGCCCAGTCCTTTTCGGATTTGTCGTGCTTCGTCAGCCTCTTTCCGCATCTGGTAGCGGGCCCCATCGTGCGCTACAACATCGTCGCGGCTCAGTTAAAGTCGCGAGAACATACGCTCGAGAAATTTTCTTATGGGATAGCAGTCTTTATTCTCGGGTTCGCGAAGAAGATCCTCTTGGCAAACCCTATGGGCGCAGTGGCTGATACGACTTTCGGCACTTCATCTCCTTTGGCGGTCGACGCATGGTTTGGGATCATCGCATACGCTTTCCAAATCTATTTTGACTTCTCCGGATACTCGGATATGGCGGTGGGGTTGAGTCGAATGTTCGGTCTCGTGATTCCGAAAAACTTTGCTTCACCGTACTTGGCCGAAAGTATCACGGATTTCTGGCGACGGTGGCACATTTCCCTCTCTACCTGGCTGCGTGATTACTTGTATGTGCCGCTTGGTGGTAACAAGAGAGGTCCTCGTCGTACCTATCTGAACCTTACGATTGTGATGCTTATCGGCGGACTTTGGCACGGCGCAAACTGGACCTTCGTGGTTTGGGGCGCATATCACGGTCTGCTGCTGGCGTTCGAAAGGTGGCGGGGAAAAACTACGATTTATCAATGGATGCCCCGGCCTGCGCGCGTGGGCATCACTTTCCTGCTCGTGCTCGTCTCCTGGGTGCTATTCCGCTCGGCTAACCTTGCCTTTGCATTGTCATACCTAGGCGCCATGTTGGGATTTGCTACTCATGGGAATAGCGCCGTACTCCTTGCCGCGGAAATCTACACTCCCCATTATCTTGTCGTCATGCTGTTATGCGTTGCATTTTCATTTC
>Ga0302326_10017738_pt1 | contig 14816 bp, 13 predicted proteins | sample Palsa_T0_3_FD_202264 | JGI IMG/M metagenome (GOLD analysis project Ga0302326, IMG submission 202264) | Peat permafrost microbial communities from Stordalen Mire near Abisko, Sweden - Palsa_T0_3 | ecosystem: Environmental > Terrestrial > Soil > Palsa > Peat permafrost | place: Sweden: Abisko... | reverse complement strand
CCGGTGCTATAGCCCCAGTATTCATGGGCGTTGCGGGCATAGCAGTAGGTGCAGCCATGTTCGCAGCCCTGGTAGGGGTTCATGCTGTACCACATGCCTACGTCGGGGCTGTCCACTTTGTTGACGATGCCTTTGGCGGTCTCTTCCAGGTATTGGGTCTCGCTGTTTGGCTCTATCCATTCATCGATGGCCTCGATATGTTCTTTGACCGTTTCATTCTTTAGAAAGCGGTTTTTCGGATTGAACTGCGCGCCTCGCCCTTTCAGGTATTGAACGGGGTTGATCGGGCCGGAATAGTCGGGTAGCCGGCCGCCTTCGAGCAGGGGTGGGCCTTCGCGTGACGACATTTCCTCGCCCGTTGAGGAGTTGGACGGATCTTGCTGCTTCATGATTGGCGATTACAGAAGTAAAAAAATTAAGCCCGCGGCAGGGAAAACAGTTGCCCCTGGCGGATAGTCACGGGTAGATTCTGAAAGACGAACCGTTCCGAAATCTGCCAGGCCATTTCGCCTTCACGGCGTTTTAACAGCAACATAGCGTCGGCTATAAAGCGACCGGTAAAGCTCTTATTGCTGTATTCCAGCCAACCCTTCTCATATTGCCAGGGCAACAGCTTTCGAGCGATGGGGATGTATGGTTCGTCGATAAAGTGAGGCTTGTGCTCCTTATCCGGTTTCATCAGCCGCTGGATATCCTTGATCTCATTTACCAGCCCGCGGATGGGCAGCTTACTCGTCACATTGATAAAAAGGGTATGGGAGGGGAAGCTGCCGAAGTCTTTCAATTCCACCTTGAATGGGCAATAGCCCATGGCGATGGTGCGAAGACGCTGGACGATCCGTTCTTCCATAAGCGCCAATTGGGTGAATCTCACCAGTGTTACATGCGGCTTGCCGCCGAGGGCCGTGGGGGCCTGGTAGGTGTCGTAGAATTCTTTTTTTACCTGCTGGATCTTGCCGCGCAGCTCTTCATGCGGGTTTAGGATCAGCAGGTATTCGTTGGTTGCCAGCTGCCGTTTATAGGTTTCGTTGAGAACGGTGGCGATGGGTTTGATTGCTTGTTGCATAGCTATTGCTTTTTAAAATTTAGCCCGGCAGCAGCCGGAAGACATTGACCGTTTTACAGGGATCGAAGGAATGCTTTCTTTTTAGCAGCACCAGCTCCCCCACGTGGAAAATGCCATGAAAGGTCTTCCGGGAATAATCGGGCATTGCCTTATTATAGACCTGTTCCGTCAGGCCGCCGGCAATGCTGAGATAGGGGCGGCAGGCAAGGTTGACCGGGGGCCAGCCCGAGGAGCGGATGAATTCGTCGATCGCTCTCAGCTGCTGCATCAATTCCCGCAATGGTTCCGGGTCCTGCACCCGCAGGCAGATCGTATGCGGGGGGATGCCGCTGTAATTGTTGAGCGCGATCTCGAAGCTCCTGTGCGGATGGCAGATGCGCTGTATCCAGCGGATGAGGGTGTCTTCCACCTCCTCGCCCGCCTGAAAAGCGGCCAGGGTTATATGCGGTTTGTTACGCACCATCCGCCGGAGCCCCTGATCCAGCCCATAATCGGTTGAAAACTGTTGTTGCTCTTCCAGTAGCCTGTCCTGAAGATCTCCATAAGGATAGACCACCAGCAGGTATTCTGCGTATCCGGGTCCTCCCGGCCGGCCCCTGCCCCTTCCTTCTGTCCTGGTTTCCGTTGATTTTACTACTCCCATTTCCATAAAAATGATTTTTAATGCTTACTAATTTAGTATAAATTTACTAAATAAATTAGTATATAAAAAGAAATTTATTTTCCATGGAACTAGAGCAATTTTTCGGTATGAGCTATAAAGGCGCCAAACGTTTTACCCAATGGGATGTGCCGGCCGCCAATGCCGCCGGTTTCGGGGCCGCTGCGGACGATTACGTGAAAAGGGGTATCGATCTGAACGAGCAGCTGGTCCGTAATAAGGCCGCCACCTTTTTTATGCAGGTGAGCGGGGATGCCATGGTGGGCGCCGGTATTTTCAATGGCGACGTGGTCATCGTCGACCGCTCCATCAAGGCAGCGAGCGGCAAGGTGGTCATCGCCACGCTAAATGGCGAAATGTTGATCCGCCGGCTGGAAAAGACGTTTAATAAGATCCGGCTCGTACCCGAGACGACCCGGCTATCGCCGATCGATGTGGATCTTTCGGGATCGGAATTTTCGATCTGGGGAGTGGTGACGTATGTGATACATGCCTTATAGGGGGAAGCCGCGGACGGGCTGGCATAGGACGGGATGGGGGAGCTGAGGGGGTAAAATAAGGAATACATTGAAATAAAGCATAGGTGGATATGAACCTTAAAAAGTACAAGTATTCGGTCAGCGACAGTTATCTTAATTTTGAATTTGACAGTGATGGGCCGAAAGGAAGAATCAGAAAGATCGTCCGATATAGTCCGCAAAACGCTGGCGGTATAACTTACTTTAACCTTGGCTTTGGTGACTTAAATCTTGGTTAAACGCAAATAAATTGTAAATTTACTTATATTAAAAAGAGAGATACCATGCTGTCCGAAGTTAAAAAGAAACAAGCTAAAAGAAAGCCCAATAAAGCAAAAGGCGGCAGTAAGGTCATGGATTATGGTAATGATCCCTTTTTTGTAAAAAAGGCAGCGGAATCAAAAACCTTTCTTGAGAAACACGGATTTCCTAAAGAACTATTACTCAGAAAATAACGAGCATTTATATTCCTTCATTTTCGTGCCAATCGGCGGCCAAGTCCTGGTTCTAAATTTTTTTCATACTTTTAAAATATCCTCCTCCCTCATCCGTCTTCCTTATTAGCATGGAGGACCTATTGACCATCGACCCGCGCATGTCTTCATCCCCGGGAAAAAATATCGCGTCAGTCATTAGCCGTTTTGGCAAGCGACTGCTGGGCTTTATACGCCAACGGGTCGGCAACGAGGCCGATGCGGAAGATATTTTACAGGATGTCTGGTACCAGCTGACGACGACGGTCGATACGGAACCCATCGAACAGATGAGCGGCTGGCTGTTCCGCGTAGCCCGCAACAAGATCATCGACCGCTACCGCAAGAAGAGTCCGGAGTCACTGGACTCCTTGCTGCCGGACGGGGAAGACAGGATCGGGGCCGATATGGGCGGGGCAGGCCTCACCGGTATCCTGCTGGACGAGGGCCAAAACCCGGAGACAGCCAACCTGCGGGCCCTTTTCTGGAAGACTATGGAGGCGGCGCTGGACGAGCTGCCCGAAGAACAGCGGACGGTATTTATCTGGAATGAGCTGGAAGGTATTCCCTTTAAGGAAATCGCCGCGATGACCGGGGAAAAGGTCAACACGCTGATCTCCCGGAAAAGATATGCCGTCCTTTATCTTAGGGAAAAGTTGGAGAGCATTTATCATGAAATCATAGAACATTAAAAATTATAGATTATGAAAGGACGACATTTTCGCGCCGGCATTCCGGTTGGCAAAATAATAGGCTTCGTGATCCTGGCCATCATCGGGGTATTCGTCTTCGGCAGCGTTGTCATGCTGCTCTGGAACGCCCTGATGCCGGTAATCTTCCACCTGCCCCTCATTAGCTTCTGGCAGGCATTAGGACTACTTGTACTGGCAAAAATACTATTCAGCGGCTTCCGCGGCGGCCCCAAGGCACGATGGAAAGACGAACCAATAAAAAAAGCATGGGCGAATTTCACACCTGAAGAAAGGGAGAAGTTTAAACAAAGATGGGGCCGCCGCTGCGGGAAGCCTTTTCAGGAAGAAGACTTGTTTGACCGTGGCGACGTCCCTGCCCGCGGTGATGCCGCTACCCGCGGTGGCGCCGATACCGCAACCCGCGGCACCGGTACTGCCGAAGAAAAATTATAATCTATCAGCATGTTGAACTGGATCGAACAACGTCCACCCAGGAACACTTTTGACTGGACTATCCGGCAGCTGCAACTACAACCCTACCAGCACATCCTGGAAGTCGGTTATGGATCGGGGCGGCTCCTGGCAGAAGTGGCGCGAACGATAAAAATCGGTTTTCTTGCCGGTATCGATTCTTCCATACCGTTATACCGGCAGGCCTGCCGGCGTAACAAGGCTTTTATCCGGCAAGATCTGATGCAGCTGCATATCGGTCAATTATACGAACTACCCTACCCCGCTCATTACTTTCATACGATCTATAGTTGTGGCATTCACCGCTCCTGGAACAACGTCGTCACGGAATCCCTGCGCCTGGCGGCACTGCTTCGCATCGGCGGCAGGCTGGTACTGCTGTCACCGCCACGACCGGACCGGAACGAAGAGGATATACGGATGGAGGCCGCCCGCCTGCAAGCAGCCTATCTGGCGGCCGGGCTGACTGATATCCATACCGAATACCGGGAGTTTTCATCCGGAACGGGCGTGGCTGTCACCGGGTTTAAGCCGGATATGTATGTTGATCCCGAGGTTTTTACACCCGTTAACAATTGCTTATTAAATCCGGAAGCTTATTTCATATCCAATGTTGCAAGGATGCCAATTTAAAAACCCGGTCATCCGTCAACTTAAAATTTACAGTTATGAAAAAGTTATTTATCCTTACAGCCATCATAACCACCAGCCTCATCGCTACCAAAGGTTATTCCCAGGTTTATGTCGGCGCCCGCGTCGGCTTTGGCCATGTACGTGTCGGGTTCCCCGTTGTTCGGCGGCCCTTTATCGCTCCTGCACCGGTCCTTTATGCCGGGTATGTCGCTCCCGCTCCTGTATACACGGACGGATACTATGCAGCCCCTGCTATTTGTGAAACTGAATTCCCCGGCTATGCTTATTATAACTACCCTGCCTGGAACGGCCACTACCGGGATCGGTTCTACTTCGACCACTATCGTCCTTTCTTCGAAAGGGACCACAGGGCTTATTTCTTCCATGGTGGGTTTGACCACGCACGGTTCGAACATGACCGTGGCTTCCACAGAGGGAGGCGGTAAACGATAAGATAAAATTGAAAAGCCATGGGATCACCCCGTGGCTTTTTTCGATCCGGACATCGGGCATGGTTTTGGTCCCATCTTATAAAAATACCAGCATGAAAAAGTTATTCGCTCTTTTATTGATCATAGCCGGAAGCTTTGCCGTCAATTCGGCTTATTCCCAGGTCCACGTGAGTGTAGGCTTCTATGAAAGACATTACCCGGGGCATACCTATTACACTTATCCTGCCTGGCACCACCATTATCGTGACGGCGCTTACTATGCCCATTATCAACCTACTTTTGAAAGAGAACACCAGGCTTATTTTTCCGGACGGCGTTTCGACCACGAACGTTTTGAGCGTGAAAATCATTGGCATGGGAGGAATTAATCGCCTGGGAAGGAAATTGCACATTGTGGGATATAGGAATGGGATTAATCATCGTCCGCATCTTTAACGGCCCTGACAAACGCAGCCCTGTTCGGAACCGGCAGCGGCGCATGATCACCCTTGATCCCTTTCCACAGGATTTCGTTGAAAAGGTTGTCGGGGACGCGGTCTTCGCGCGCGAAATCGAGGCCGGCCGATTTTCTGGACCATTCATTCACCGCCGTATTTTTTTCTTTCAAATCGATATTCGCCGGCAATGCCCGGAAAGCTGTCAGGTCGGGCTCCGTCGTAAAGCACTTCCAGAGCGTGGTAGAAGAAGCGTCATATTGCGTCATCGGTGGTATGCCCAGGATCAGCTCGATGGTCCGCAGCACGGACGTCGTCGTATAGAGCGTATGATCCACAAAATGATGCCGGACAAGCCCTCCCGCAATATAGACAGGGCTGCGATGCGCATCCACATGATCGGGGCCGTTTTGTGCATCGTCTTCCAGAATCATCACCACACTCTCTTTCCAAACGGGGCTCTTGCTCAGGTATTCGACGAACTCTCCAACCGCCAGGTCATTGTCCGCGACATATGCAAAGGGGGTAGGCTGCCCGCGACGCAACCCCGCCGTATGATCATTGCCGATACGGATGATATTCAGCCGCGGCAGGCTGCCGGCGGTCATCAGGGAATCAAAATCGGTTTTCCATTGGCTGAACCGTGTGGTATCCGGGATACTCAGATCCCAGCCGGTGAAGGAAGCACAGTAATGGTCAAGCAAGCTTTTGATCAACGGGTTCGGCTGACCGTTTTTCTTTGGTCCCCCATCCTTCCCGAATTCCCCATAGCTGCGGTAGCTGACACCCGCCCGCTGGCAATCATCCCAGATAAAGCCACCTTTGTTGTTGGCCACCGCCCGGTTGCCTTCTGCGTCATAGTCACCACCCCTCCCGCCATAAGCCGTCGGCCATGTCTTCTCCAGGTAATCCGTCGCATAAGCGCCCATGCTCCAGTTATGGCCATCGGCACTTACTTCCGCATTCACATAAAAATTATCCAGCAGGCTAAATTCTTTAACCAGCGCATGCTGGTTCGGAGTGATCCGCTCCCCGAACAGGACGAGGCTGGTATCGCCATTTCCTTCTTTTACATCCCCCAATACCTGGTCATAGGTCCGGTTTTCCTTTATAAAATAAAAAACATATTTTATCGGCGAGGAGTCGCCTACTTTCATCGGCACGGGGTTACCCGACTCGCCGGCAGTCTCCATCTCACCCGTCTTGGTATAGGGCGTATTCTGATACACCAGCGCCGAATAGTCGCCCAGCAGCTTCTCGTCCGGTTCAGGGATAATGCTCATCGTCCCTTTGAACAGCCCGGCGATATACTGTACCGGTTGCGTCTTGTGCAGATCCCCCTGCTGGTAATTCACTTCCTGACGCCGCGCCATCGGATTTGGTCCGAAGGGATTGGCCATCGAGGAAAACCCCTTGCCATTGGCTACCCAGATCCTGCTGCCGATCACCTGTACGGCGGTCGGATACCAGCCTACGGGGATAAAGCCTTTCGACAGACCTTCGCCGGGTTTGCCGACATCGAATACCGCGAGGCAATTGTTATCTGCATTCGCCACATACAGGGTCTTGTCATCCTTACTGAGGGCAAGGGCATTGGTCGTAGAGCCCGGAAGCGAATTTGGGTACAACGCGGCATTTAGTGTCTCCAACACTTTTTTATTCCGGACATCGATCACCGATACACTGTTATCGTTCGCATTCGCTACAAAAAGCCAATGCCCGTTCTTTGTCAGGCACATGTCATTGGGATTGTCCCCCACAGGAATGCCATCACCGCTAAAGCTGCGGTGTTCCGTATCGAAGATCAGCAGCCGGTCGCAGCCCCAGCAGGTGATATAGAGTTCCGATCCATCCTTCGACAAAAGGCAGGTATAGGCTTCACCCCCCAGATCCAGGCGCTGCACCACGGCTTTGGCAGCCAGGTCGACGATATAGAGAGAATTATTATCTTTTGTCACTACATATAAGATCCCGCGTCTGTCGTCGATGGCGATACCGGCGGGCGAGATCTTCTCCGGCCATTTTTTTCCCAACGGAAAGCTATCCACCAGGACCAGCGCATGGCCGCCATCCGCCGATGCCCTCCCTGCTTTGGAGTAGACCGCATATTTCAGGATGCGGTTGTCATTCCCTCCCGAGGCATACAGGTATTTCTCATCAGCGCTGAAGGCCAGTCCCAGCCAGGATTTAGGGATGATCACGCTGTCCAGGATCTGCTCCTTCACGGCATCGATCAGCTGCAGGGTCTGCGTGCTCTGGCCATTGTTGGTGACCGCCAGATAACGGCGGGAAGAGCTAACGGCAATATTCAGCGGCAGGTCTCCCAGGGGAAGGCTGTGACCGGCTGGTGTCAGGGACCAGCCATTCGGCAGCAGCACTTTCTTTTGGAATAGTCCTTCTTTTGTGTCATTAGGCTGCGCGACAGCGTAAGTAGTGAAACCAACCATCAGGATACTGATCCATAATTTTTTCATAACCGGTAAATTTATATTTTAGCTAAACAGGCGGGCCGCCTGTTCGGCCGATTCGGGTTTGCCCACATCGATCAACCGGGACCGGCTGTGGTCGTGGCCCCGGATGCTGTGACCGGCCGCCAGGTCCAGGTAAAGATCCACCACGGAAAACTTCCCTTCCCGCGTGATAAGGGGGAAGATCGAGGGATCGATGACATGAATGCCGCTGAATGCTTTCTGCACCGGGACCGTTCCTGTCGGTCTCGCCATCCGCTCCTGTCCTGTCACCGTATTTCTCCAGCCGCAAAGCCGTTCCTGTTCGTCAAACAAAAAATAACGCGAAGTGATCCGGTCGGTCACGGCAAGGGTGGCCAGCGGCCGGTGGTGGCAATGATCGGCGATCATTGCCGACAGATCCATATCTGTCAGGATATCCACATTCATCAGAACAAAGGGGCCGTCTTCCAGGAAGGCCCGGGCTTTTTTAACTCCGCCGCCCGTTTCCAGCACGGCTGCCGTCTCGTCACTGATGATAAACCGGCTTCCCCAGCCCTTGTTAACGGTGAGCGCTTCGATGATCTGTCCGGCAAAATGATGGACATTCACTACCACCTCACGGATCCCATACCCCTGAAGGTATTCGATATTGCGTTGCAGCAGGCTTTTCCCGTTGACGGGGGCCAGTGCCTTGGGATGATGGTCAGTCCAGGGCTTGAACCGAGTGCCCAGACCAGCCGCGAGGATCATGGCCCGGGTGATGCCCGAAGTAGAAGAAGCAGGACTATTCATAAAACATTCTCCCCATCCCGTTGTTCGTTCTGAAAAACCGCAATGCACTCTCCCGGCGGGACAAGATCCATTGCGGCAGCTTGTTTTGGAATTGTTGCAGCTCGGGGCTGCCGTTATTGAGCGGCAGGCCGGTCCATTCCACCAGGTAGGCGTTGGTATTCACTTCGCCGGGCTTGTCCGGCTGTATCCCGCTGATGGCCATCATCCAGCCTTCCTGGCCTTTCTCCTTGTATTTAAAGAAATAGACATATCCTGTTGCGGCTTTTGTCATGACCCGCTGTTTACCCACCAGCTGTACTTCTGATTCCCTTCCTTCAGGCCGCCGGTCCGACAATACCGAGCGGGCCATGGCTTCCTGGTTTTTAAACGCGGCGGGAAAGAGACCGGGCTTGCCGGCCCTGATCAGGCCATCGTACAGTTTGGCCCGGCGCCAGTCATCTGCCGCCAGTGAGCGGAGCAGGCTATCCGGGACGGGTCTGTTGTTTCGGATAAGGATCAGGGCCGTCTCCTGTTTGACAGGAAGGGATTTGGTCTGCAGCAGCTGTCCGAACCAACGGGCAACACCGGGCCGGTCATAAAAGGGCACCAGCCATTCCGCATATTTATCCAGCCGGGGAACAGCAGGCCGGATTTCGCGGGTAACGGTTGCAAAGGATTCATCCGATGGAAAAAAATCTACCGTGGGGGGAGGCGGCCGGAGACTGGTATTGTCATCGTTCTCTTCGTTGTTTTTTTCTTCTGTCAGCTGTTGTTTTTTCAGCAGGAGCTGGGCGTCGGAGAAAAGCCCGGTAAAATAGCTTTCATAGGCCGACGCGGGCAACCGGCTGCTGTCGGCCATCCCTGACATCAGTTGCAGGATGGGTGTTTTATACCCTTCGACCGGGATCAGTTGCAGGATGTCCGGGAAAAGGGAGATGGCGAGGGCGCTGTCATCACCGATATGCACGAACAGCTCACGAAGCTGTGTCGCATTTTCGAAGACGGGAGGGGTTTGTACCATCCAATCTCTTACCAGCGCATACGCCTGTTTGTTATGAAAACGCACCATGGCCTCCAATGCCGCATTTTGAAAAGCGCCCGTGTCGCCGCTTTGTTCATAGACTTGCCTGACATAAGCGATAACCGGCCCGAGGCAGCAGGTATCTCTTATCCTTCCCAGGCTGTGGATAAGATGACTTTTCGTCTCGATATAGTTTTTGCCATCCGGTTTCAGCCGGCTGATACTCTTTTGAAGCTCCGGCAGGTCTCCCGGCTCAAAAAGTATATGGCTCAGCGCGTCACGTGCGATTCGCCGTTCCAGCGAATCCTTGCTATGATAGCGTTGAAAGAAAAGTGCGGACTTGCTCGTAAACACGGTATATCCATCGGCGGGGACCAGCGGGGTAAAGGAAAAATAGAATGTGTCGATAAAAGGGTTTTCCTCCCCAAGCCGGTCCGTCACAGCGGTCAACCGGTACAGCGTATTTCCTTTTAGCATCGCTAACCCTCGTATTTCCCGGTTGGTATTGGTATCGAGCAGGGTATAGCGGTAGCCGCAAACGGAATCGCCGTTGGCGAAATATTCTTTTTTGTCCAGGATAAACTCCGCCTTTAACCGGGTCCAGTGCATTTCGTTTTCCCAGAAAACGCCGGAGTCGCGGCGGTAAAAATAATCCGGCAGGGTCGACACTAAAACGTGGATGTTCTCCCCGGTAGAGTCGTCATAGAAGACGGCATGCTGAGACTTTGTTTCGGAAACATAGGTTTTATTGGCCGTCGACGGGAGGGTAAAGCCATTACCCTCGTCGGTCAGTGAACGAAGCTCTCCGGGAACATCGGGACGGATGGGAGTGCGTACGGAAAAATGCCGGGTCGTATCGGTATACCATTCGGATGGACCAAATTTATGGGGCAGCAGCCGGAAGCTGCTAGAAAAACGGGAAAAATCGCCGTTTTCTTTTTTCCCAGTGGCCAAAAGAAGGTAATATTCCGAACCCCGGATAACGGCCTTTGCCTTTAGCCGGCCGCCCGTTGTTGTGCTAAATTCCAAGTCCAGGCAATCATGTCCGTCAAGCTGACCGAATTTGCGGGAGAGCTCCCGGGCAATCATCGCCGAACCTTTCAGACTTTCCTCCATGAGGCGGAGGTCCAGGGTGTCTTCTTCCAGAAAATGCGTATTTGTCAGATTCTTTTTCAGGATAACATAGCTTTCTCCCGTTGCGGTCGCTGCTTCGTACTGCCAGATATGACCTCCGGGAAAGCCGCCGCTAAAACTGGCAAAGGATCCGCCGCCAATATCGGCCAATGAGACCTCCGGCCGGGCAGGAAAGGAAGCACGAAAGCCACCCGAAGGGGGGGTATAATCGGTCCATTGATAGACCGGCTCCTTCAATTGAATGGAAGCGAAAAAATCGTCCGCTTCCTTACCCGACACATATTCCTCATTACCGCTCATCTTGAAGACTTCGATCTCCGCGGGAGTGACCAGGATCATATAGCGCTGAATATCGCCGCTACGGGTTTTATTGACAATTTCGAAGCCGCTGTAGCCATTGCGCAGAACCTCCTGTTTGCGCAGGATCTTCCCGGGAATATTATCATACAACAGGCTGTCGATCGTTTTCAATACGACTCCGGATGGCTGCCCGTTCAAAGCGGAATGGGTCTTTACGCGGGTCAGCAGGTAGTAGCTGCCGTTGGCCATATCGGCATACTGCCAGGAAGAATTGAAGGCTGCTTCCTCACGCCGGTACCATTGACCGGGCAGACTGCATTGGATGAAGCCGTCATCCGTCACGACGGTATGGCTTTCCACGGGTACGTGCAGCCGGTCTATCTTCTCCCGGTCATTGGCATCCTGGTCGGTCATCTTTACCGGCCGGAGCGTGTATCCTTTTTTTCGCAGCGTCTCGATAACCCCTCTGCTGCCTGGCAGATGGGCGGCGCCTACCGCCACAAACAGCGACTCATGGCGGACAATGGAATCGATGGAATTTGCCTGGATGTCGTTGCGCTGATAGAGGAACTTTTCCGTATACACTTTAGAGACCGAAAGGAGCTGGTCGAGCGAATCCATCAGCGATAAGTCTCCCCGTCGATAGGCGTCCTGCAACTTGCTGGAGATGGTAAAACTGCTCTCGCCTTCGGGGAAGACCTTTCTTTCCCTTTTTTCCTTCAGGACGGCCTGGTTGGCTTCTATCGATATCCTTTCGGACTGAAGGTAGTTTTCCACGCCAGCGCCTTTTTTGCCCAGCCTGCGGCCTGTCTGATAGATATAGAGATCGAGATAGGTGTCCTCCTGGAAATTGGCCATCGGCGCCGTCGTGCGGTATAGCAGGCCATTCAGTACGAAGGGCTCTTCGCGTAAGGCCGCCTTCAGGGCATCGCCATAACCTTTCAGCCGGAAGTCGGCCTCCCCAAGATATCTGTCGGTATTGCCAAAAGAATAAATAGCCTGGGCCTGACCGGCCTCCTGGAGACGGAACATATCCGGCTCCCATTCGTTCGGATCGACTTCCAGCGCAACGACGTCACAGGATCTGATAGCCCTATAAAAGGAGTCGCTGAGGTGGAATACTTCTTTGTTGCTGATATGCATGGAGCCGAAGAGATAGGATGGTTTTTGGAGACCGTTCCCACTGATCTCCCACAGCAGGCTGGGGTAGGCAGACTGGGTATGGCCCGAAAAGGGCAGTAACAGCAGGAGGACCAGTGCTGTCATTATCAGGCTGCTCGCGCCGGAGAAGGTCTTGACAAATCTTTTCATGCTATGGCGGTTCTTGGCGAACAATTTAAGTAATCCTCCGCCAAAATTCGCTATTTATCGGCGACAGGGACTTTACAGTACGATATTCTGTACGAGGGGGCTTTTCAGTGGATAGTCGGTGTTGTAATGCAACCCGCGGCTTTCCTTCCGGAACTGGGCTTCCTTGACGATCAGGTAGCCCACCGTGATGAGGTTGCGCACTTCACAAAGCTGGGGTGATACGGCCGTCGTTTCGTACAGGGACTCGATCTCTTCATGCAGGAGGTCCAGCCGTTTACTTGCCCGTTGCAGACGGGTATGGGTACGGACGATACCCACGTAGTCGCTCATCAGGAGCTGAAGCTCTTTCAGACTTTGTGTTATGAGGATCATTTCATCGGGCTCCGTCGTTCCTTCCGCGTTCCAGGCGGGAATATTCTGCCGGAAAGCGACATACTGCACTTGCCGGACACTGTCCAGGTAACAGCGGTGGGAGAAGACCAGCGCTTCCAGCAGGGAGTTGCTGGCCAGCCGGTTGGCGCCGTGCAGACCGGTGGAAGAGCATTCGCCGCAAGCATACAGGTGGGCGATGGAAGTGCGGCCCCATTCATCTACCTTGATGCCGCCACAGCTGTAATGTGCAGCGGGAGCGACCGGTATCAGCTGGGTTGCGATATCGACGCCGATGGAACGGCATTTCTCATAAATATTTGGAAAATGCTCCATGAGCTTGGCCTTATCCATATGCCGGCAATCCAGATAGACGTGTTCGGTACCGGCTCTTTTCATTTCGCTGTCGATTGCCCTGGCCACGATATCACGGGGAGCGAGGTCTTTTCTCGGATCATATTTTTCCATAAAGGCTTCACCCCGGTTGTTCCGGAGGATGCCGCCATCACCCCGCACCGCTTCTGTGATAAGGAAGGAGGGGCTAACGCCGGGCTCGAAGAGGGCCGTGGGGTGGAACTGGATAAACTCCATATTCTCGATCCTGCCCTTGGCCCGGTAGACCATGGCAACCCCGTCGCCGGTGGCGATCGTCGGGTTGGTGGTCGTGCGATAGGCCTGGCCGTTGCCGCCCGTTGCCAGCAAGGTGATCTTGGAAATGATCTGGACGATCTTATTGGTATGCTGATCGAGGGCATATACTCCATAGCACTCGATATCGGGTGTCGATTTGGTGACCAGATAGCCCAGGTGGTGCTGGGTGATCAGGTCAAGGACAAACCAATGCTTGATGATCTCGATATTCTTTTGCTTGCCAACCGTCTCCAGCAGGGCGCGCTCGATTTCCTTGCCTGTGACGTCCTTATGGTGCAGGATACGGAATTCTGAGTGGCCGCCTTCTTTTCCCAGCTTGAAGTCTCCTTCGGGATCCTTATCGAACCGGGTTCCCCATTCGATGATCTCTTTTATCCGTTCAGGACCTTCTGTCACTACGATCTCCACCGTATGGGGATTACAAAGCCCATCCCCGGCTATCAGGGTATCCTGGATATGCTTGTCATAGCTGTCATGTTCAAAATCCGTTACGCCGGCAATACCACCCTGCGCATATTTGGTATTGGTCTCGTCTGCCCGGCTCTTGGTGATTACGAGAACTTTCTTTTCCGGATGATGCTGAGCTACCTTTAACGCATAGCTCAACCCGGCGATACCCGAGCCGATAACCAGGAAATCTGTTTGTATCATGGTAGTGAAATAAACGCAAATATAGCACAGGGATCAGTATTGTATGGTATACCCAAACTGCTCGGGGTGATCAAAGGCGTTTATAAGGTTGAATTTCATCACAACGGTCTTCTTATCATCCGACAATATGGCAAGGGGGTTATCGATCTTCTTTACCGGCCTGGGGAGCACGATAGTGGTCGTATAGTTGATCTCCATCCCCATCTGGGAAGCCTGTTTGATCTGGGCCAGCTGCGGTTCGTTCTGCAGGGCCTTCCATTTGTCGGCATTGACTTTTTTGGTCATCAGCCCATCGTGGCTGGTAAAATCGTAGATACCATTGAACTGGTTGATGTCCGGGCTTGGGGCGCCGCCGGCAGCATCGTCACCGCCACCCAGGTTTTTAAAGAGCTGGGCCGTGCCGAGGGAACCGTCGCCCAGGGCTGCGTATAGTTTCTGGAGATTATCCTGGCTGGTGAAGGGGAACCGCATATGGGTCGTAAATACTTTCCCGTCCAGGTCAAGCTTGATATGGACGCTGCCGGGGCCGAGAAGAGCCTTTTTATCCGCGCTCATCGTACTGGCTGTGTCGATGACATCTTTCAGATAAATGGTCGTATCCATCTTAGAGATCCCTTTTTTCGCCAAATCGTCTTTACTCATATAGCTTTGCAGCATTTCCACCATCTGGCTCATATCCATATCCATGGTCAACGTTCCGCTGCCGTCCTTTTTCATATCTATTTTCTCGTTGATGTCAAGACAGCCGGCGAAGCCGA
>Ga0302326_10017737_pt1 | contig 14816 bp, 10 predicted proteins | sample Palsa_T0_3_FD_202264 | JGI IMG/M metagenome (GOLD analysis project Ga0302326, IMG submission 202264) | Peat permafrost microbial communities from Stordalen Mire near Abisko, Sweden - Palsa_T0_3 | ecosystem: Environmental > Terrestrial > Soil > Palsa > Peat permafrost | place: Sweden: Abisko... | reverse complement strand
GCCTGCACCCGCATGGCGACGGCGCCATCTACGATGCGCTGGTGCGGATGGCCCAGCCGTTCGCGATGCGGCTGCCGCTGGTGGACGGGCACGGCAACTTCGGCTCGCTGGGCGGCGACGACGCCCCAGCCGCGATGCGCTACACCGAGGCACGGCTGTCGGCTGCGGCGCTGGAAATGACCACCTCGCTCGACGAGGACACTGTCGATTTCGGGCCGAACTATGACGGCCAGGAAACTGAGCCCCAAGTCCTCCCGGCGGCGCTCCCCAATCTCCTGGTCAACGGGGCCGCCGGAATCGCCGTCGGCATGGCCACCAACATGGCACCGCACAACCTCGGCGAGGTGATCGCTGCCGCCCGGCACCTCATCGCGCACCCGGACGCTGATCTGGAAACCCTGATGCGGTTCGTCCCCGGCCCGGATCTGCCGACGGGCGGCAAGATCGTGGGCCTGGATGGGATCCGGGAGGCGTACGAGACCGGCCGCGGCATCTTCCGCACCCGGGCTGCGGCCAGAATCGAGCAGCTCACCCCGCGGCGGACCGGGATCGTCGTCACCGAACTGCCCTACGGCGTCGGTCCGGAGAAGGTGGTGGCCAGGATCAAGGACCTGGTCGGCGCCAAGAAGCTCAGCGGGATCGCCGATCTGAAGGATCTCACCGACCGGCACCGTGGTCTGCACCTGGTGATCGAGGTCCGCAGCGGCTTCCACGCCGACGCCGTACTGGAGGAGCTGTACCGGCTGACGCCGATGGAGGAGACGTTCGGCATCAACAACGTCGCCCTCGTCGACGGGCAGCCGCGGGTGCTCGGCCTGCGCGAGCTACTAGAGATTTACCTGGAGCACCGGCTGGAGGTCGTGCGCCGCCGCACGGCGTTCCGCCGCGGCAAGCGCGAGGACCGCCTGCACCTAGTCGACGGCCTGATCATCGCGCTGGTCAACATCGACGAGGTCATCCAGGTCATCCGCACCAGCGACGACGCCGCGGCCGCGAAAGAGCGGCTGATGTCGGTGTTCGACCTGACCGCGATCCAGGCTCAGTACATCCTCGACACGCCGCTGCGCCGGCTGACCCGCTTTGACCGGCTGGAACTGGAGGGCGAGCGGGATACGCTGCAGCGCGAGGTCGCCGAGCTGACCGCGATCCTGGACTCGCCGGAGCGGCTGCGCGAGGTAGTCTCCGCCGAGCTGGCCAGCGTCAGCGAGCGGTTCGCGACCCCGCGCCGGACCGTGCTGCTGGAGGGCACCGGCGCGACGCGCACCGCCGCCGCGCCGCTGGAGGTGGCCGATGACCCGTGCACGGTGCTGCTGTCCTCGGCCGGCCTGCTCGCGCGGACAGCGGGGAATCCAGCAGGGCCCTCCCCCCTGGCCAGCACGGCCGTCCGGCAGCCAGCCGGGCAGGAGGCGCAAAGCCGGCCGGCGGCCCAGAACCAGCGGGCGGCGCACGACGTCATCGTTGCCGCGATCGGCTCGACGGCCCGCGGCACGGTCGGCGTGGTGACCTCGCTCGGGCGGCTGATCCGCCTCGGCGTGCTCGAGCTGCCCGCGCTGCCGCCCAGCGCGCACTCTCCCGGCCTGTCGGGCGGGGCGCCGGTCAGCGAGTTCGTGGGAACCGAGCCGGGCGAGACCGTGGTCGGCATCGTCGCCGCCGACGCCGCCGGGGCCGGCCTGGTGCTGGGGACGGCCGCCGGGGTGGTCAAGCGGGTGACGCCCGACTACCCGCAGAACGCCAACGATTTCGAGGTGATCTCGCTGAAGGACGGGGACCGGGTCGTGGGCGCCGTCCAGCTCGCGAGCGAGGACCAGGATCTGGTATTCATCACCAGCGACGCGCAGCTGCTGCGATTCGGCGCCGCGTCGGTGCGCCCGCAGGGACGGGCCGCCGGCGGCATGACCGGGATCCGGCTGTCACCGCGCGCATCGGTGGTCTGGTTCGGCGCCGTCCATCCCGGCGATCCGGCGGCGACCGGCGGCCCGGTAGTGGTGACGGTGGCCGGCAATTCCAGCGCGCTGCCGGGGACGACAGCCGCCACGGTCAAGGTCACCCCGTACGCCGAGTACCCGCCGAAGGGCAGGGCCACCGGCGGCGTCCGCTGTCACCGGTTCCTCAAGGGCGAGGACATCCTGGTCCTGGCCTGGGCTGGGCCAGGGCCGGCCCGCGGCGCGACGGAGGCCGGAACGCCAGTGGAGCTGCCGACCGCTGACGGCCGCAGGGACGGCTCCGGCGAGCGGGTCAGGCACCCGCTCGCGGCCATTGGCGGAACGGCCCAGCCGGAGTAACCGCGCTGCCGGAGTAACCGCGCTGCCGGAGTAACCGCGCTGCCGGGCTAGCCGCCCGGCCGACCCGGAGCTGCGCATCAGGCGCCCAGATCCTCCTCCGGCTCGAATATCTTGTCGACCGGGAGGTCAAAGAACCGCGCGATCCGGAACGCCAGCGGCAGCGACGGCAGGTACCGGCCGCTCTCGATCGAGATCACCGTCTGGCGGGAGACGCCAAGGGCCGCCGCGAGCTCAGCCTGGGACAGCCCCCGCCCGCTGCGCTGCTCTCGGACCCGGTTCCGCATGATGTCAAGTTACCTTGACCGGTTCTCCTGCGGCAACTCGCCCGCGGTGCGGGGATCCTGCCGCGGACATGTCTCGCCGACGCCGATTGCGGTGCCTATACCGGATTCTAACCAAAGTTGTCGACGTTATGCCCACTTTTGTGCCCGACAGATCCGGTACAAGTTGCTTGGCGGCAACGGGTACGCTGCCGAGTCCGACCCGGCAGGCTCGCGGGTGGCCCGCAAGCTCGTCCCGGCTGATCATCGCCGGAAGCCGAGCTAGATCAGCCGCTGGCCGGAACTGGCTCGTCGTGCTCGGCGTCCGGGCCATGGGGCCCGACCGGGGTGGCCGTCACGGTAGATCATCAGACCTGCGAGGCCGGTGACGGCGCCGACCACGGCGAACAGCTCGAACGGCCACGCGCTGGCCCGCACCGCGATCGCGATGACGTAACCGATGATGGCGACCCATGCCATTACTCGCGCCTGCAAGGCCATGACCTTCAGCTGCAGGCTCGCCTGCCGCTCATCGGGCCGGGAACCGACCAGCGCACCCGAATCAGTGTCGCTGCCGCCCCACGCGTAGTAGCCGAACGCGATGGTGATCACGACTACCTCCAGGGGAATCGCGCGCGCCCAGCCCCGGCTGACGACAATGGCGGCAGCGATCGCCGAACCCGCGATAATCATCACGGCCGGCACGCGCAGACGCGGGCGAATCATCCTCATCACATGCCCATCTCCTCCCATGATGTCAAGTTACCTTCACCGGTTCCCGGCGTCAAGGAAGCTTGACTATCGGACCCGCTCCGGACGGCAGCGCTCCGGACGGCAGCGCTCCGGACGGCAGCGCTCCGGACGGCAGCGCTCCGGACGGCAGCGCTCCGGACGGCAGCGCTCCGGACGGCGGCCCGGAGGCTCTGGACGCTGGGGTCGGCGGCCCGAAGCCCGCTCTCAGCGCGCATTGAGAGCGGCGCTTCGGGTTCCCGGCGGGTTCGATGCGCATGCTGGCCGCAGCGAACCAGCCGAATGCTGGTACCGCAGGCGAAGGGAGATAACTGATGGCATCCGCCAAGAGCGGCGGCCGGGTGAGACGCCTGGTCTTCACCGCGTTCCTGGCAGCGGGAATCGGCGCCGGGGCAGCGGGAGTGGCGATGGCTGCCACCAGCGGGACGGCGTCGCCCGCGACGACCACGGCGCGGACATCGACGACGTCATCGTCGCCGTCGACAGCACCGTCGGCCGGATCGGGGCCGAGCGCGCCGGGAACTGGCATGCATCACTGCACCCACATGGGAGGCCGCAAGTAACAGCCACATAGGAGGCCGGAAGTAGGAGGCCGGAAGTAACAGCTAGCCGGGTCAGGTGTCGATCCGGGACGGGTCGAGGCCGGCCGCTTCGGCCGAGATGAAGTCCCGGCGCGGCGCCACCTCACTGCCCATGAGGAGGTCGAACATTTCCCTGGCGGTCGCTGCGTCCGCGATCCTGATCCGGCGCAGCGTCCGCTGCCGGGGGTCCATGGTCGTCTCGGCCAGCTGGGCGGCGTCCATCTCGCCGAGCCCTTTGTACCGCTGCGGCGGCTCTTTCCAGCGCTGGCCCTTGCGCTCAAGCTCCAGAAGTGACCGGTGCAGCTCGGCGTCGGAGTAGGTGTAGATGTACTTCTGCTGCCCCTTGCGCGGGCTGGTCAGCTCGATCCGGTGCAGCGGCGGCACGGCGGCGAAAACCCGCCCGGCTTCCACCATCGGGCGCATGTAGCGATGGAAGAGCGTCAGCAGCAGGGTGCGGATATGCGCGCCGTCCACGTCGGCATCCGCCATGAAGATCACCCGCTGGTAGCGCGCCGAGTCGAGGTCGAACGCGCTGCCCGAGCCGGCGCCGAGAACCTGGATGATCGCCGCGCACTCGGTGTTCTTCAGCATGTCGGTCAGCGAGGCCTTCTGCACGTTGAGGATCTTGCCGCGGATCGGGAGCAGCGCCTGGAACTCCGAGTCCCTGGCGAGCTTCGCGGTGCCGAGCGCGGAGTCTCCCTCCACGATGAACAGCTCACTGCGGTCGTCCGCTGAGCGGCAGTCGACGAGCTTGGCCGGCAGCGCGGATGTCGCGAGGGCTGATTTCCGCCGCTGGTTCTCCCGGTGCTCACGAGCAGCGGCGCGGGTTTTGGCAGCGGAAACCACCTTGTCGAGTACCGCCCGGGCCTGCTGCTTGCTGCCGCGCGACCGGCCCTCGAGAAATCCGCGCAGCTCGGCGGCCACCACCTGCGCGACGATCCTGGCGGCCGCCGGCGTGCCGAGCACCTCCTTGGTCTGCCCCTCGAACTGCGGCTCAGGGAGCCGGACGGAGATGACCGCGGTGAGCCCCTCCAGCACGTCTTCCTTGATGACGGGCTCATCGCCGTTCTTCAGCAGCCGGGCCGCGCGCAGCTGCTCGTTCAGCGTCCGTACCAGCGCCCGCTCGAACCCGGCGACATGGGTGCCGCCCTTGGGCGTGGCGATCACGTTGACGAACGACCGCATCGCGCTGTCGTAGCCGCTGTCCCAGCGCAGCGCGACGTCGACGGCGAGCTCGCGCTCCACTTCGGTCGGGGTCAGATGGCCAAGGTCGTCGAGCACCGGCACGGTCTCGGTGAAGGTGCCCGAGCCGGTGAGCCGGATCACGTCGGTCACCGGCGTGCCGGTCGACAGGTGCGCGCAGAACTCGCTGATGCCGCCAGCGAACTGGAACTCCGCCTCGCGCTCGTGCTCGCCGCCCGGCGATTCGCTCTCCTGCGCCGCAGGCCGTTCGTCGGTCACCCGGATGGTAAGGCCGGGCACGAGGTAGGCGGTCTGCCGGGCACGCTGGGCCAGCGCATCGAAGCTCCAGCCGGCGCCGGGCACGAAGACCTGCCGGTCCGGCCAGAACCGGATTCTGGTGCCGGTCACCGTCCTGGCCACCCGGCGCACCCGGCGCAGCCCAGGGCCGGGCGCGAACGCCGCATCAGGCCCCGGTCCGGCATACTCGCCGGGCACGCCGCGGCGGAAGCCGACCGCCCACTCACCGCCCTCACGGTCCACCTGCACGTCCAGCCGGCTGGAGAGCGCGTTGACCACTGATGCCCCGACGCCGTGCAGCCCGCCCGAGGCCGTATAGGACCCACCGCCGAACTTGCCGCCCGCATGCAGCCGGGTCATCACCAGCTCGACGCCGGTCAGCCCTGTCTTCGGCTCGACATCGACCGGGATGCCACGGCCGTTGTCGCGCACCTCAGCGGAGTGATCGGCGTGCAGGATGACTTCGATCCTGGTGCAGTGCCCGGCCAGCGCCTCGTCGACCGCATTGTCGAAGATCTCCCACAGGCAGTGCAGCAGACCCCGGCCGTCAGTGGACCCGATGTACATGCCGGGCCGCTTGCGTACCGCCTCCAGACCCTCCAGCACGGTCAGGTGGCGCGCCGAGTAGCCGTCTGCGGCACTGGCCGGCGCAGGCGCTGCGGGCAGACGCGCTGCGGGCAGAGCGGTCACGAGGATATCTCCTGAGGTGTCGGGCGGACTGCTGCCCAGAAGGGCCTGAGGGCAGACTAGCCGCCGATGGGCCCTGCCCGGGGTAGCCACGCCGTGGACATACCGGACTATCCATGACAACGTGTAGGACGTCACGCGGCGGGTGTGACGCAGGAGCAGCCAGCGTGTTCGCCCACGGCGGACGCACCCCCGGTGCGGGATGACAGGACCGCGGCAAGGTGTTGTGATGCGGTGAAGGACCACAAGTTGAACGGCTCCTGCGGCAGCGACGCCGGACGGGCCTCAGGCGAGGGAGGCGACATGACCGGAGCTTTGGCCCCAACAAAGCCGCTCACAGCAAAGCCGCTCAAAGCCAGCGACTTGTGTGACCGGTGCAGGGCCCCCGCATACGTGCGCGTAATGCTCCCCGGCTCGGGCGAACTGCTGTTCTGCGCCCACCACAACCGCCAGCACGCCGATGCGCTGGCCAAGATCGCTGTCGAGATCCAGGACGAGACGGCCAGGCTGTCGGCCAGGCCGTCGTCCGACGCTCGCTGACAGGCTGCGCAACGCCGCAAAGCGCGGCCGCAAACCGCGACCGCTGAACCGGCGCCCGAGCATCGCCCCGGGCGCCGGTTCAGCGGTCGCGTAGTTTTCTGCCAGCCGAACGTTAGCCGAGTGCCAGCCGAGCCTCAGTCGAGGTAGTCGCGCAGCACCTGGGAGCGGGACGGGTGGCGCAGCTTCGACATGGTCTTCGACTCGATCTGGCGGATCCGCTCGCGCGTCACCCCGTAGACCTTACCGATCTCGTCGAGGGTCTTCGGCTGGCCGTCGGTGAGACCGAACCGCATGGATACCACGCCGGCCTCGCGCTCGGACAGGGTGTCGAGCACCGAGTGCAGCTGCTCCTGCAGGAGCGTGAAGCTCACCGCCTCGCCGGGCTGGATCGCCTCAGAGTCCTCGATCAGGTCACCGAACTCGCTGTCGCCGTCCTCGCCGAGCGGGGTGTGCAGCGAGATCGGCTCCCGGCCGTATTTCTGCACCTCGATGACCTTCTCCGGGGTCATGTCGAGCTCAGCGGCCAGTTCCTCGGGCGTCGGCTCCCGGCCCAGGTCCTGCAGCATCTGCCGCTGTACCCGCGCCAGCTTGTTGATGACCTCGACCATGTGCACGGGAATCCGGATCGTGCGCGCCTGATCGGCCATCGCCCGGGTGATGGCCTGGCGGATCCACCAGGTCGCGTAGGTGGAGAACTTGTAGCCCTTGGTGTAGTCGAACTTCTCCACCGCCCGGATCAGGCCCAGGTTCCCCTCCTGGATCAGGTCAAGGAACAGCATCCCGCGGCCGGTGTAGCGCTTGGCCAGCGAGACCACCAGCCGCAGGTTCGCCTCCAGCAGGTGGTTCTTGGCCCGGCGGCCGTCGTCAGCGATCCACTCCAGATCGAGCCGCTGGTCGGGACGCAGATTCTTGCCGTCGGCGAGCTTCTCCTCCGCGAACAGGCCGGCCTCGATGCGCTTGGCAAGCTCGACCTCCTGCTCGGCGTTGAGCAGCGGTACCTTGCCGATCTGCTTGAGATAGTCCTTGACCGGATCAGAGGTCGCGCCGGCCACCGCCACCTGGGCCGCCGGGAGGTCCTCGTCATCGTCGCCGTAGACGAAGGCCTCGTCCTCGCTCTCCTCACCGCCGGCCTTTACTGGCTGGCCAGCGCCCGCGACGGCCGCGGCGGCGCCATCGGCTGCCCCCGGCTCCTCAGCCCCGTCCTCGGGCTGGTCGGCGTCCTCCAGCGGGGCAACCGCGGCGAAGTCGCCGACTGTTACCTCATCGACCTCCAGGTCGATGACCACCTCGTCGCCGTCGACATCGACCAGCACGTCCAGCACATCCAGCTCGACGTCGGCGTCCAGCTCTGCGACGGCCGCCAGATCCGGCTCGTCGTCCAGTTCCGCGCCCTCGCCTGCCGGGTCATCGAAATCGAGGTCAGCGCTCACGTCTGCGCGCCCGTAATCACCGTCGATCCCCTCACCTTGCACGTCGGATGTCGGGCTGTCCGCTGCCGACCGGTCCTTGACCGCGATCGCGGAATTACGCCCGTTGCCTTGCCCGTCGCGGCGCGCCGGGCCTGCGCCGTTGCTCATCAAGCTGCCGCCCTTCACCGCACCGCCATCATGGATTTCCGTGGCTGCCTCATCCTCTGGCTCGTTCGCCCGGCCGACCGCGGGCTGCTTGCGGGATGCCCTGCGCTGCCGGGACGCCGACCGCTGAGTATCCGATGCGCCGGGAGCGCGCTGGCCCTCGGCTCCGTCATCGGCCACCAGGGTTACCGCGGCGTCAGCAGAGCCGGCCCGTGCTTGCCGCGGAACTCGCGCACCTTGGCCTGACGGCCCTGACTGCCTCCGCGCTGCGGAGCCAGCGCTTGCCACCGCGGTCACCCCTTCCTTCGCTGGATAGCGGGCCACTGCGGCGCTACCAACCCCTGGCTGACCCTACTAGCAGGCGACACAGGCACCTCTCCGGCAAAACTATGGCGAGAAATGGACCCTACCGCGCGGGCCCTGCTCCCCTGACCGCTCCTGCGACCGCGCCGGAAGCGGAGATCCGACCGCAAGAGACTGCCACCGAAACCAGCTTCTCTGCCCTCCACCACCTTAGGCGGAGTCGGCGGGTGGGTCGTACCGCTGCGGGCCCGGCCGCGAGATCTTCTCCGTGCGTATCATCTCCGTCAGTGTCTCTCTACGCTGGGGAATCGTACCCGCATCTGTCATGTCTTGCCCTTCCTGGCTACCCCCGCGACCCGCGCCCGGCGGACGGGCACCAGGTGGTCACGGGCCGGCATGTGCAGGACTAGCACGGTCACGTCGTCGTCCTGCTCGTAGCCGGCCAGCATCCGCTCCACCAGGTAGTCAAGGAGCCGGACCGGATCTTCCAGCACCTCCCTGGACGCCTGGCCGGCGACCGCGACCAGCTCGTCCAGGCCGACGTCGAGGCCGCGCCTGCGGTTCTCTACCAGTCCGTCGGAATAGAGCACCGCCGTAGTGCCCGGCGGCAGCCGGAAGGCGTACTGCTGACGCGGGCTTGCCCAGCCCAGCGGCGTCCCTGCTTCGGTCTGATCCAGCCTCGGCGGCGCACCCGCGGACAGCAGCAGCGGCGGCAGGTGACCGGCGTTGCCGGCCATGCCCTCGCCGGTCTCAGGATCCACGACCAGGTAGGCGACGGTGGTGACCTGCTCCTCAAGCTCGGTGGCGATGAACAGCCGGTCCAGGCCGGCCAGGACGGCGGCGGGCCGGGGATCGGTCAGCGCCAGCGCCCGCAGCGCGTTGCGGACCCGGCCCATGCCCGCCGCGGCCGTGAGTCCCTTGCCCATGACGTCGCCTGCCGCGACCGCGAGCTTGCCATCGGGCAGCCGGAAGGCGTCATACCAGTCCCCGCCGATCTCCATGTTCCTGGTGACCGGCAGGTACCTGGCCTCCAGGACGATCCCCGGCACAATCGGCAGCCGGTCCGGCAGCAGGCTGCGCTGGAGTGTTTCGGCCGTGGTGTGCTCCCGCTCGAACAGCGATGCACGTTCCAGGGCCATCGCGCACTGGCCCGCCAGCGCTTCCAGGAAGACCCGTTCCTCCTCGGTGATCTGACGGGGGCGGGTGAAGGAGAACCGCAGTGCCCCCAGGGCCGCTCCCGACGACAGCAGCGGCAGGCCCACCCAGGCCCGCTCGTCGCTGTTCTGCAGGAACATCTCGACATCAACCTTGCCCTCGAAAAGCCGCCGCAGCGCATCCGGGCTCTCCAGCAGAACCGGGCGGCGGGCGGTGATCGCCGCCGTCATGACACTGGGAGTATCGAGCGGGATATCCCCGGTCGGCGCGCCAAGGCTGTCAGGAAGGCCGCCCGGGTTGATCGTGCGCAGCCGCAGCCGCTCGGAGTCCAGGATCGCCACCGCGGACCGCTCGGCGCCGATAGCCGACCGCCCCAGCTCGATGATGACCTCTACGACCTTGTCCACCGTCAGCGCCTCGGCCAGCATGGACGTCGCCTGCTGCAGCCGGGCAGTGCGCAGCGCCGCGGCCGACAGCTGCTCAGTCAGCCTGCCGCGCATTTCCTCCGCCTCGCGCTGGGCAGTGACATCGGTGCTCGCACCGACCCATTCGATGATCTTCCCGTCTCGCTCGATCGGGACGGCGCGCACGTCATAGTGCCGGTAGGCGCCGGTCTTCGCGCGCACCCGGTACCGGCTGTCGAACACCTTCCCCGAGCTAATGCACTCCTGCCAGTCGCGCCCGACCCGCTCGGCGTCCTCGGGGTGGATAGCATCCAGCCAGCCGTTCTGCCGGTACTCCTCGACCGTCTGGCCGGTGATCCAGCGCCATTCGGGCGAGTCCTCGGCGATCTCGCCAGCCGGCGTAGTGACCCACACCACCTGGGCACCCGCCTGCACCAGGGACCGGTAGCGCTCCTCGCTCCTGCGGACAGCCTCCTGCCAGGCCTGCCGGTCAGTGGTCTCGACGGCGATCAGGGCGACGCCGGTAATGCCGCCGTTATCATCATGTGCGGGGAAGCAGGACAGGGACCAGTGCCGCCCGGCCGGGTCCGCTGGGTCCGCTGGGTCCGGCGGGTCCGGCGGGTCACTACCGGTCCGCGCGGCTGACGGCCCGCCGGTTCCCGAATGCGGCCCGGCCTGGGCCGGGACCGGCCAGTCCGGCTCGAACAGCGGCTGATCATCGGACAGCACGCGACGCACCGCCGACTCTGCCCAGGCGGCGAGGCCGGCCGGCCACAGCTCGGCCGGAGCGCGGCCGATGTGCTCGGCCTGCTCGAGGCCGCTCAGCTGCGCCAGGGTCTGGTTCACCCGCAGGAAGCGCAGGTCAGCACCGATGAATGCGAGCCCGATCGGCGCCTCGTTCAGCAGGGTGGCCAGAAAGGCGGAGTCCGAATTATCCATACCGGGCGCGCGCGGCCTGGGCACGGAGGTTCCGGTACTCATCGCGAACATCCCGCACCCGTGCGAGCGCGTGCCATAGATGCGCTCCTCCCTGCTCACTGCGGACACAAGAAGGCTAGCGGCAACAACGCGCATAAGCAGGCCAGCAGCGGCAACTCGGTACACCGGCGGCACGCCAGCCGCACCAGCGAGCGGCCGGGCACGGCCAGCGAGCGGCCGGGCACGGCCAGCGAGCGGCCGGGCACGGCCGGCCACCAGTCGGCTACCCGCCGGTAACGGCACCGGCTGGGCTGTTGCGGGAGGATAATAGGTAAATCTTCCCATCGTGTTCCAGACGCACTGCCCCGCGTGCTCCCGCCCGGAGCGCTGACCGGGGCCTTGGTGCGGCTGCCCGGGAAGAGAAACCACGGCGCGCCGTGGCCACGCATGGCATAGCCCGGCGCGAATCTGGAAAGCTAGGCGCGTGAGCCCGCAGAGCCGACGCAGACCTCCGACCGGCGGACCCGGTCACTCCGGGCACTCCGGGCACTCCGGGCACTCCGGCCCGCCCGGAGAGCGCAACGGCCCCCGCGGCCTGTCTGGCCCGCCGCCTAACGCGCTGTTCGCCGAGATGCTGCGCGCCGCGCGGGAGCTGCTGGCCGTCCGCAGCCCGCTGGATGCCGAGCTGATGGTCAGCGAGCTGCTGGGGACCTGGTGGGGCCAGCGGCCCGGCCGGTCGGGCATGCGCGAGGCACGTCGGCGCCGGGCCGACATCGAGGAACTGGTCGGCGAGGGCCTGGTCGCGTACGCGGCCGAGCAGGGCAGCCCGGCCGCGCTGGCGCTGCTGTCCGGAATCGCCTGCCTCGGGACGCCCCGGCAGGCGGCCCAGTCCGAGCAGGCCGCGCTGGAGCTGATGGAACGCGGTGTCGCCCGGCCAGGATGGGCCGAGCATGTGGGCGCGGTCGAGGCGGCCGAGTGTTATGTGAACTCCGATGCTTTCGGCGACCGCGAGGAGGTCGTCTGCGTCTTCAGCTACGCCGGCCGGGAGCAGCACGCGCTGGTGGTGATCGTCGACTACAACACCGGCGGCACCGCCCGGGACGGCTGGGTTACCTCCCAGGTCGGCAAGCTGCTCGACTACTGCCGGGACGGCAGCGGCCAGGACCAGCCCAGCCCAGGCCGCCCCGCCTTCCTGCAGGTCGACCCGCCGCGGGCGCGGCGGCTGCTGGAGTCGGCGCTCGCCGCCACCGACGCCGCCGCGGATCCGCCGGTCAGCGACTCCTTCCCCGCCTACCACGCGTTCATCAGGGCGCGGGTCCACACGCTGCCCCCGGCCCTGCCCGCAGGCGCGGCCGGGCAGCAGCCCGCGGGCGCGGCCGGGCAGCAGCCCGCGGGCGCGGCTGCCGCGCTGGCCCGCTCCCCGCTGGTGACCGGACGGCGGACGGCCTGGCGCAAGGACCGCCGGGCCATGCTGGTCGCCGAGTTCCTCGCCTCCGACGAGGCCGAGGACCTCTCCGACCGGCAGGCAGCCAGCCGCTGCGCTGACCACATCGTCGAGTACGGCTGCGACCGGGACTTCGGCCGCCCGCTGCGGGTCAGCCCGGCCAAGGTCGAGACCTTCCTGCTGGACTGGCTGCCCAGGAAGGTCATGCTGTCCGCGGCCGAGCAGCATGCAATGCCGCACGTGCTGGCCGCCTGGGTGCGCTGGGCAGGCAGCCGGTCCGGCCTGGACGCCGCCGCCATCCGGCTGACGCTCGACTCGGTGTACGACTCCATGGGCACCTTCACCCGCGTGTACCACGACCCGGCGTCCTTCGGCCTGGAGCCGCAGCTGGTGGCCCGGCTGCTGCCCGACCGGGACCTGGAGGCCCTGCCGCGCCGGGCCTTCGCCTTCCCCGTCCTTGAGGGCACCTATCGCGGAACCGACCTGGGCGCGCTTGACCCCGCCAGCCCAGCGGACCGCCGCACGCTGCTGGCGACTGAGCATGACGACTCATCCGGCGAGCGCAGCAGCGACGAGCATGTCAACCGGCATCTCGCGCTGGCCGACCGGCTGTGGCGCGGCGACCCGCCCGAGCTGTGGGACGCCGCGCAGCGGCTGCTCGATCTGGGCGAGGACCGGCACGAGGTGCTGCACGTGCTGATCAACTCCATCCGCGCGGCCGGCGATGACGAGTACGCCATCGCGATGGCGCTGTCCGACCTGCCGCCGGAGGAGCCTGGGTGACGACCGGGCAGCCGGTCGTCGATCTGAACTCCGATCTCGGCGAGAGCTTCGGCGCCTGGCGGATCGGCGACGACGCCGCGATGCTCCCGATCGTGACCAGCGCCAACATCGCCTGCGGCTTCCACGGCGGCGATCCCCTCACGATCCGGCAGGCCTGCGCCGGCGCAGCCGCGCTCGGGGTGGCCGTCGGCGCCCAGGTCTCCTATCGCGACCTGGCCGGCTTTGGCCGCCGGGAGATGGAGGTACCGGCCGAGGAGCTGACCGCCGAGGTGCTCTACCAGATCGCCGCGCTCGACGGGATCGCCCGGGCCGAGGGCACCAGGGTCAGCTACGTCAAGCCGCACGGCGCCCTCTACAACCGGGCGGCCAGGGATCCGGTCCAGGCGGCGGCGCTGACCGCTGCGATCGGCGCCTACGACCCCGCGCTGCCGCTGCTCACGCTGCCCGGCAGCCAGGCCGCAGCCGTGGCGAGCGCGGCGGGCCTGACGGTGATCGCCGAGGCCTTCGCCGACCGCGCCTACAACACCGACGGCACACTGGTCCCCCGCAGCCTGCCCGGAGCCGTGCTGACCGATCCGGCGCGGGTCGCCGCCCGCGTGGTGACGATGGTGATGCGCAGGCTCGTGCAGTCCGCTCAAGGACCGGATGTGGAGGTGTTTGCCCGTTCTGTATGCATTCACTCTGACACGGCCGGGGCGGTCACCCTGGCGCGTGCGGTCCGCGCGGCGCTGGAGCAGGCAGGCGCACGGCTGGCGCCATTCGCATGATGCGGGCACGGCCTGCAGGCGACGCGGCGCTGCTGGTGGAAGCTGCCGGGCTCGCGCCCGCGCTGGCAACTGCCCTACACGCCAAACAATTCCCGGGCGTGCTCGACGCCGTACCCGGCGCGGGCACCGTGCTGGTCACTACCGAGCCGGGCAGCTGGGATCTCGCCGAGCTGGCCAGGGTCATCGGAGCGCTCCCGCTGGCGCAGGCCGGCGTCGGCCAGAGCGGCCTGACCGAGATCCCGGTCGTTTATGACGGGGCTGATCTGGCGGAGGTGGCGCGGCTGACCGGGCTGGAGGTCAGCGGCGTGATCGCCGCGCACCAGGCAGCGCAGTACACGGTCGGCTGGCTGGGCTTCTCCCCCGGCTTTGCCTACCTGACCGGACTCGACCCGGTCCTGCAGGCCGTCCGGCGGCTGGAGCGGCCGCGGCTGTCGGTGCCGGCCGGCTCGGTCGCGATCGCCGGCGGCCTGGCTGCTGTCTACCCGGCGGCCGCACCGGGCGGCTGGCGGCTGCTCGGGCGGACCTCGTTGCGCCTGTGGGACGCCGGGCGCGAGCCGCCAGCGCTGCTGGCACCCGGCATGCGGGTCCGCTTCCGCGCAGTTCCCCCCGGCGAACTGGCTCCCCCCGGGGAACCGCATCCCGCAGGGGGACTGCCTCCCCCCGGGGAACCGCCTCCCTCCGGCGAACCGGGACGAGTCTCAGTCGTCGCGACTGAAAGCCGACCCCGGTCCCCCGGGGCACCGCCTCCCCCCGCGGAACCGGGACGAGTCTCAGTCGCTCCGGCTGAAAGCCGTCCCCGGTCAGGGCGGCCGGGCACGGCGGGAGCGGTGATCGAGGTGATCAGGCCGGGGCCGCTGGCTACGATCCAGGATCTCGGCCGGGCCGGGCA